>ENA-ORMN01001232-ORMN01001232.1-human-gut-metagenome-genome-assembly--contig:-NODE-1232-length-26005-cov-21.481580_pt1 | contig 26005 bp, 17 predicted proteins | sample MGYA00242102_ERZ508993 | MGnify/ENA primary metagenome ERZ508993 (study PRJEB26280, sample SAMEA2338770) | human gut metagenome | biome: human gut; feature: human-associated habitat; material: faeces...
TTTTCCTCATCGGCAGCAGCCTCTTTTGAACCACTCGCCCAGCGAGTGGTTTTCGCGATACAAAAATGAGATGGCACAGAGTGCCATCTCCAGAAATTAAATTGTTTAGTTTTATCGAGAATAGATTATATGCTGGAAGTGCTTCTGCATGAGCAGATCAGCATATATTGTAAATATTATTTCTCACTCAATCATCTCAGCCGCACGACGCACCATATCTTCATACTGCTGTTTCACATTTTCGGGTGCCTTAATCCTGACCTTGCCCTCAAAGCCGAAAATCCAATTGAAAAACACCTTGCCGACAGCAACCTCTTCGATTACACGAAAATTCTGACGGTCGCAGGCGTAGGTATGCACATCCGTCCCGAAGCGGTCAATCATGGCGTCCATAAGACTATTATCGCAGATGAGTTCTACTTCAATGCGTGGCGCGTTATACATCCGGAATGTCGCCTTGATATACTTGTTCATATCAAAGCCCATAGGCTGCGGCACAGCAGGCTCATCCAGAATCTCCGGCTGTTTTGCGATTCGGTCAACTCGGTGACTTCCAATGCTCTTGTATTTATCCGAATAGCCGACAACATAATAAAAATCGCCGTCCCAGATAAGAGAATATGGGCTGAATGTGTACTTTTCACCATTGTTATGCAGCACAACTTCCTTGCGAATATTGTACTCAGTTTTTTGAAAACGAATTTTTCTGCGATAGTTGATTGCCTCGTTGATTACATCGACAATATAGAAAATCTGCTCATTCTCTGGTTTGATTCTTCCGTCAACGGCAAGATTGCGCTTGAGTTCTCTGCCCTTGAAGGCACCGGCGAATGAAGTCAACTTGGCGACAAGCTGCTCACTCTTGCTCTTGGTAATGAATTTGGAAGACTCTACCGCATCAATCAACAGCTTGAGTTCGGCAATATCGAATTCACGGTCTATGAAGTTGTATTGATTTTGCGATGACCGCACCGCCTGTATGCCGATTCCGGCTTGCTGGAGCATCTCAATATCGCTCTTTATCGTCGTGCGATGTGTCTCCATACCGTACTCATCCTTCAGAATGGCGCAAAGTTGAGGAGTAGTCAGGTAGTGGTCCTCGTCCGTACGTTCCTTCAGTATTTGGGTAAGGTATAAAGGCCTGAGTTTTGCATCTATGTCCATTGGGTATACCTCGCTTAGTATGTATGGGTTGCGCCAGTTTTTCTATAAGAGTTCCAATTCTTATAATTCAACGAATGCTTTCTTGAACACCAACTTGGTGAATACATCTTCAACCTGTCTTGCTAAATCCCTAGAATGGATTTTTGTGCCGAGCTCAATATTGCCTTCTTGCCCGTGATAGGAAAGGTTCGCGGATGTAATCAAAGTGTCCTGCTGATCAACAGAAATCACTTTGGCATGAAGTGCAGACATCTTGTCTTCCTGTTTCGGATAATTGTAAATTCTCAAGAATCTGCCCTTATACCGGCATAAACGATCAAAAGATTTCTGGCTATCAATATCGTTCACAAAGAACTTGACAAGCACCCCCTCTTGACTTTTCCGGATGACACAATCAACCAAATCGCTGAAATAGTCAGAGAGTGAATATCCGGTAATAAGGATGCTGCTTTTCGCATTTGAGAGCATTGCGTTTACAACTACTTTGGTCGGTTTGACTCTCAACGCAAAGGATGGTGATGCAGTGATAATCAGTTCTGCACTATCATCATTGCGCTCCGCTGCTGACGATATCATAGAAAATATCTCCGATGCTTCTCGCTCTGAAAGAGATGGATATCTCCTTTGAATCGCGCGGACTGATTCATTCGCTCCCGCCAAAGCATCTGAGAGGATCTGGTCTAATAAGATATCCAAGTTCATGCATCCAGTTGACATAATTCTTCCACCAAAGCTTTGAAATAAGCTTGATCCTCCCTACCATCAATGGGGACAATAAGTCCTCTATCCAGCATTCGATTCCCGTTTTCACATGCGGTTTCAGAAATCATGCAGCACGAATGACAGGCCGCGCCGTTTGAATTGTTTCCGGCCGGCGTGTTATTTAAGCATTCCGGGTCATTAGTGCAAACCAGAGCTTCTTGAAATGCATCTCGCATTAGAATTCTAAGCTGGCTGATGTTGCCCAACTCAACTAATCCACCAAGAGAGCCCTCCTTATCTGAACTTCCAGTGTAGAGCAATACACCGGACATATCATCTCCGAAGTAGATTCGTTCGCGAATTGCGGAAGATGAGTAGCCAGATGCCATTGACATTTGTTTTATCAGCAAATGTGCAAAGGTATGCATTAGAACATATCGCGCATCTCTCAAAGTGGTTATCGTCCATTCTTTTGATTCGCAAAATTCCTTGTAACACTGCGCATATTTCTGAGATAGCGCACTCAGTTGCGGTGAACTCAACCAAGAGTCAATGGTATCCCTGTTAAACTCAATAAAGACTCCCTCACCATGAATCTCAGCAGCTGGTAGCCAGCGTTCAGTTTTTCCTTTGTTGAGATAGACGATATTGGTCTGTTCGTCTGCGTCTGGGTCTGGCGCATCAACTCTTGTAAAACCAAGCAATACTCGCACCTCGCGCAAGCGTGTTATACGAATCACGCGCTTGAAATATGGGCGCAAATACTCAGGCAGCGGATCTTCTTCCGCCTTAAAGTGCATCTTATTGGACGCGTACACAGGATCAGCATGATGTGTGATCGCATTGTACTCCATCTGCTTGATCTCTGTGAACTCCTTGATATTCTGCCTTCTCCGCAATAAAGCCGCATCAAATTCCTCTCTTGTGAAAGCAGAGAAGAATTTCTGATATGCCTTATCTAAGCCCATGTCTCCGAAATCTTCTTCATAGCTATCAATTAACCGCAAATGCTCATCAATCAAGTTGTAAAGTGGGTTTATCCAAGGCGGAATAGAAATGGCACTTCTCATTACCGGGAAGTAGACGTTTGATGCACCGCGCTGAGACGGAATCAAGATTTTATCGCATTTCTCATTCTTGTGATGTGGGCGAAACGGGTGATGTCCGGAGCAGGTCATGCCTTCAAAATTTTCTTTCTGAGTTGCACCGCTCATGCTTCTCTTCGCTCCGCACGAGCACTCCACCCACATATCTGCAAGCGTAGATGTATTGCCCGTGGAATACATGCGCAGCGTACCTTTACATGTGGAACTCCCATTATGAACCCACCAGCTCCAAGGAAAATCGTTCATATGTCCATTCTCGCAAATCGTGATAAAACGAGAAGGATACGCCGGTTTGTGACAGAATGGGCAGGTTACACCAAATTTCAGGTACCTGTCCAAGTCGAAGTTATCTCTGGCATCAAAGATCCTTCCGCACTTGACACTGGAGCATACATGCATATAAGGGAAGGATGTTGCCGGAATATCTCCACTATAAGATGTTCTTGGCATATAAAAGCAATCGACACTCAAGTAGGAGGCCAATCTTCCGTCGATGATTTTCTTTCCTTTCTCCTTCCAATAGTTTAGGTCAAGTATGGTGACGGAGTCCTTTACCGCATCCACAATCGCACCTGGTCCAAATGTTGTAATCAACTGATTAGGACGAATTTCGCCTAATTTATTATTGTCAAACATAGGCTTTTACTCCTCCGTGTAATAATACATGTTGGCTGAGCTTTCTACTTCTCTCATAGAGCGAAGCGTTGCCTTCTCGAAATCAGTGCAAACTTCACCATAGCTATTCATCAAGCGGTTATATTTTTCCGTCTTGAAGACATAGTATTTAAGGCCTTTCGGCTGCGCAGCTAAAAGTTTCCAGTTGCAAACAAAATCATCAATTTCTTGTTCAGCATCTGCCTTCGCCGTTGGCTTGATAATATTCAGCCTGTTCAGAATCAACGCTTTAATCTCATCAAGCTGCTGATCTGTCAGTTCTGAAATCGCCGCAGCTCCGTCATTATTGGCCAAGTTCGGATAATGCAAACGGATTGCCGAAATAACTAAAGCGTGCAATACCCGGTCACGCGCTCTTGCAGAGAACGGCGTTGCTGTAGTCCCCTCAACGAAGCGATAAAGCTGAGAATGATAACCTGTAAAGTTCTCATAATGCGATAGGTCACGAGGCCTGTATGGGTTATATAGCGTTACGACCAATCCAGGGAAAGAACGTCCAATACGGCTGGTTGCCTGGATGTACTCGGAGTTCTGCTTAGGCTGACCAGTTACAACCATCAAGCCGAGGCGATCCACATCCATACCTACAGCAATCATGTTTGTTGCAATGGCAGTATCTAGACATTCTTTAGATGTATATGGTATCTCCAGTTGGCTTAACTTTTTCGGAATGTCGTAGGAAGACATTCGTGAAGTTATCTCAACCTTGTGGTTGAGGAAACGCTGTTTACTCATACCATATTTTTTCTTGATGCGCTGGATTCTGTCCGGAATGTCATCTTGAAGCAAGCGCACTGCGCCGCCAAGCTCTCGAATACTGTTGTAATATCCGACAAGGGTATAGTACGGGTCGATGTAATCCTTACATTCCTCTTCTTGAGACAGGTTATATGCCGCCTGTAGGACAATGGCATAGACTCGCAGCAAGGCGGTCTTTACAGATTGCCCAGACGCACAAATACCCACATACCTTCTGAACGGATCATTCTCAACCGGAATTTCACGAATAAAGAAGCTATCTCCGATTTCAAAACCATTTGGCGGGAATTGGGCAGTTTCTTTTCTGCCATAGAGACATTTGGTCTGTTCGGCTGCATTTTTTATCGTAGCCGTTGATACCACATATTTCGGTTTAATTGTCTTTCCGGCATCAGAATATGTACACAAGTCCTCTATGATAGTTTCATAGGCACCATATATGGTTCCCAGTGGGCCGGTAATCAGATGGAGCTCGTCCTGGATAATCAATTCGGGCGGCAGGAACGGCTTAATCGGTGTCAATATGGATGTCGGCAGTTCTTCCGTACGATTGTGTCTGGAATGCTCTGCGCCAATTGCAACATAGCCATCGCGACTGCATAGCCTATCAACACGACCAAAGATGGTGTTCGTATTAACATCCCAAGGCAGACGTGCAAATTTATCCACCGTGGACAAGATGATTGTCGGACACTTTGCGTATATTTCTTCATCGACAAGATAAACCGGTATTTTCATCTTGTTGCCCTGTTTATAGCGATAGAACATGCACATTTTATCCGAGCAGTAGATGTTAACCGACTTTGTAGGGATATCAATATAAAAGTTCTCATCCTTCAGCGGCTTTCCACAGAATGGACAAGTTAAAAGCTGCTTATAGATAAGGTTCTTCTTGCTCCTAGCATTCCGTGTCTTTTGCGGATCTTCCGGATCTTCTTTAAGCTCTTCAAAGGTATTTGGGGTAACGCCTCCGCCGACCCAGAATCCAATGCTGATTGGCTCTTTGCCGTATTTTGGATATTCCCTTGCGCGAATCATTTCTGCAGCCAAAACCATCTTTGTGATACGGTCTCTCTGCTGAGTAGTAAGAAGACGAAGCGTATAACGCAAAATTGCCGTTACGCCTCCATCGCGGTTATATTCATCGGTATCTTTGGAACGCAATCTTCTGTTTGCAATGACAAAGGCCATAAGGCCCAAGTATGCTTCTGTCTTACCGCCACCAGTCGGAAAATAGAGAAGGTCAACGATCTCTCGCTCTTTGCCTGCTGGATCAACAATTGCTTTCAAATTCATCAGAATGAAGGCAATCTGGAACGGTCTCCACCCGAAATTGTTCTCCGGCTTACGCGGATCGACGAAATCCTTGAAGCTACATTCAACACCCGCACCGTGCTTCTTCGAGAAATTCATAATATTTCTCTGTAAGATCATCGCACGGTTCATAAAGCAGAACGCATCAAATACAACGGCATCCTCAACAAGCAGCTGAATACCGGCGCGGATTCTGTTCAATGCCTCGACGCATTTATTGATGATATCGTTGCCAATTTCTTCTCTAAACTTCTTGTCTGCCATCTTGGAATCTTCAACCAGCTTCTCCTGAATCCAAGAGGCATACGAATCTGCTAGGACATTAAGGCGGGCAATGATGTCATCTTTATTTTTCAAAACAGAAAGTGTACGCATGGAAAAATAGAAGGGATCAAAGCCTTCCAGTGCAGCACTTACGCCCGGAAACTCATATTCCGGTATAAATGTTGATGATATCTCCGAAGCGCGGCCATTTGCATTTGCCTTCCAAGTTGCTGCGCAGCCGCGACCTCTTCCTAAGATAGGGCGCTGTGCAAAGTAGAATTCATCCACTGCAAGAATCTTCCTGCAAATATGCTCAGCAAAGAAAATGTTTTCTCCACTCGGCGAGTAGGCACGCAGCTTGACCTGAAACATCAGCCCGGCAATGTCACTTTCGGAATTTTTCCGGCGGTTAATGACATACGCTGTTACCAAAGTATAGCCTTGCCGTAATCCGATCTTGGAAATATACAGGACAACATTGGAGTCACAAACTAACGGATATTCTTGACTCTTACTAAAGGAATCCAGCTCAATCGCAATAGTCTCTTTCTGCGGATGCCGAGTGTATGTATTGACATTGATTTCTTTGCCATCCTTATTAACGGTCTTATCAGTCGATTTTACATAGTCTCCCCAAGACACATCGACATTAAATCCAGAAGTGCCGCTTTCTACATAAAAGCTAATGCCAATGGAGGACGGTGTCTTAAATCGATTGGTAGAAACAGGCTCGTTGTCGTCCTCTTCGCCCGCTGTGTAATTATCGTCTCCTTCAAAAGAGGCATCGCCATCGACTTCCTGCTCATTTGATCCATCATCCTCATTCGTTTGAGGCGCAAGCATCCCGACTAAATACTCAAATCGTGGGTTCTGCGATAGCACTTCCTCTTCGCTGCTAGGACCCAGCAGATCCATCTTCATTATATCAATGACCTTTTGCCGCACTTCAGCGAACTTAAATCTATCTGCCATTTGCTCCTCCTATCAGAACTTCAAAACAATGTTGACGAGAAGTATCGGATTGATCTCTTGAGAACGATTGAAACTATCAATTTCATTCTTGGCTTCGTTCTCTATTTCATTTTGCCGTTTTGGGAATTCTCTCTGAAGCTTGTCCATCCGCTTTTTCGCTTCTGCCGTCTTCTTACGAATGTCCTTTTTTTCAAGAGAATCCGATGCCATCATCTCCGCAAAAATGAGATCTTCGACTTCTTTTTTCGATTCTCCAAGCTGGACTTGCAGTTGCTCTCGCTGAACATTAACCCAGTTCTCGATTTTTCTCTTATTGTAGGCGAGAACTGGTGCCACTGCTTTATCGTGCTGACTTTTGGCCTCGCCAATCAGTCGATTGTATATGCGATTAAAATTGGTCTGTTCTGCCTCTGTTGGCTTGAAGTAGCGAATATCCGAATCATCCGCGTCCTCCAATGCAGAAACGATATCATCTTCCGTAAAGTCTATATATTCGCCATTCTCATCGCAAAGCAGGAGTACAGGGAACAATAGCTTTGTGTTGTCCATAAAGGCTCCGAGAAATAATGTTCCATGAGAACCGAAGATGCGTTCACCCCAGTTATCGATTTGCCAATAATACAAGCTGCGATCCATTTCCGGCTCGCTGAACTTGCTCCAATATTCGACATCGTGGAGATACTTCTCGATATCTGCTTTTGTCTTCTCTAAGGCTTCTCCCTTAGCTTCTCGGCTTTCGGTAAGCAGGATAGAACGAAGCTCCGCAGCATGCGCATTGATTTTTGAATCGAGCTGACGATTCAGTTTATCAAACTCACGGTCAATCTCTTTGACTGTTCCACATTGCTGATATATTTCCAAAATACGCTTCTCAAAGCTTACTCCGGATTCCAGAGCACCGAGGGCAACATCGGATGCACCAAAGACTCCATCGAAAAGTTCAAATTTTCTTGAAAGAATATCGTATACTCTTCGATCTGCTTCGTTATCGGTGTTCAGGAAGTTGACGGCGACAACATCATGGGTTTGGCCATAGCGGTGGCAGCGGCCAATACGCTGTTCGATTTTCTGCGGGTTCCAAGGTAAGTCATAGTTGAGAATCGTATTGCAAAACTGCAAGTTCAAACCTTCTGAACCGGCATCGGTGACGATCAACACTTTAGCGTGATCCTTAAAGTAATCCACGATAGCGTGCTTATACTCCACGCTACGGCCATAATCGGGCTTTCCATAATTTTTAACACGCCAAGTCCGATAAATTTCCTTAGTCATAGCGTCGTCGAAGTCACCATTAAAAAGAAGGATATCTTTTTCATCGTAGCCAGACTTTCTAAGCTCCGCTGCAATGTATTTCTGCGTTCTCTTAGATTCTGTAAATACAACGGCTTTCTCAGCAATCCCTTCTGAACGTTGACGGGCAAATGCCGTAGCTAGAGCTTCTTGTAATGCCTTAATCTTGGCGTTCGATTTTATTTCTCTTGCGACATCAAGAATCCTGTGTACTTCATCAAGTTCGTCCTGAATCTCTTGCTTTTTTGCGACGGTCTCATCATCCTCAATATCATCGAATCCCGTCTCGTCGATCTCATCCTCGACAAAAGCCCAGAAAAGGTCGAATCCTTCTTGAGCTTTTGCAGATTTTGTGCCTTCATACAACTTTTCCAAGCGCTTTTGCAGGACTTCAAAAGTATCAATCAACGCAAAGCTCGATGATGCTAGGAGCTTTCGCACAACAAGGATAATGAGAGCACGATTGGATGACGGAATCGAATACAGGTTTTCTTTTTTCAGGAAGTTGTTTACCGCTTCATAAAGTTCCCGTTCCTCTTTCCCTAGGTGAAAGTCCACAGTGATACAGGTTCTCTTGCTGAAGGCCATGTATTTGCCGACGTCCCGACGAAGTGTGCGATAAAGAACCGGGAGTAGTTCCTGCTTCAACTCCTCGTAGTCGCCGCCTTCAACGAAACGCCTGTTAAAGACTTTCTCTGAGCCAAAAATTCTAGGGTCAATGAAAGACACCAAGCCATGCAGATCTGTCAGCGCATTTTGCAGAGGCGTTGCGGTAAGCAGGAGCTTCGGAATCCCATGCGTCAAATCATAGAGATTCTTTGCACGCTTTGTCCCATGGAAGACATTCCGGAGATTGTGCGCCTCATCAATGATAAGGAAGTCCCATTTGATATGGCGAAAACGCCTGATCAGTTTGGATGAGTAATCATACGATGTCAGTACAATGCTTACTTTCTCTCGATTCTCAAGCTGGTGCTGAATGTTGGATGTATCATGCTCAACCGTGTATCGGTCAAGAATGACAGAATGTAGCCCGAACTTCTCCAAGAGTTCAATTTCCCATTGCTTCCGCAATGTCGCAGGAAGGGAAATAAGCACCTTTTTCGCACCGGAATCCAACACATAGTTGAGCACTAGGCCGGCTTCAATCGTTTTGCCCAAGCCGACTTCGTCCGCCAAAATGATTCCGCCGGTCTTTAATGCCTGTATTGCGGCGCAAAATGCATTGATCTGATGGGGATTAAGTTCAATGTTTGCGTTCAGCAAGCATTTGAACGGGGATTCGTCCAAATACCGCTTTTTATACCAGCTATACTGTTCAAGTAGGAGATTGCTTTCCATCCTTATCCTCCTGACTTAGCTCTGTGGCAATTCCTGCCGCAATTTCTTTTGCCATCAGTACTGGAACCGCATTGCCGATTTGTACGAACTGTGCGGTTCTTGGCCCCTCAAAGTAATAGTCATCCGGAAAAGATTGAATTCGTGCTGCTTCTCGAACCGTTATTGAACGGTGCTGCTCTATGTCTGGGTGAATGAAGTAATGCCCATCTTTCGAGATGTGTGCCAACATTGTGTGGCAGCATTCCAAATCACCCTCCACAACCTTGAAACGGTCGAGGAAAGAACTTCTGTTCTTATGCGTCTTCAGCTCGTCTGGCAGATCGTTGTAGTTTAGCCGCTTGTGCCCATCATTCCACAATGCAATGGTGCGTTTATAAATCGCAATATCTCTCTGTTTATTTGGCCTTGCGCAATGGTGCGTCAGGACATCACTTCCTTTACGAATCCCGGTGCTTCTCAGGTATTCGCTGACCGCGTCGGAGTCGTATTCATTAGCCCCTTCGCCTGGATGTAGCGCCGGTAAATCGCTGAGTATATCGTTTACCTTTGCGCTAGCAGGCTTTTTCTCAAATTCTGGATAAGACAGGCCGCTATCTTTCAGCCATCCGACAATGATGATTCTTCTGCGGTTTTGAAGCACGCCGTAATCCTTTGAATTTTGTTCGCGCCAATCGATTTCATAGCCAACGGAGCGCAATGACTCCTGAACTTTTTTCCAAGTCTCACCTCCATTTGCAGACTGAATTCCCATCACATTTTCAAATACGAAAAGCCTCGGCTTGTATCTATCGAGGAATCTTGCGTAAAGCTTATAAAGGTCATTTCTTGGGTCGGCTGACATTGGTGTGCCCATGTGGCTGCTCTGCGCCCGTCCAACTAGTGAATAAGCCTGGCAAGGAGGTCCGCCGATGATGACATCCACCTTTTCGATGCCGCGCTGCTTGAGGATATTGTCGATCTTGGCAAACAGCCCCGGAAGGGTCTCATCCGACATGGTTTCGCAGAGCACAGAATCCAGCTGATCTTTCGGAACTGCACTTAAAAACTCATCGCGGGAGATTTTCCCTTGGATGTAGTTGCGATAAACATCAAGCTGTCCTTTTTCCTTGAGACAGTAGTATCCCGTTCGTGTTTCCAATGTTTGTGCGGCAAAGGCATTCATCTCCACATGCGCCACAGGGGAGAACCCAGCCTGTATAAAGCCTTCGGATAATCCACCGGCTCCTGCAAACAAATCTATAAAGTTGTACGAGCCTGCTGTGGCACTACTGTGTTTCATCATGAACCCCTGCCTATATAATAAGTTTAATCTTCAAACACACCGTCTGTATCAAAGATGTGGTCTAACTCATCCGTATTGATGGCCGCCAACACCTTGTTTCGGATGGTGCCTTTTGCAAGATCCAGCCGCTTGAAGCGGTCGTTTTTTGCTGCATCTTTTCCGATGCGAATCAGCTGCACCCTGCCAATTCTCGGCTCATTTGCTGCATAGTTTGCAAGTCCTTTAGCTTTGCCCAAGTTGTCCTTGAAGTCCGGATTATGCGGTTCCAATATATCTATCACATATGTAAGAATCGGATCGCGACGGACGATGATAAAATCCGGATACATCTCTTTGCATTTTCCGTCAATTTCGTATGGCATACGCAGCGCCCAAGCTTGGCGCGACGGATTTCTGAGCCAGCAAACATAGTCCTCTCGTTTCTGCTCTTCAGCTAGAACGGCCTGTTCCCAACCATTCAGTTTGATTTTTGCAACGCCATCTGCATTGGCAAAAAGATGGTCAGTATACTTTATTCCGTCTGCTTCGACCTTGGCGCTGATCGTTTCCGGAAGAGTAAAATTGTGCTTACTGATTTCATCGCCGTTGGCGACAATATCGCTGTACTGCTTTTGGCATTTCTCCGGTTTAGCCACTATGTATTTACGGTACTCATCATTCAGCTCGTGGAACTTCTTCTCGGCGTACTGATTCAACTCCGCGATGCATTCACTGTCGAACGCAAACAGAATACAATCCACCTTAAAGGCGTTCGGATTACTGAGGTCAAAGTATTTACGACCATACGCCAAGTGGAATCCGCAACCACCCATCTTGGTGTCCGCCACTCTCATCTGGCGGTCAAGATCGGACTCCGATGTTGTAAACAGATCGATCTGCTGGTCGGTATGGATTGCTTCGCCAAAGACGTCAAATATCTGGACGGAAAGCTTCATTTCCATGACTTGCTTTGTGAGCTCGGCATATTTTCCGGCCTTACGCAAATCGGTCACATACTTGCGAATCAGCTCCGAAACATCGTTCTTCACATCGTCCGTTGCCGTAATGCAAATATTGAACTGCGTCAGCAATCCTGCTAGGCTCATTAGAGATTTCAGGTAGCTGTTGATTTTTACGGAGCGGACAATATAGGTCAAATAGCCCTGTTCGTTGATAAACTTTGTGATACCTTCACGATCTATAGTTGGAAGTAGGGAAAGCTGTGGAACAACCGGTGTCAGCATCGGCGGTTCTTTCTTTGGGATATGTTCGTCTTCGCCGGTTGTTGGTGTGCCAGCTACGGCAGGTTCCTGGTGTGCAGGCGTCTGTGTTGCGGGTACACCGTTTGTAGGCATTGTTGTCTGAGGATTCGACGGCGTTGCCGGAGGAGAAACAGTCGGTGCTGGTGTTGTCGGAGCAACGGTTTCATCCTGCTTCTGTGCCATAGTTGTCGAATCCGATGTGCCGCTGGTCGGTGCTGGCGCATCGCCAGCCGGAACGGAAGGCGATGCCGCAGGTTCGCCTTGGAAGCCATTCGGATAATCGAATATTGTCATCTGACCGGGCGTTTGCTGCGGTGTTTTCTTTCTTCCGGAGTGAACCGACCAAGTGTCATAAGTCTGTTCATCCATAGATTCGCCATCGATGACCGTCGGAATCTCTCCGCCTTCAGTCGCCTGCAATTCATCAATCACTTTCTGCACGGTATCTTGGTTAAAATACGGCAGGAACAGACGCACATCGTTCAAAGAATCGTCAACGAGAACATGACACTGAAGTGGAGTACGAACCATACGTCCGAGCAGCTGCGCAATATATGTCGCATCCTCTGCACGACGGAAAGACATCATGGTTTCTGCACGAGGGCAATCCCAACCGGTAGACAGATTCTCTTTGAAGAGAACCACACGGATGCGGCGGTCTTCCGCAATCTCCGAAGGCTCAATATGAGGCACATTCAATCCGTGGATCATCAACGCGCCTGTAGAGCCAAAGGTATGTACGACCTCGTTTTCCTTGAAGCTGTCGCCCATGCGCTCTTCGATTTTGGCAATTACATCGTCCAGATCGGTGTCAGATACTCTCGTACCGGAGTCGGCACAGACTTGGATAACAAATACAGGATTTACATTGGTGTAGTGCTGCTCATAGGTATACTGATACCAATGCTTGCACTTATCCTGCCACTCATCTGTTGCCGCTTGGAGCACAGCCATGTCGCCGTGCTTGGTCGGGTCTTCCGGATAAGTGATGATAATACGATCTTTAAGAAGTCCGGACTGGCGAACTTGAGCCGGTGAAATGACAACCTTATGCAAGGTGGAGCTAGTGCCTTGGCCTACCAAAGCATTAAAACGATCAGCGGTCGCACTCATTCCGATGACGACAGGAATGGGCGAAAGCTTCTGCTCGTTGCTGCCCTTGATAAAGCGCTGCATAATGGTGGTTGCCGTTCCGGCTTGGCGTCCTTGCATGCCGCGATGTGCTTCATCAATAATGAAATACAGCCGGTCAGCTTTTTCTCTTGCCGTGTTTTCAATGGTTTCCCAAATCGTATACTGTCGCGTATCCGAATGGCGGCTCAGATTACCGGCTTTGCCGAGTTTCTGTGTATTCAGAAAGTAGATATGACCATCTTCCAGAATCTCTCTGTCAAAGGATTCGTCGGAGATCACCACACACTGGTCAATGCGGATTTTATCTGCCTTCTGCTCAATTTTCTGCTTGGACTGTTCATTCAGCTGAGGAGAGTCCGAGAGCCATACGAAAATTGCGTCTGGCTGTTCCGTGAACTGCTCCGAGCCGTAGAAGATATCTTCAATCAGAGCAGACATGATAATTGTCTTGCCGGATCCCGTAGGAGCCTGAAGTGAAACTACCTGAGGGATTTTCAGCATGCGATAGTTATTCAGCGCCATAGCCACGCGGAGACGCATATCATTGACCGCCTGCTTTTGGAATGGGAATAGTTCGCAAATCATTCTTAATTCCTCCCTCTGTTCAAACGGAAGTGATCTAGGTAATCCCGATAAAGCTGATACGCCTCTGTGACATTCAGATTTTTCACCATGGACTGATAATTCACTTCGTAATCGGTCGCCAAGAAAACAGTTTGGACCTCCGGATGCTCAGCCAGCTTTTCGACAAAACTGGCAAACGCATTCTCATTGATCAAGACTGCAAATTTGTTTTCCGGCAAAATCAGCATATCCGGAATCTGCTCACTGGAAAGCTCCGGGCATTTTCCCTTCGCACCGGCTTTCAGCCACAAGGTGGGCAGCATTTCCGAGAAGCGCATACCAAGAGAAACTGCTGTGGAGTCCAAAAAGCTAAGCTTGAAGAATGCAGCATTTGCTTTGAATCCGTCCGCCATATGCATCGGCGGTTCACTGCCAAGATAATCACCTTTGAGAGGAGCGCCGTTTACATCTTGTCCCTTAATGGAGCAGACCGTGCGTGGCCAAGTGACATAGTGGGCAATGCCGAGCTTTTCCCATTCCGCATCGCCGGGCTGATAGCCTTTGTCTTTCAGCGTCTTCGCTTCATCTGCAGAGACCTCGTTGTTGGTCACCATAATGCAACGTCTGTGCCCGCCATCCTCAGCATTGAGCAGATTCACGGCATGCATGGTCGTGCCGCTACCGGCGAAAAAGTCAACAATGAGGGCATTAGGGTTATTGGTCACAAAGAACCGGATAACATCGTGAACCGCATAGAGCGATTTCGGAAATGAAAATCTTTTTCCGATAAAGTTTGTTAAGAGCTTACTTCCAAATTCTGTTGCATCATGTGCTGGTATCCACCACTGATTTCCGGGAATAAACTCTTTTTCATAATCACTATCATCTATGATCACCGATCCATCTTCTGCTCTGCCCAATACCGTTATTTGACCAGATTCCACTTTTTTTTGCCATCCTTCAGAAATGTATCGAAGAGTAGCTTCTTTCCCATTTGCAGTTTGAGTGCTGATTCGCACGTATCCTTTTCTTTGTATTTCTAAAAATTTTTCTCTTGAATACTGCCATCTTCCTTCAACGCCATCATCATGTACAGGGAAAAGTGCTATAATTCCTTCCGGTACTTCAACAGTACTTCGGTCAACTTCTGCTGGGACGACTTCACCTGCACCGCAAAAGTGCTTTTTATCTTTCGATATAAATATCGGATAGAAACACCCTGGAGAATCGCTCCTCAATGCGCCTGAACCACTTCTCATCAAGCTTCCCCATCGTACCTGTTTTGTTGTTGAGGTTTTTACATTTCCTATCCACTCATCTGGCAACGGAAGCGGGTTTACCCCACATTCTCCAAATCGAACAATATAGACATATTCATTCACCCTTGCAAATTCGCTGTTTCTCGCTACGCCTTTTCCATTTATAGCACTGCTAATCATTTGCATGTTTCCTTCGGAGAACATTTCCTCCAATAAACAACCAAGATGCAGATATTCCTTTTCATCAATGGTCACGATCAGCACGGAATCCTTGGGATTCAGCAGTTTCTTTGCCAGCTTCAGGCGACGCTGCATAAAAGAAAGCCACTTGCTATGACGGTAAGCGTCACTTCCGTCCACATAGTCATTGTTATATTTCCAGTCCTTTGCGCCAGTATTGTAGGGAGGATCGATATAGATGCAGTCAACTTTGCCAGCATAGAGGTACTCCAGAAGCTGCAAGGCATGGTAGTTGTCCGCCTCGATAAGTGTATGCCAAAGATCACTGCCCGGTGCATTGCAGACAGTGTCAATAGGCTTTAAGTACGGATAGATAGGCTCACCGAATTCTGCAACTGTCACAAGGTCATCGAGGGGGATATCCGCAATCTCTTTGGATTCCCGATGCAGACACTGCGCCGTATTGTCCTCAATGCAGAGAACTTTATAAACATCATTGACCTCACCGGCCTTCTTCGCTACAAGCGCGCCAGCCTTCACAGGGATATCGTAAAGCGGCGTACATTCCGGCAGATGCTCCTCGAACACAAGCCCAAATTTTTTCTGTTTGGAAAGGCGATCTACTTCCTTTGCAATGCGCTCACGCAGTGCGATATCTTCAATTTGCGCTATCAAATCATTTATGGCTGCCATAAATAGTCCTCACTTATCGTAGTTGTGTTATTATAAAGGCCTGCAATTTCTAGTTGTCTTCAACCATCTCTACTACATCCCCGATATCGCAGTGGAACACCTGACATATTTTCATGATTGCATCAAGGGAGACCGGCTCATCTTTATACATCTTTCCCATGGTGTACGTGCTTACACCGGCAGCAGCAGCGAGATCATATCTTTTCATCTTGTTTTTTGCAAGTAAACGCCAGAGTTTATCATAACTTATTCTCATGTGCCGAACCTCCATTGGCTATTTTTTTGCTTGTCGTGCGCGAGGCCGTTCAAATAAATTTATACAGAATATAGTATATCACAAAGGCTGGTGAGATTCAATGGATATCGGCGAAATTTATGATTGTAAGTTCCTTTTTGTCGTTCGAAGGCGACATTATCGGAGCTTAAGCTTATGTTAAGTGGTGTCCTCCGCCTCCTTAAGCAGAAAAAATCCAGCACCAAGCCAATTCCTGAACCTGGTGCTGGATAAAATGAGAATTCGCTTTACGGATTCGGCACTCCATATCCGAGAATTTCATAATAGCCAACCGGGTACTGATTGACGCGGCAGCTATCGCCGGAGTTGCCCTCGATGGTGTAGACAACGCCGTTTTCGACCTTCTGGACGATACCGACATGGTCGGACTGACCGTCCTGTGGGCCGGAGCTGCCCTTGTTGTCCCAATCGAAGAAGATAATCATGCCGGGCGAGGGCTCCATGGCGTTATCCGCCCACTGCCCACGCTCCCGGAACCACTGGACGCCGTTGACACAGCCTGCGAACTTCGGAATGACACCGGTGTCGATATAGCCGCATTCATTTGCACACCAGCTGACGAAGCAGGCACACCACTCCACACGGCTGCCAAAGCCGTACCATGACCAATAGGGCTCTCCGCCTACATTGCCCACCTGTGACAGCGCCACGGCAATGATTTGGTCATCCACTCCGTAGATTCCGTAAAGCACCGCTGCCCACATGTTGCTGTCCTGTGCAAGCAGTTCTGTAAGCTGCTGCTTTTGATCCTCATTGAAGCCGTACTGCGCAGCCATCTCATCCGCGGTTTTGTGACTAACGGCGATATAGAGCGTTGTAATCGTCTCCTGCACCTCTTCCTCAAGGATATTGCCGTTGCCGTCGTCCGTCTCCACAATGACCGTCTCTGTCCTTGTTTCCGTCCGATGGGTGATCTCATTCATCTCCCAAAACAGGTCCTTCAGAAGCTGTTCCTTTTCCGGAGTGATCGTTGCCACCTCCTGGGGATTATCCGGATCGGAGGTCGTCTTGACGGCATAGATCGACAGCACCTCCGGCCACACGGCACGGGAACCGGACATTTCGAGTGCATCGTATTCAACGGAATCCTTGATGGCATCCAGCTCGTTCTGATAATCCATGTTGATTTCCTGAATGACCTGCCGCATCGTCTTTTCTGAGCCGGTATCCTCGCTTGAAAAGAAAATACCAAAGCAGGAGCAGGCGATCAAGGCAACAAGACAGATAACCACGACGACCACGACCGCAACCCATCCACCGGCAGCGATAGCCGTAACCAGTGCTTTCATCGCCGCTGCTATGGCCTTGATTGCCGCCGCAACAGCTTTCGCCGCCGCAACAGCCGCTTTGTAGGCGGCTATGGCAGTCTGGCGGGCAATCTCCGCCGCTTTCTGTGCGGCCTTTGCAGCCGCAGCCGCTGCCTTTTGCGTTGCCTTCGCTGTTGCCTCTGCGGTTTTGATGGCAGCCTTGGAGGTTTTCTCCGCAGTCTTTACGGCCCTCTCTGTTGACTTTACCGTTCCCTTTGCACCGGCTTTTACTGTCTGTTTCCCGGCAGAACGAACAGACTGCTTGATGGTGCGTTCAGTACGCTCCGCAGATTTGATGGTCTGGTTTCGTCTGCTCCAGATGCTTGTCCGTGTGGCCTCCGTATTTTGCCGCGCTGCCTCCTCTCGCGGCGTTCTGCTTGGCGCGCCCCTACGCAGCTCCTCCTCATAGCGGCGAACCCGTTCTTCATTTTTGTGGATGCGCTTTTCATTGCGGTGCTCCCGGTGCGCCTCCTTGCCTCTTTCAATGGCTTTTTTCGTTTGGCCAGAAACCTCGTGCCAAACCTGATCGGTCACATCCTCAGCGGCATAGCGGATTTTGTCCTCCGCGTACTCGGAGGGGGAAATCTGCCCATCGTCCATCAGGTTTTCTGCCTGATCCTTAGAACGGACAAGGGCCGTCTTCATGCGCTCGGAGGCAACAGCCGCTTTATCAAGAATCTTGATATCCTTAACGCTCTCTCTTGTTTTTATCCTGCCCAAAGCCATCGCCTCCCTTCAGAGCAGACAAGTCACACCTTCTTCGCTACGACAACGAAGCGACCGTTGGGATAGGTATATTCGCAGGTGGAAAGGGTCAAAAGCTGATCTCCGTATTCGGCAGTAACGCCCGTGTCATAGAGCTGTCTTGCGCGGACATTCTCCATGAACTCGGCAAACTGCGCCTCATCCATCAGCGTGTATTCGTTGTATTTGAAGGTCTCGCGGTTCGTATTGAATTTGAAAGCGGCAACGACCTCATATTTACCGAGGTTGGAGAGCGTGTCAAAGGCAATCTCCGGATGCTCCTTGCAGAAGTCGGCATCGGTGTATTTGCAAAGGTCGGCAAACATAGAGCCGTCGTTCATGTGATGACCGTAAATCACAAGGTTGTTGCTGATCCCGGTCATACAGGCCTCGTCAATATAGGGAACGCCGTAGTCGCTGTATGTTTTATCAAAGCTGCGCTTCAGATAGAAGTCCGGCTTGTTCGGGGTCTGCATGACGGGGTAATTGACATTCGTACCATTGATTCTGATCCAGCCGATAAAGTCGTTGTTCTGCGCAAACAGCGCCACATACTTTTCACGGGCCAGCGCCGCCTCTGCTGCTGCCAGTTCTTCTGCACTCAGATCGGCTTCCTCCGCTTCGGTATCCTTCTGCGGCTCGTCGATTTCCGTAATCAGATTTGTCAGATCGTCAAATGCCGCCTTGCTGTTCTTGGCATCCAGATACTGATGCGTAAACATGGCGCTGCAAAAGATCGCTGCCGCGCCGAGTACGGAAACGATGATGATTCCAAGGGTTTTCTTTTTCATTTTGTATTCCTCCCAAAAGAATGGAGGACGGGGTTAATCCCGTCCTCTTGCAAATTTCCCCTCGCCGGGGCGTGTGGTCATAAGCTGATAGAGCTTGGTGTTCTGCGGGAACCGATTGATAAAGGGCACCAGCGCAGAGCCGTATTTAATCAGTCCGCAGCCGGCGTCGGCATTGGTGATATAGCTCATCTGCTCATTGGAGATGTTCAGGAGCTTGGCAAGCTGGCCTCTGTCGGAGGCAGCCTGGTTCAGCATGACCACAAATTCCGAGTTGGAAAGCATGGTGCTGGCCTGAACAGAATCCAGCAGATACTCCACATTCTGCGTAATTGCCGTGGGGTAGGCGTTGCGCTTGCGGAACTGCCGCCATGCGGAGTTGAAGAACTGCGCCGAGAACTCGTTCTCGAACACCACATGGAACTCGTCAATAAAGACATGGGTGCGCTTGCCCTTCTTCCAGTTCAGCGTCACGCGGTTGAGCATGGTATCGGTGATCACCAGCAGACCGGTGGGCTTGAGCTGGGAACCGAGACCGTGAATGTCGAACACCACGACACGCTTGTCGAGGTCCACATTGGACTGCTTGCCGAAGATATCCAGAGAACCGGTGGTATAGAGCTCAAGGGACAGCGCGATCTGCTTCGCTTCAGGCTCAGGCTGCTCCAGCAGCATATCGCGTAGGGTGCAGAGAGTGGGAATCGTCCCGGTGTCCGCCGCATTGCGGTACACATTGGTGATGCAGCGGTCGATGATCGACTTGTGCTGAGGGCCGACGCCCTTCTTGTCGATCTGCTCGATCAGAGACATAATGAACTCGGACTTTACGACAATGGGGTTGTTTTCACCGTACCCGTCCACCATATACATGGCGTTCAATCTGTCTCTGCCGCCGGCAGACACACGGATCACCGAGCCGAGATCGCCCATAGCTTCGATAAGCGGCGCGTATTCTCCCTCGGGGTCGCAGATCAGAATATCATCGTTGGTGTTCAGAATGAGGAAGGTGATCAGCTCCTTTGCCGAGAACGACTTACCGGAACCGGGAACGCCCAGCAGAAAAGCGGACTGGTTCAGAAGATTTGCCTTGTTGCACATGATGAGATTGTGGGAAATGGCATTTTCGCCGAAGTAAATGCCGCCCTTATCCATGATCTCCTGCACCTTGAAAGGCATCAGTACCGCCAGGCTCTCCGTGGTGAGGGTTCGGAACGCGTTGATTTTCCTCGTCCCGATGGGCAGCACCGTATTCAGTCCATCCGTCTGCTGATACTTCAGCGCCGCCATCTGGCACATGTGCTTTCTCGCCGTAGACAGCACCGTTTCCGTGTCCAGATCCAGCTGCTCCTTGGTGTCTGCGGTGATCACCATTGTGACCACCGCAAACATCATACGCTGGTCACGGGTGGTCAGGTCGTCCAAAAATTCCTTGGATTCCTTGCGCTGAAGCTCCATATCATAGGGGACCACAGCGGAGAAATTGTTGTTCTGATTCTGCCTTCTCTGCCAGCCGGTGATGTTCGTTTCCACGCCCAGCAAGAGGCGCTCCACCTCACGGACGGCTTCATCGGTGGGAATGGGAATCACATCAATGGAGAGCATGAGATTGCGGTTTAGCTCGGTCAGCTCCGAGAACATGCTGTCCTTGATATAGCTGGCGTAGTCCTTGAGGAAAAGCACTCTGGCATATTTCTCGCCCAGCTTGATATGATCCGCCGTGCGCTCTATGCTGTCCGGGCAGATGTAGTCACGGAAATCATGCCCCAGACGCGCCTTCCGGCTCATATCAAACGAGAATGCCGCCTCATCACCGGGGCGATAAAAGTCGTGGAGAATGCGCAGCCGCTCAACGGCGTTCAGGGGCACACACTTGGAACCCAGATTTGCGAAATGGGCGGTCAAATCCGCTCCGATTCTCGCAAAATATGCCCGTGCTTCCTCGATGTCCTTCTTGGCCACGGTGATGGTAATATACTTTTCCTGCGTAATGCCATTTGCTCCCGTCGCCTTGTCCAGGAGCATGTCATTATACTCCTTGCGGTACTCATCCAGCCCGTCCTGCTTCATGGGCATCAGGATGGATTCCTCAAAATCAGACCTGTTCAGCCTGTGATTATTGATGGTGATCTTCGTGGTAGCGCCGCTGTCCAAGCTGTTCAAAAGCTCCGAGTATGTCAGAAACATGCTCTCTTTATCCTCACGGCTTGCCACCAGATAGTTGATGTCCGAGAATCGGAAGGATTGGGAGAACTTATTCCCAACCTTGAAAATGCCATCCGGCCAGATGTTCTTGATGGGAATAAGATCCTGCACCTTTCTCGGAACCTTAAACTTTTCCTTGTCCTGTGCAAGGATCGCTTTGATACTCTTAATCATTGTGCTTGGAAACCTCCTTTTCGCGTTCATCGATAGCGTCCTTCAACGCCTCGTAGTAGATATTCACCGGCTCGAATTTGATCTGCTTGGGCTCCAGCATTTCGCTGCGGAGCCATGCCCACACAAATTGCTCTGCGGTCATACCGTTGTAGTTCACAAAGCCCATTGCCGCAAAGGGCGCAGCACCAAGGATGCACATCCACGAAACCGTTTCCGTCCCCACATAGGGCTTCAAAACAAAGTACAAAAGCACCGCAACGCCAACAGCCAGTAAAGAAAAGACGAACTGTCTGAGGGACAGTCCGAAAAACATGGACTCGGTATAGTTCCGAATCTCTCTATTGATTTTGACCTCCAAGAGGATACCTCCTTCTGTTTCAGATAAGAAAAATGCCCTCCTTCCGGAAGGCGTCAAAGTTTTGTGTAGGGAACTTTACTGCGGAATTATGTACGCAGAAGTTCCCTACATGATTTTATCGGGCAGTTTAGATTTAGACAGAAAAAGTGCCATTGGATTTCTCCCATGGCACTTCATACAACATTATTTTTCTTTTTCTATTTGGATATTCGGTATTCCACCGTATTTTCCGACAAAGTACCCTTTGTGGATATTCTCCGTCGTGCGGGTGGAAAACTCGCTGATCGTATACAACTCAGAAGCACCATCTTTGTCACGCTTATCGACAAAATACAGCTGATCCTTTCGCAGCAGTTCCAGATTCATCAGCTCCGTATTGTGTGTCGTAAAAACGATCTGTGCGCCATTTGGATTTGTGACCTTGCTTTGGAACTCTGCAATGATATTGTCCACCAGCAAGGGGTGAAGCTCACGCTCCAGCCCATCCACCAGTAATATGCCGCCGGTGCGCAGCGCAGACTCGATTGCAGGGGTCAGTGCCATCAGCTTTCTGGTACCGTCCGACTCATCAGAAAGTTCCAGCGAATAGGCCGCCTTCCGCCCATTACGGTTTTCGCCCTGGTGGCTGGCCTTGGCGGAAACCTCGCCCATTTTCAAGTGCACCTCTCCATTGTTGGAGGTTTCAGCAAGGGCATGCATAAACTGCACCAGTGCAGCCTTGATCCCCTCCGGGATGTTATCCGGCAGGCTTTCATCATCTTGAATCTCATTGCTGTTGAACTCAAACTGCATATCCAAGATGCCCAAGTCTGCTGCCTTTGCATAATCCGAAATTGCCCTCAGCATATTCTTATCTTCCGAATACTCGATCAACTGCCGCGGAATATCAGAATAGTCGCGTGAAAAGAACACCTGATCCCGGAACCAACGCATAGCAGCAACACAAGCCGCATCGTTCATGGTGCATGCCACCGAGAAGAACAGCTGGTTTTCAGCGACCATTTCGCCGATCAGCGCTCGCTTTGATTTATCCTCTGTGAAATCGAAGTGCTGCTCTGTACGCTTAAACGCCAAAGCTTTCTGCCCCTTCGGCGCATGGTAGAGATACTCTGCGTAAATCTTCTCGCGCGTAGCGGCGAAGCCATACCAATATTTCACGCCGCCCGAAGTGTACTCAAATGCAAACTCCGTAGGTTCATCCTTGGAATAGTCATTCAGCGCAAATGGATTGACAGGAATCGCAGCACGCTCGTGCTGCGTTCTCTGCGCATTTCGGATAAACTGAACGGCCAGCCAAAAGGCACGAATCACATTACTCTTACCACCGCCGTTTTTGCCGTAAATTGCAATGGCAGGAAGCAGCTTTACTGTAGACGACAGCGGAATTAAGCAACTTTTGAAGGAACTCAGTCCGGTCGCTTCCATGGAAAGCACCGCCTCATCCCGAAAAGATCGATAGTTTTTGAAGCGAAATTCGATCAGCATCAAGATCACCTCCGCATATTTCACCTATAGTATACCACCACTTTCTGAGAAATGCAGCATCAAAAATCAAACTTCTTGATTTTTACCCCATGATTTCAAGTTAGATACCCATCATCTCCTTCACAAGCCGGTCTGCCATCTTTACAGCGCCGACCAGAATGAGCATGTTGAAAATCAGCTCGCCGATGTAGCTCCATACCATAGAAGCCGGAGCTGCATCCGGATCGACAACCGGAGGGCTGGACGCAAACACAGAGAAGATGATGCAGGCCAGAACGATGATCGCTCCCTCCAGACACACCGACGCATAGCTTTTTAGGAAGCTCTTGCCGATGTTCTGCGTGGGTTCTCCGGCAAAGGCGGAAAGCGGAACAGGCGCAAGCGCGGTGTACATGTACATTTTGAAAAAGCGGCCATAGACGCTCAGAATCATCACGAAGGACAGCACCCAAATGAACAGGCCGCCGATCAGCGTCACCGCCCACAAGGGTATAGACTCAAAGAATCCGCAGTCCTCCACCGCTGTGATGATCTCCTGCGGCAGCACCGTGGCCTGTGGGCTCCCAAATCCGGCAGAATTCATGATCGTACTGACCACGCCCTGGATAATCTCCAAAATCGCCATCATCAGCTCCATGCCGTAGGTAATCAGGCCCTTAGCAATCGCAAAACGGACGAACAGCTTCACCGCGTGCTCCGGCTTTTTCAGCTCGGCAAAGGAGCCGCAGGTCTTTACGACTCCCACCACAAAGAACAGAACCAGCAGAGCATAGCCGATGGCCTGTAGCGCTCCGTGGATGCTGCAAATAATCGACCAAATCGAGCCACCTTTGAATGTCTGCGGTGACTGCGTGATCAGCTGCCAGATCTCCGACAGCTTATCGTTCCAGACTTCCAGTGCATTTTCCAGGTTCTGCACAATCCAGTTATCCGACATTCGTTACACCTCCCTTCGGGGCGGTCTTTACGACCGCCCCTTTTGCGGAAACCGGATCAGCCAACAATGAGGTTGAGGATTTCCTTTGCAAAGGTGATGATGACGCCGCCGGCCAGGGTCAAGAAACCGTTGGAACGCTGGCTCGGATCGTGGGACTGGAAGCTGAGACCGACCTGCACAATGCCCCAGCCAAGCAGAATCAGGCCGACCGCACGGATGAGGCCGAAGATAAAGTCGCTGAGGTTGTTGACGACGGTAATGGGATCGCCTGCGGCAAAGGCGGTTACGCCCATGCTCATGGTAAGCGTAAGGGCAAGGACAGCCATCACATAAATGCGGTAGCCCTTCTTGACCTTGCCGGGGATCTCCGGCTTGTTGGTGTTCTTCTTTGCATTAAGCTTCTTCATTGTCTTTTTTCTCCTTTTCATCAAGTAGTTCTTCCAGCTCCTCTTCCGAGTAGAGCAAGAATTCATGTTTTTCTGTCTCCATCTTTTCGGCGTTTTTGACAGCCTTCTTGTCGAAGCTGAACGCCATGGAAGCGATACTTCGGGTATCTTCGCCGTGAGTATAGGCCGGCGCGGAGCCGTCCGTCGTAAGCGCCACATTGGGATGATGAAGAATGTCATACTTGAGATCCCGGATGGGGCGCTCCCCGCGTATAAAAAGAAGTGCGTACCGGTTATCCAGCATACGCACTTCGTCAGGTGTCATCAGCTCTCGTCCGGCAAGCTGATAGTTGGTGGAATAGCTTCCGTTTCTGCCGTGAGACCGTCCGTAGGTATTCGTATCGATGGTCTCCTTGCCCAGCAGCTTGGAAACATACTCATGGGTACTCTGCTCGTTGCCGCCCAGATACAGAAACTCGTCACAGTTACCCACGATGCTCTCCCATTGCTTCTCAAACAGAGCCTTCAACTGCGCAAGGTTCTGAATGATGATGGAAACGGAAATCTCACGGCTTCGCATGGTGGACAGGAGCTTATCAAACTCATCCGGCAAGGCGACATTGGCGAACTCGTCCATGACGAAATGCACATGCACGGGCAATCTGCCGCCGTGAACGGAGTCGGCCTGATAGTAGAGCTGCTGAAACAGCTGGGTATAAAGCATACCCACGATGAAATTGAAGGAGCTGTCGTTATCGGGAATCACGGCGAATACCGCCGTTTTCTTTTCTCCGATTTGCCCCAAATCCATTTCATCGTATTGGGTAATGCCGGCCAGCGAATCCAGATTGAACTTCTCCAAACGGGAGACAAGGGAAATCTGGATGGATTTCAGCGTCTTAGCGCTGCCGGAGTGATACGCCCGATAATACTTGAGGGCGATATGCTCCGGGTTCCGTTCCTCCAATCTTTCAAACAGCTCATCGAGAACGGATTGGTATTCCTCGTTGTCCTCCCTTACATCGCCGGCTCTGATCATCTCCATGACCATGGAGAAGTTCTGCTCATCGGGCGGAGCCTCATAATGGAGATAGCAGACAAGGGCCTTGAGCAGCATCGCTGCCGTCTGATCCCAGAACGGGTCCTGTGTCTGCGAACCTTTGGGCGTTGTGTTTTTGAAGAGGTTGGTAGTAAGCCGCTGAATATCATCATCGCTGCTGATATACACGAACGGGTTGTAGCAATGGCTTTTCTCCATATCAATGAGGTCAAGGACTTTGATCTCATAGCCCTTCTCCTCCAGCAGATGACCGGTATCCCGGAGCAGTTCACCCTTCTGTCAAGTGGTTTTGAGATATTTTTTGAAAAATCTCCAAAGTGCATAGCTGT
>ENA-ORMN01001234-ORMN01001234.1-human-gut-metagenome-genome-assembly--contig:-NODE-1234-length-26001-cov-8.530949_pt1 | contig 26001 bp, 27 predicted proteins | sample MGYA00242102_ERZ508993 | MGnify/ENA primary metagenome ERZ508993 (study PRJEB26280, sample SAMEA2338770) | human gut metagenome | biome: human gut; feature: human-associated habitat; material: faeces...
CCTTCGTTGGGTAGTCAAGCAGTTCAAGGAACACAAGTGGTCTCTGGATTCCTGCGTTGGCTATGCCCGTCTGCATGGGCTGTTTCCAGCAGATGAGATGGTCTGCACCCGCACTCTTTACAATGAGGTCTGGGCAGGCAACCTTGACTTGTCTGTGACGGAACTACCCGAAGCCATGAAACGCAAGCAGCACAAGGATTCCAAGCCCCGTGAACACAAGAAGAGCTTCGGCACGGACATCTCCCAGAGACCTGAGATTGCGGCTCTGCGCATCGAGGAGGGACATTGGGAAGGTGACACTGTCGTGGGCAAGAGGGCTGGTAAAGAGGCTGTCGTCCTCTCCCTGTTGGAGAAGAAAACGGAGAACTATATTGCCATCCAGATTCCCGGCAAGGATGCAGACTCCGTTCTGAACGCCATGCAATCGCTCAGGGAGGAATTCGGAGACAAGTTCTCACAGGTCTTCAAGACCATTACCGTGGACAACGGCTCGGAGTTCTCTACGTTCAGTCTGGTCGAGAACTGGGGCAGTGCAGTCTACTTTGCACATCCCTATACTTCGTGGGAACGTCCCCAAAACGAGCGTCACAATGGGCTGTTCCGAGCCTTCGTGCCCAAGGGTGCCTCCATTGAATCCTTCTCTCCAGAGTACATCTTGTCTGCTGCTGATGAGCTGAACGGACGCCCTCGCAAGAAGCTTGGCTACCGCACCCCGGAGGAACTGTTTGATGAGTTCCTCGACTCTGTTTACGCAGCCTCCGGCTGCGGCAGCATCGCCCAGAACGGAAGCCAGAGGCTTCCATCCTGACCGATGCTCTGATTAACTAATTTCTACCGTGCAGGTGTCCAACTTGCACTTGCAATTTGCGGAATAATAAATTTGACTAATTATAGTATAATATGTGCAAAAACAAGTCTTATAAAAATTAAACGCTCAACCCCTTTTCACGATAATTGCTTTTGTTCAAATGTAAGAGGTCAAGTATTTAGAATCTTCGGTCATGCTCGCTTAACTCCAATTTATTGCCGGTTTCTTGGTTTTCAGAAGCTTTTTTCTCTGCGGAAGAAATAATCTCGTCAAGATCAAGTTTCTTTGCTTCGTTTGTAATTTTATCAAAACGTCTGGTAACTGCCTTTTCAAAGATAGCTTCAATTTCTGCACTTATTTCATTGTCACTATCAAAGTCCCAAACGCCTAACAAGCTGTAGCCGCATTTCCCGATCCAATTCAGTGACGAAACAAGCTCTTTCCGGTCAGCACATTTCTCAACCTCATACACAGCGCTGCCATTCATATCCGTACGGGCATAAAACACATCTACCGGATAGGTCTGTTCACCAATGAATTCGTAGGCATCAGTGTTAGGTTTTTTCTCTGCAATAGAAGCTGACCAAGAGCCGTCCTCATTTCCGATTAAATAAATTTTATTGTTTTCTTTGTTACTCATATTACTTCCCTCTTTCTTAGTTTCCAAAAAACGCTTTTGCTCTACATCGCGCAAAGCTTTATAAACTGCTGATTCTAAGTCCTCATAATTACTTGATTCAGAAAAAACTTTATGTATTTCTTCCCCGGGATTATCTTGTGAGTAATTTTTCCGTATAGAAACGGAAAAGAATTTCTCTCCGGCATCATTCTCTTCGCCCCAGACAACAATAGCGTTGTATCCAAACCGAAAATCATCATTTATGGGCATCTCAGCACAAACATCTTCCCAGGTGCCATACTCCCCTGCTGAAATTACATCATGCAATTCATCTTTTAGGTCGCAGAAAATTTGTTCATCTGTCATAGTCCTTAAGTCAACCTCTTTCTGTTCAGGTCCAAGCCACTCTTCCTTATGTCCTGCAAGTACGTGATTTACGGTCTCAATTAACTCTTTTATGTTGTTTTCGGCAGTATTTGAAATGTCTATTACGCCCAAAGTAGAATGGTATAGATCTGCGTCAAATTCTTGTTCAGTACAGTGAAGCCGGACAGAAAAGAACAATTCTTCCTCAGTAAGGCCCTCCTGCTCAAGCGTTATTTCTATACTTCGACCGCTTTTCAGATATAGCCACGCTTCCGGCTCCCCGTATCCATTGGAATAGGCCTTAAGTTGATTAGTGATATACTGCTCCAGCTCCATTTATGCTCACTCCTATTTTGAGTTAAGTATGTTTTTCCTCCTTCAAAACAAGGTCAACTGTTCTTCTTTAACATGTATCGGCTTATTTTCGTTGCGCTTCTCAGCGGCGTGTTGTATTTGTTCCTGCAGAGACGGCTTGGTTTCAGGTCGAGGAGCTGACACCTCTTTTTCAAATTCTTCCTCCGTGTCAAGCTCCTCTTCGTAGTCTTCCTCATCTTCCCCAGAATCTCTGACCGGTGTCATATCATCCCGGCTATGGTCTTTCGAGAGGTAATCCTGAAGTTCTTTTGCATATTCAGCCCACAAGGGCGCTTTCTCTTCATAGGACGTACGGAAGTCTCTGCGCATAGAGACCAAATCGTCATTTAATACAGCTTTTCTGAATTTATCAAATCCGGCTGTCTTCCACGGGTTTATGCCGGCAAGCCGTGTTGCCTTTGTTTCACCTTTCGGGAAAGCCTCCTTATGATGGTCACGAATAAAGCAGAAATTTGGGTCTTGTTCATATAGTTCCAGTTGAGCTTTTGCATAGGCACGAATTTCGTCTGCTCTGGCCATATAATTTGCGGGGACTTCGGCAGGTGTTTCGCGAAAATAGATGTCGGGATATTCGGATGTGAAAAGCGATAGTTCCTCATTATCCCGGTCAACGAGCTCTTTTATCTGCCGTTTGTAATATAAAATATGGTTTCTCACCAAATTTAAGTTCACGCCATCAGGCCAAAAAGGATCGTAAGTGCCATTTTTATATATCTCGTCCCAACGATTAAATTCCCTGGTTAGAGATGCGGCACAGATAGCCAGGTTATCTTTTTGTTTTTTAACCACCGGTTACTCCCCCTTTCTCAAAAATCCTCATCTCTCCCCTATCTCATTGGCCTTATGATGGTTTTTTTCGGCTTCTCCTTTTGACTTAATATCTTTAATTTTGTCGGCAAGAGAGTTTGTTATAACCGGAAGCCCGGCATCCTCACGCACTTCATTAACCAATTCAAGGCAGCTTATACCGTATCTCTTTTGACAATACTTTTCTATTTCTGTTATTAATTCCGTCTTCTCTTCTGAAGTAAGCGGCAGATCAAATTGGGCCTGTACCTCTTTCCCATCAGAAAACGTCCAGTAAGTGCCTTCCATGGTAAGCTCTTTGGTTCTGAGATTATATATCGCGTAAAAATTAATGTTATCTGCATTAGAAAAGCGCTCCGGAGATTCCTGTTCCTCCAATTTGTCTACCAAGTTATCTGTCGCCCAAACATAGGCATCAATACATTCCAGGTTCTCATCCTGAACCATAAGATCATCATCAATAATAAAGTTTAGAATATCGGCGTCATTATTCTTCACAATAACCATCCTCCAAGTGTTTTTGAAAGCCTCTGTTTTTTATGTACCGGCAAATTCATGATAATAGCTGATATATTAACTTATGTGTCTGACTACAAAGCCACAATAATGTGCATGGTCGCGTGGTATATCGTTTGTCGCTGGTAGAGGTGTAAGCTGGTTGATGTTGTCAGATAAGTGGATTATATACCAGCTTTTGGGCAAAAAATTACGTCCCACTGCGCTTAAAAACAGTGAGACGTACTCTCCTAAAGCTTTATTTGAGAAGAAATAAGGAGCTCTTGTGGGCTCCTATTTTTATAGCATCGTTCCCCACAGCACATACTTTTGCGGTGCGCTTCCAGAATAATGGAACGGGTAACAAGTGGAAATCAAGATGTGTTTGCCCGTTGTCGCAGGAATAGTTAGCTGCTCCTCATTCTCAAGGATGCTTATCGACTCAATGAGATAAGAGTAATCCACACCCTCGTATTTAATCGTAATCGTCTCTCCCAATTTGACGTCTTTCAGGATCTTTAAGTGTTTTCTGTTTCTGTGTCCAAATATCACACAAGTACCCTCCTCCCCAGGGAGCGCCGATGTCTCAAGCCATCCCGGAGTATCTTCTAAAGTATCCTCATCTACACCGTAGGCGATATTAACAGAAGCATTTTCCACAATAAGGGTAAACCATGCGTTGTTATCAACCACAATAGGCTCTGAAGATTGCTTTGGAATAGCTACTTCCACGGAAGAACCCTCATCCGATTGTACAGGGGGTTCCGTAGGCATGGGCGGGGGTGTCGGTGAAGGAGTGACGACAAGCTCAAAGGTAACTACGTCAGGTGTTCTCACGGGTGTTATATCGGTTACTCCCTGAGTTTCATTCTGCGGTTGAAATGCAATAAAGCCCAGCACAATGGCGACAATGGAAAGAGTGGCTACAATCGCTACTCTGATTTTGTTTTTCTTGCTCATAGTTTCCTCCTTACTTGTTTTGAATGATTCTTTTGAATTTTGATTTGCTGTTGTTCAGGTAGTTGTCAATTAACCGGCTTTGTTCACGAGTATCGGCATAAGCAGTAATGGCGATACTCTTGCTCCAATCCTTTGTGTAGCCATCTGTAGTCAGATTGGTTATCTTATGCGCTATAAGGAACGCTCGAAGGTCGATCATTGCCTGCATATCATCGGATAAAATAACATTCACAAAAGTTCGTTCTTTAGAGAACTTGTCCGATAGTTTTACGGCTATCAAGGTTCCAACGCCGCTTGCGATGGATACAATATAAAGAGCAAGGTCGCCGCCGGAAGCAGAGACCTTGCTAATCAGCCGATAGAAAATGATTTGGGAAACGACCACGGACAAAGAAGCCAATATGGGCCGATGTCTTTGAATTAGTATCTGCTTTCCTGTGGATAGCAGATTATCAATGGCTTTTAAGAGAAACAGTACGACAAGCTCGATAATGATTTCGATTGTCATGCGTCACCTCAACTTATAGGTCTGCCGAAGCAAACCCATTTCCACTTAGCAGTATCCATACCCCAATGTTTACGAATCTGCACGCTGTTTTTACCACCCGTACTGTCAATAAGGAACTCATCGTTGATATAGATTGCTACATGGTGGATGTGCATCCATCGTTTACACTTTCCGCTACCACATCGATTGATGTCACCGCAGTAATCTGAGCTTCTTGACGGGTCAAAGCGGGCGAAGAAAATCAAATCACCTGCTTGGAGCTGTGATGGATCAGTAAAAAGAACCCCCATTTCCTCACAAGCCTTTGCCATATAAACAGACGATTTTCCGTTCATAGAAGTAAGTCCGCAATCGTTGTAGGCTGTTCTTGCAAGCTTCGAGCAGTCCATAGAAGAATAGCTACGTCCGATATACTTCTTTGCTGCTTCTACAATCTGTGCTCCAACCTCACTTGCAGGCAAATCAGGATTGATATTGATACCAAATCCATACTCGCCGCCATCGCCAACCGTATCTCCCAAAAGCTCTGCGAACAACGGATAATACTCAGGACGCATCAATTCAGTAAGCATTTCGTTTTGATCGTTTGAAAACCGATACAGCTTGGCTCCATCCCGATAATCAAGGCTTGTGGAATCAATATAGATATAGAGCGTTGTTGTGGTCGTAGTTTTTGGTTCTCCGTCATCGTCATACACGATTGCCCCGAACTCGTCATACACTGTTGTTGTTTCAGTTTCAGTCTCAGTCCGATAGGAGATATTGTTCATATCCCGAAAGACCTTTTCGAGTTGGTCTATATTCTCCTCTGAAACAACTGTGACATCCTGTGGGTTTTCTGTATCTAAGCTCATTTTTGCAGAATAGACACCGACTACATCAGCCCAATTCGGAATAGAGCTATCAAGGCTCTCCATATCACCTTCAAAAATGATTTCCACTTTGTCAGCGTTGTTCTGTGCTGTGAGAGTTGCAATCTTCTCGTTGATCTCCGCGTGGTAAGCATCATCAATAGTTTCAATAGCTTCGGTTAGAGGTCTGCTTCCATCCGGAGCTTCATTTGCTGAGAATACGCCGAATATCGCAAGCAGGGCTATTACAAGCACAACGACAACAATGATTACGACCGCAACCCAACCACCGGCTGCTATAGCGGCAATCAATGCTTTTACTGCTGCGATGATCCATTTCACTATTGCAACAACGGCTTTGGCGATTACTTTAGCTGCTGCGGCTGCCGCTTTTGCTGCTGCTTGTGCCGCTTTCGCCGCTGCCTGTGCCGCCTTTGCTGCTGCCTGTGCTGCTTTTTCGGTAGCCTTTGCCGCCGTCTTGACCGTTTTCTGAGCTGTTTTAACAGTTTTCTCAGCGGCTTTTACTGTGTGCTTTGCAGTTTTGACCGTTCCTTTTGCGGCTGTCTTCGTTGCCTTTGCAGCATTACGAGCATTTGTAGTTGCCTGTCTGGCCGTCCTACGCTGAGAGTTGCGAACTACCCGTTCGCGTCCTGCCTTATATGAATTTGTTTGCGAAGATTTCCGCTCTTTTCTGATTTCATTAACTTGCTTGCGTATATCGTTTGCTTTTCTAACGGTGTTCTTACCACCTTCTGCCGTCTTATGGGCTATTACTTCCGATGTTTGCTCAACACGGTTTTCAGCATACCGATCAGGTGAATCGTCCTGTTGTGTTTCAGGACGCTGAGAAGCATTTCTTGCTCGTTCCTTCGCTTGCAGCATAGATCGCTTTGCCAATTCTTTCGGGGCTTTTGCAGTATCAGTCAAGACTTTGGGGGCATGACCTGATTCTTTCGTTTTAACTTCCTTCAATCCGATTCTCCTTTCTCCAGAAATATGTAAACAACCGCCGAAGCGGTTGCATTTTATCAAACTATCATTTCCTGAATTTCTCCCGGCTTGGTGCTCATCAACTGATAGAGCTTTGTGTTTTTCGGGAAATTGTCAACGAATGGAACAATGCTATTCCCACATTTGAGTAAGCCTTTGCCGAAACCGACATTTGTGATATATGAGAGCTGATTGTCAGAGATATTCAGCAACTTTGCAAGCTCCGCTCTGTCAGTGGGTGCCTGATTGAGCATAACAAGATACTCTGAGTTGGCAAGCATTGTTCGAGCTGTTACAGACTTCAAGCAATCCTCCACATTCTGTGTAATGCCGGTTGCAAGAGCGCCATCCTTGCGGAACTGTTTCCACGACTCAGAGAAAAACTGAGAAGAAAGCTCGTTGGCAAAGAAAATGTGCATCTCGTCCATAATGACATGAGTGCGAATGCCACGCTCACGATTTCGCGCGACGCGGTTTCGGATAGCATCAGTCATGACAAGCATACCCGGGGTACGAAGCTGCTTTCCGAGATCTCGAATGCCGTAAGCAATCAGTCTATTGTGAACATCCACATTAGTCTGATGAGCGAACATATTCAAGTTACCCTCTGCAACCATTTCAAGAGCAAGGGCAAGTTCCTTTGCCTGCTTTTCCTTCTGCTTTTTAAGCTCCTTATACAGATCGGAAAGCGTAGGCGGCTGAATGGTATAACTGCTACGCAGATAATCTTCATAAATGTTGGTCAAGCATCGGTCAATGATAGATTTATCAACAGCTTGCAGCTTACCGGTGCCACCCATGATCTGCTCGATAAAGGAAAGAACAAACTCGCTCTTTGCAATCAGCGGATTCTCACTGTCACCGTAGCCAAGCGCCAAGTCCATAGCATTGATATGGTTGGGAGAAGTCGGGGCAAGATTGACGGCGGCACCTCCCAGAGCATTGACTAGCGGGGTATACTCATTCTGCGGGTCTGCAATGATGATTTCATCATTCGTACCGAGGAACAGTGATACAATCTCACGTTTTGTGAAGAAGCTCTTGCCGCTACCACTAACACCAAGTATGAACCCGTTGCCATTGATAAGCTGCTTTCTGTCGGCAATGATGAGGTTATGGGAAATGGCATTCATGCCGCAATAAGTCCCACCAACATCCATGATCTCATGCGCTCTGAAAGGCATTAACACAGCGGTGCTCTCTGTCGTAAGCGTTCTCATGGCATTGATTTTGCGAAGTCCATACGGAAGTGCCGTATTCAACCCGTCCATTTGCTGATACTTTAATACAGCAAGCTGACAAAGGTGCTTCCTCGCAACAGAAAGCAGGGTTTCGGTATCTCTATCAAGCTGCTTTTTGTTGTCCGCGGTGTGTACGATAGTAGCGAGCCCAAACATCATGCGCTGGTCTCTGCTTACAAGGTCATCCAGGAACTCCTTTGCTTCTTTGCGCTGCTGTTCCATGTCGTAAGGAACTACTGCGCTAAAGTTGTTGTTGGCGTTTTGCTTCCGTTGCCAATTCGTAATGTTCGTTTCAACACCAAGCAGCTTGCTTTCTACTTCTCGCACAGCTTCGTCCGTAGGGATAGGGATAACATCAAGGGAAAAGAACAGATTTCGGTTCAGTTCACACAATCCCGCTACAAGGCTATCTTTGATATATGAGGCATAGTCCTTCAAAAACAGAACTCTTCCGTATCTCTTTCCCATCTTGAAATAGTCCTTACGGAACTCAAAGGTATCGGGACAGATATAATCTCGGAAAGAACGACCTTGGCGAATCATAGTTTTCAAATCCATAGCATAGTAGATTTCCTCTCCCTGACGAAAGAAGTCATGGAAAATGCGAAAACGCTCCTCGCTGTCGAGCTCATCACAGGAAGAAGAAAGCTGAGCAAAATGAGATGCGAGATCCGCACCCACACGATTGAAATAGCTTCTTGCTTCCTCAATATCCTTTGCCGCAACAGACACGGTGATATATCGTTCCTGAACAATGGAATTGCTCATGTCTGTTACCTTGTCGAGCAGCATATTGTTATACTCTTTACGGTATCCGTCGTACTGATCGCCCTTCAGCGGTAGAAGAATGGAATTTTCAAACTCCTGCTTATTCATACGCTTGTTGCATATCGTAATCTTGGTTGTAGCGTTGCTATCAAGAGCATTGAGAAGTTCCGAATAGTCGAGAAACATGGAAGTTTTATCGTCCTTAGAAGCAATAGCATAATTTATGTCGGTGAACTTCCAACACCGGCTGTATTTGTTACCCACTTGCCAAATGCCATCCAACCAGATCCGCTTTACGGGAATAACCTGCTGCACGGATTTTGGAATCGTGAGCTTTTCCTTGTCCTGTTTGAAAATGCGATTCAGAGCTTTAATCACGGCGCTTCCTCCTTGCTTTAGTCTTTAAATCCTCTTGTTCAGTCGTTGCTGTCTTGTTCTCGATGCCTTCTTTCATAAGGCGATAGTACAGATTCTCTCCTTCAAAGCAGAGCTCACGGGGCATAAGCATTTCGGACTTGATAAATGCCAATGCAAACTGTTCCGCAGTCATCCCGCTATACTTAATGAACCCCATTGCCCCAAAGGGAAAGGCTGCAAGAACGCAAAGCCAAGAGACCGTTTCAGTCCCAAGCAGATCCCGCAAGCCAAAATAAACACCAACAGCAACAGCGATTGCCAGTATAGAAAAAATGAGCTGACGCAGGTTCAGCCCAAAGAATATGCTTTCTTGATAGTCTCGAATTTCTCGATTGATTTTTACTTCCATAGGTTTCCTCCTTACAAACCAAACATTTCCCTGACCACACGATCAGCCATTTTAATTGTGCCCGTTAGCACAAGCAGGTTGAATATCAGTTCACCCATATAACTCCAAACCATAGTAACGGGGCTTGCATCCGGTGAGACTGCCGGTGGGCTATCCGCAAAGGCAGAGAATATCACGCAGCCGAGCACCATAATTGCGCCCTCCAAACACACACCCGCATAGCTTTTCAAAAAGCTTTTGCCAACATTGGCAGAAGGTTCCCCCGCAAAGGTAGATAGTGGAACGGGAGCAATGGCGGTGTAGAGATAAAGTCGGAAGAAACGGCCATATACCGACATAATCATTACGAAGGACAGCACGATTACGACAAGGCTGCCGATCAAGCTGACTGCCCATGCGGGGATGGATTCCCAGAAAGTCAATCCTCTGATAGCTTCCTCCATTTCAGGGGGAATTGTAACGGCTGCTGCCGATGCCATACCCGAGGTAGTCATGATGTTGCCGATAATACCTTGCACAATACGGAACAGCGCCATCATAAGCTCTAATCCATGCGTTATTACCGCCTTTGCAAGAGCAAAACGCACAAACAACTTCAAGGCGTGTTCGGGTTTCTTTATCTCCGCAAAGCTGCCGCAGGTCTTAACTACACCTACCAAGAAAAACAGCACAAGCAGCGCATAGCCAACAGCCTGTAGTGCACCATGAATATCAGTAATAACGTCCCAAACAGCTCCGCCCTTGAAATTCTCAGGTGTTTGCACAAGCAACCCCCATATTTCAGCGAGTTTCGCATTCCATACTTCAAGTGCATTGGCGATGTTATCTATAATCCAGTTGCCGCTACCCATTGTGTCACCTCCTTTTCAAGAAGGGGTAAGTGCAGTTTTACACTTGCCCCAAAGAGTTTAGCGGCACATATCATCCCGAATGGGAACTCGATCTTGAATAATGCCGTATTTGTCATCCACATAGAAGCTCTTGGAAAACGGATTATAAATGGCGGTGCATCTTACACCGCCATACTCTGCGATATATTCGTTTCCACCGATCCGTTCTACAATCATCGTAGCTTCTCGCAACTCTCCACCAAGCGAGTGGATGTGCATGGGTTCATGGATGTTGCATTTCATAAATGCACCCCCTTAACCCGTAATCAAAGTGAGGATCTCACGCGCAAAGGTAATGATGATACCACCGGCAAGAGTCAAGAAACCGTTGGCTCGCTGACTGGGGTCATGACTTTTAAGCGCAAGACCGACCTGTACAATACCAAAGGCAAGCAGAATAATACCGATTGCACGGATCAACCCAAAGATGAATTCGGAAAGGTTATTCACCACCTCAAGCGGATCATCGGTTGCAAACGCCACGGTCGTGAAAGAGAATACCATCACTACAACGCAGAACACCATAAATGCTTTACGCATTTTCGGGGACATTTTGAGTTTCGCCGTTTTCTTAGTTTCCTTCATTTTTGTTTTCCTCCTTGTTTTCGTAGAATTGATTTACTTCTACCTCGGAGAGAATTTCGTAGTCATCAAAGTTTGCATCAAGGATAATTTCTTCGAGGTCAAAAGCGTGGGGAGCAATCCCGTGAATATACCTTGCTGCACCGCCGTCTACCGTAAGCGCAATGTTGGGATGCTTTAGAATGTCGTACTTGTCGTCCTGAACAGCTCTCTCGCCACGAACAAAAAGAAGCGCATATCTGTTATCGAGCATACGCACTTCGTCGGGAGTCATCAGCTCTTTGCCACAATGTCAAGTGATGAATTAAAAAAAGCTATCAAAGAAATCCTTCTTCGATAGCAGCGTATTCAACATCTATTCACATTTCCTGCCTTGCGTTCTTCGAGCTAATGAAATATAATGAAAGAAATTGTCGGAGGTATGAGCATGGACTACATGACACTCAAAGAGGCAAGCGAAAAATGGGGCGTTTCGTCCCGTCAAGTCAACTATTACTGCGTCGAGGGGCGTATTCCCGGCGCTGTGAAAATGGCCGGTGTTTGGCTGCTTCCTAAAGATGCTGTAAAGCCGGTCGATGGCAGAACAAAGGAAGGGAGAGCACAGAAGTGAGTCGAATTTTGCTTTTAGAAGACGATGAAGCGCTGGGGCGTGGTATTTGTATGGCGCTTGAAACACCAAACTGTACCGTCACACATTGCAGCACACGTCTCCAGGCAATCAAGATTTTGCAGGGCGTAGTTTTTGATTTATTGATTTTGGATATTAACCTGCCAGACGGCAGTGGGCTGGAACTGTTGCGAACACTGCGACAGAATGGCACCTCCACACCTGCTATTTTGCTTACGGCTAATGATTTGGAACTGGATGAAGTTACCGGTCTGGAAGCTGGGGCAGATGATTATATTACCAAGCCTTTCTCCTTGGCAGTGCTCCGGGCCAGAGTAAATGCCCAACTGCGGCGCTCTGTCCCGGTAAAGCAGGAACGGATCGAATTGAACGGTTTCATCCTCGACTTCACACGGATGGAGTTTTCCAAAGAAGGGACAATCATCGACCTTTCCAAGACAGAACAGCGCCTGTTGCGCCTGCTGGTGGAGAACCGGGGCCGCACGTTACCAAGAGAATTGCTGCTTGAAAAGGTGTGGGACGGCGGCGAGTTTGTGGATGAAAATGCCTTATCTGTGGCGGTGCGGCGCCTGCGCGGGAAGCTCGGGAATGCCCCGATCAGAACTGTGTACGGGGTTGGTTACACTTGGGAGGTAAGCAAATGACAGCTTTGACCTGGGTGTTGCTGGCTTTCGCTGTCATTGGGCTTCTATTTGGGCTCTGGCAGTGGACGGCCCGGCGCAGAACCGTTCAGCGGCTGGATAATATGTTGGAACAGTCTATTTCCAGTGGTTTTACCGAGGAACATTTTGATGAAACAGAACTGTCTGCGCTGGAGACAAAATTTGCTCGCTTCCTGCGCGGCTCTGCTCATACGCAAAAAACGATGAAAACCGAACAGGAAGCGGTGAAAACACTGATCTCCGATATTTCCCATCAGACGCGCACACCCATCGCAAATTTACTTGTATACGCTTCGCTTTTGACGGAAAGCGATCTGTCGCCGCGTCAGCGGGAACAAGTCCAGGCGCTGCTAACACAGGGGGAGAAACTATCATTTCTGATTCAGACTCTGGTTAAGGCTTCGAGATTGGAAACAGGTATTGTGGTTCCAACTCCCACACTGGGTCCTGTGGCTCCTTTATTAGAGGCGACTGTCGAACAGGAAAGACCTGCGGCGGAAAAAAAGAAAATCACCTTGCAGAACCTTCCGTTTGTAGGCGATGCCTCCTTTGACCCGCGCTGGACAAGCGAAGCCCTTGGCAATGTTGTAAACAACGCGGTAAAGTACACACCCGCTGGCGGAAGGGTTACCGTATCTGCACAGATGCTCGAAACCTTTTGCCGGGTGGACGTGACGGATACGGGCCCCGGTATTCCAGAAGAAGAACAAGGCGGGATTTTTAATCGTTTCTATCGTGGTGCATCAACTCACTCGGCGGAGGGGCTTGGCCTGGGGCTTTATCTGGCACGGGAAATCCTGTCCCTTCAGGGCGGTTATATCAAAGTATCCTCTAAACCAGGAAACGGGAGCACTTTCTCACTGTATTTGCCTCGTGCGTTGAATCGGATATGAAGAACAGCAAATCTTTCAACTCTGTTAGATTTGAGAAAGAGTCAGGAAAGAATTATGTGGTAAAGTCTGTATTGTCAAAAGGCAATGCAGACTTTTTTGTGGAGGTATACAAGATGACGATTTTAGAAACAAAAAACTTAAAGAAATATTACGGAAAAGGAGATACGCAGGTAAAAGCACTGGATGGTGTCAATCTCAGCGTGGAGGACGGGGAGTTCGTAGCCATCGTGGGCACCAGCGGCTCCGGCAAGTCCACCCTGCTCCACATGCTGGGGGGCCTGGACCGGCCCACTTCCGGCTCCGTCACCGTGGACGGGAAGAACATCTTCTCCCTGAAGGATGAGGCACTCACAATTTTTCGCCGCCGAAAAATTGGTTTTGTATTTCAAAGTTTTAACCTGGTGCCGGTGCTGACGGTGCGGGAAAACATCGTTTTGCCCATCCAGTTGGATGGTGGTAAAGTAGATGAGCGCTATGTAGGTGAGGTAGTCACCGCCCTGGGGCTGGAAAAGAAGTTGAACAGCCTGCCGGGGCAGCTTTCCGGCGGCCAGCAGCAGCGGGTGGCTATCGCCCGTGCCTTGGCGACCAAACCCGCCATTCTCCTGGCCGACGAACCGACCGGAAACTTGGACAGCCGTACCAGCCAAGATGTACTGAGCCTGATGAAGGTGACGGGCCGGAAATTTTCCCAAACGATGGTCATGATTACACACAACGAAGAAATTGCCCAACTCTCTGACCGAATTGTCCGCATTGAGGATGGGCGGATTGTGACACAGTAAGGGGGGAGAGCCATGAAAGTTTCAAATCGAAAATGTGTTCGCCATTTGGCGTGGAAAAGCCTGCTGGCAAGCCGCACGCGCAATCTGATTGCCATTGTGGCTATCGCCCTGACAACGATGCTGTTTACTTCTCTATTCACCATCGCCTTGTCCATCAACGATGGGTTTCAGCAATCCAATTTTCGACAGGTGGGCGGCTTCTCCCACGGCGGATTTAAGTACATGACCCAGGCGCAGTTTGATGAACTGAAGGATGATCCTCTCATCGGCCAGTGGGGCGAACGGAGATACCTGGGTATGCCTAGGGAGGCGCCTTTCAATAAAGCTCATGTGGAGGTGAGCTTTGCCGATGCCAACGAGGCCCACTGGATGTACTGTGACCCGGTGGAAGGCTCTTTGCCGCAGGAGGGCACCGACCAGGCTGCTACCGACACCCATGTACTGGAACTGCTGGGCATAAAGCCGGAGATCGGGGCCGAGTTTACCCTCACTTTTGACGTAGATGGACACGAAACCACTCAAACCTTCACCCTCTGTGGCTGGTGGGAATACGATGAGGCCATTGTGGCGAACCATGTCCTGATTCCCGAAAGCCGGGTGAACGAAATCCTGGCGGAAGTGGGCGTAGATCCTGACAGCCCTGATGACGGCATGACAGGCCGGTGGAATTTGGACGTGATGCTGAAAAGCGGCTCCCGACATATCGAGCGGGATTTGAACCAAATTTTGGAAAACCGCGGCTACCAGAGCGAGACCGCTGGGGACAATTACATTGATACCGGCGTCAACTGGGGCTACACCGGGGCCCGGATGTCCGACATTGTGGACCCCATGACGGTCATGGCCATTGCCGGGGTAATCCTGCTTATCGTTTTCACCGGGTATCTCATCATCTACAATGTGTTCCAGATCTCGGTGGCCGGGGATATCCGGTTCTATGGCCTTCTGAAAACCATCGGCACCACCCCCCGGCAACTGCGGCGGATCATCCGTCTGCAAGCCCTGACCCTCTCTGCTGTTGGTATCCCCATCGGGCTGGTGATCGGCTGGCTGATCGGCGGGCAGCTAACCCCGGTGATTGTGGCCCGGCTCAACGGGATTATGCCAATGACCTCTGTAAGCCCCTGGATCTTTGTTGTTTCCGCGGCCTTCGCACTGCTGACGGTGCTAATCTCCTGCCGGAAGCCGGGACGGATGGCGGCCAGGGTCTCCCCGGTGGAGGCAGTGCGCTACACCGAAGGCAGCAGCGAAAAGACCCGTGTCAAGGGCCGGAAGGCCCGAAAGGTCAGTCCCTTCACGATGGCCTGGGCCAACCTGGGCCGCAGCAAGGGAAAGACCGTGGTGACGGTGCTGTCGCTGTCACTGGCGGTGGTGCTGCTTACTGTGACGGTGAACTTTGCCGGTGGCTTTGATATGGACAAGTATGTGTCCAACTTCACCGCTAGCGATTTCATTGTGGCCAATGCTGGAAAATTCCAGACCAGCACCCTGTTCAGTGCGGAACAGGCCGTGCCCCAGTCCGTCATTGATGACATCGACGCCCAGGGCGGCATCACGGACAGCGGCGTGGTGTACGGCCAGACCTCTCCTGTGCTGGAGTACGTCACCGAAGACTGGTTCCGGCAGAACAAGCAGAACTTCTACACCCCGGAGGAGATGGACAACCTGATACGCCTGACTGATAAGAACGAGGCGGGCCTGCTGGCCGACGGGGTTCAGATCTCCGGTATGAGCGATTTTGCCCTGGACCACCTGACGGTGCTGGAGGGAGATTTGTCCGCCCTCTACGAGCCGGGCAGCCGGGCTATCGCCGCCGTATACTCAGAGGACGATTATGGAAACGCAGACATGGCCTCCCACTGGGCCCGGTTGGGGGACACCGTCACCCTCCGCTATGTGGAGGAGAGCGAGTATTACGACCCAGACACCGGCGAGGTCTGGGCTTCCCTGGAGGATGTGCCGGACGGGGCCAACTGGGTGGAGCGGCCGGTGAAGTACCGGGACGTTGACTACACCGTGGCGGCCCTGGTGACGGTGCCCTCCGCCCTCAGCTACCGCTACTATGGTAGCGATGAGTTCATCCTGAACGACGAGACCTTTGTCCAGGACACCGGCACGTCGGATGTGATGTACTACGCCTTCGACACCACCGACGAGACCAACGCCGCCATGGAGTCCTTCCTGGCGGATTACACTGAGAACGTCAACCCGGAGCTGGACTACGAGAGCAAGGCCACCTATGCTGGGGAATTTGAGAGTATGCGCTCCATGTTCCTGCTGCTGGGCGGTGCGTTCAGTTTCATCGTTGGGTTGGTCGGTGTGCTGAACTTCTTCAATGCCATCCTGACTGGCATCATTGCACGTCAGAGGGAACTGGCGGTGCTCCAGGCCGTGGGCATGACCGGACGGCAACTGCGCGCTATGCTGATCTGGGAAGGATTGCTGTACGCTCTGGGGGCGGCAGGGCTGGCTCTGATTTTGACGCTGACGTTGGGCCCGATTGCCTTCCAGGCGGTGGAAGGACTATTCTGGTTTTTTACCTACCATCTGAACCTCACGCCCTTCCTGTTCATCATCCCTCTCTTTGCCTTGCTTGGGGCTGGTATTCCTGTTATCACCGGCCATGAGATGGCAAAACGCACCGTAGTGGAACGGTTGCGGATGGAGTAAACCCAATCAATATAATGCTGCCGGACGACGGCAAAATAAAAGCCCCATCCCTCAATGGTTGTGAGAGATGGGGCAAACTATTTACGCTGCAATCTCCGGGATTTCCCCGACAAAGTTATACACGATCTTGACTTCCTGCACCTTCTGGCCGTCCACCTTTTTGACCTCGCCAATCAGGATTTTGCTGATAAGCCGGTTCAGTACCGCCTCGTCCAGTTCCTCAATGGCGGCATAGCGCCGGATTTCCTTGATAAAGGTGCGGACTTCGCTTTCCTGTGCGTCCGCCCGGCTCTGCATCAATGCCAGATCGTGCAGGCGTTTCTGGTTGGCTTCCTGTTCCTGTTCCAGCGCCGCCGTCAGCTTCATAAACCGCTGTTCAGTCAGGACGCCTTTGGCCTTATCGGTGTACAGTCTTAAAAACATCCCGTCAATTTCCTGATTCCGGGCTTCCAGCCGTTTCCGTTCCTTCTCTGTCTGGGAAGCGTCCACCAGATACCGGCGCTCCATCCGGCTGCTGAGCCGCTGGTAGAACGCATCGGCGTCCTTCATGGCCTGCGCCGCCAGTTCCTGTATATCCTTCAGCACCAGATTGTACAAATCCCTGGCCTCGATCTTGTGGCTGGAGCAGACCTTGCAGCCCATGCGGTTGTAGGTCTGACAGATATAATACGCCTTGTCGATCGGCTCCCGCATCTCGCCGGTGAAGCGGTTCTTCCCGGTTCTCCCGACCTTCTCATACCGCACCTGCATGGACTTCCCGCAGGTGGCGCAGTAGACCAGCCCGTGGAACAGATTATAAAAGGGGCAGGAATTTCCCTGAATGGTCGGTCTGCGGTCAATCAGTTCCTGCACCTGTTGCCATTCCTCCGGCGTCACAATGGCCTCGTGGCAGCCCTCGATCACTTCCCACTGGTCACGGGGGATAATATCATAGGTGTTGGAGCGGATGCCCTTCTGGTGCGTCCGAAAGACCAGATGTGCGCCTTTATAGAAGGGATTCCGCAGGATATGGCTGATTCTCGCCCCTCCCCAGGAATAATAGTTGGCGTCAAACTCCGTGTTGGCCTTGACACGGGTGATGGGGATTTTTTCTTCCATCAGCCGTTTGGAAATCCTCATGCAGCCCAGCCCGTCAAGGGCATAGTCATAGATTTTGCGGATGATCGGCGCTGTCTCCGGGTCAAGGATAAGATGCCCTTTGTCCTCCGGGTCACGCATCAGACCAAACGGCGGCGTCCCGCCGCAGAACTTTCCCTGCCGGGAGCGGGTAGTGATGCCCGCCAGCACCTTCTTGGAAATATCCCGGCTGTACATATCGTTCAGGATATTCTTAAAGGGTGTGATGTCCATCTCCTGACGGGTCAGGCTGTCCACGCCGTCCGTGACGGCGATATAGCGTACATTGTGTTTGGGGAAAAAGATTTCGATATAGCTGCCGGCTTCGATATAATTCCTACCAAGCCTCGATAGGTCTTTCGTGACCACGCAGCCGACCTTTCCCGCCTCAATGTCAGCGATCATGCGCTGGAACGAGGGACGGTTGAAATTGCGGCCCGTGTAGCCGTCATCCACATAATACTCATACTGGAACATCCCATGCTTTTCTGCGAAGTCCCGAAGCATAAGTTTCTGGTTGCTGATGCTCATACTCTCATTGTCGCCGCCGTCATCCAGAGAGATGCGGCAGTAGAGAGCGGTGATTTTCTCATAGACTTGTTTTTTCCTGCTCATAGCGTTCTCCTTCTATGAACAGGGACACGATACCATTATAGTACCATGTCCCTGTCCCTGAATCAACCGTTTTTACGCAGCTTTTTCTGCCATTTCCCGCTGATGACGCCATTCCTCGAAGTGTTCGCAGGTCTGGCGCTCAATGAGCTGCTCAAAGGCTTCCCGCATGGACTTCTCCCCGGAGAACTCCCGCACCACCACAAAACGGACTTTATTCTTCTGATTTTTGCTTTTTTCCATAGGCTACCTCCATAGAGAGACAGGCCTGACGGCAGCATCGGCAACGAAGTCCGGCAACGAACCTCTGAAAACCTGTAAACTACCGTCTGGCCTGTAAATCTTACTTTGTGAATTTTCTTGAAAAATCTCGTTGCTTTCGTTGCCGGAGATAAAGATAAATAGTAAAATATCCCTTAGTTATTGGCTTTTCCTGTATCCAGACAGGGAAATCCCCGGCAACGAACCCGGCAACCAACTGGCAACCATCCCGGCAACGGACCGCCATTTTCAGGCGATCCACTCCTTCGGAAGCTCCAACTGGCGGCATTCTTCCTCGGATAGTTCCACAAATTCATCTTCGTTGCCGGGCAGTTCGTTGCCGGAAACATCCCGTTCCCAGCCCTTCTGCCTGCCGTATCCGGCGAACATTCTCGGATTCGAGAACGGCTTCCAGCCCGTCACCACCGTATTCATGATCTCGTTGATATTGTGAAGCTGCCACCGCTTCGGCTCGTCATAAGTGTGGCCCAGCGCCTCCTTGAAAAGCTGTTTGGAGCAGACCATGCTGCCTGTGTAGTGTTCCAGAAAGCCCTGTATCTGCCCGGCCTCGGTGTCCTCCGGCATGAAATCCTTCTGCACCTCCACAAGCTGCCGCTGGATGGACTTACTGAATTTCATGGAATAGTGGCCGCTGCGGTAAATCGTCATGGCCTCCGCCCAGACCTGCAACAGGTAGGCTCTGGAAGCGTCCTCGTCCTCCAAAATGTGAACCTCCGCATTCTCCGGGTAAATCATGATGGGAAGGAAACGCCGGTTCCCGGCCCGGTCAAGGGGCAGGAAGTCCAGCGTGTTGGAAGAACCGCCGAACACGCACTGCCGCAGCCGGTCTTTGGGCTGGGCCTCATAGGGTGTGCGGTAGGTTTCCTTCTGGCGGCTGATAAATGAGCGGATTTCCTCAATGCTTTTGGCGCTGCTGGTGGCCAGCATCTCTGACATTTCGATGATCCAGTGGCCTTGCAGTTTCAAAAACACCCGGTCATCGTCCAGCTTTTTCAGATCGTCACTAAACCACTCGTCACGGATTGCCAGCAGGCGGAAGAAGCTGGACTTGCCAGCCCCCTGTCCGCCCACCAGACAAAGCATTTCCTCGTATTTGGAGCCGGGGGAAAACACCCGCCGGATAGCCCCCAGCAGGAAGTGTTTTAACATTTCCTCCACATAGTCGCTGACCTCTGCACCTAAGAAGTGATGGAGACAGGAACGGATGCGGGGCGTCCCGTCCCATACAAGGCCGTTCAGCACGTCCTGTATGGGATGGTAGCAGTTTTCATTCGCCACGATGGACAGGGCCGCCGTCATTTTCTTCTCGCTGGTCAGGCCGTAGTTCTGCTCAAAATAGAGAAGCAGATACTTCACATCCGTATCCGTCAGGGCGCTGGTGTTCCTGCGCCAGCCCAAATCCCGCACGATGTCCACCCGGTCAGTCAGGAGGTTCAGCCGGATGGCGTCCCGCAGCAGCGGGTCATGGCAGAACACTGTCCGGCAGTTACCGATGGTGTTGGCGGGCTGGCCTTTTTCCGTGACGGAAAGGCTTTCCCGCACCTCGTCAACGCTCTGTTCCGGCGCTAAGGCTTCGGCTGCGCTCATGGCGGCCTGCCGGGTGGCTGGCGGTAAACTCTGATATTCGCTGCTCAATCTTCCTCACCTCTTTTCCGTATTCAGCGACCACGCAGGCCCGTTCCTCCATGCTGCCGGACAGCAGAATATCCAGCAGATACTCGGTGTATGGTTTCTTTTGCAGGGCCTCCACAAACAGCGGATTCCATGTTTCCTCCGGCGTCTGCGGGGCATATTCCTTCTCCCAGCGTTCCAGCAAATGCAGGTAATCGCACAGCACCCGGAAACATTTCTGCTCCGCCTGCCGGTAGCGCAGTTCCTCGCTGATTTTTCGCTTGACCGGCCTCCTGCGGGGCGGGTCATGACCTTTGGCGACATAGCGGACAGAGAAATCCTCCGCCAGCTTCAAGGCCGCCTCTTTCTTGTTCAGCCCGAACAGACGGGCGGTAAAGTCGATCACATCCCCGTCCGCCTGACAGCCGAAGCAGTGGAACCGGCGGTCAACCTTCATGCTGGGATGTTTGTCATCATGGAAGGGACAGCGGGCCATCCCATTCCTGCCGACCTGCACTCCGTAAAACTCCGCAGCCTGCCTTGTGGGAACAGCCTGCTTTACCGCTTCAAACACATTCGATTTTCTCACCTCCAGGCAGAGAAAAAGGCACCCGGTTTCCGCAGAAAATCAGATGCCTTACAACTCCATATCTTGCTTCTTTGTAGGGGCAATCCGCCCCTCTCGTTCCCAACGCTCCCGGTTATCCCGGTCAGCGTTGATCTTTGCCTTTGCCAGCATATCCATAATGGATTCTTTGGCTTTCTTCTTGACCTGCTCCTTCCCGGCCTGCTTGACTTCCGGCTGCATCAGCGTCCGCTGGATTTTTGCCAGAGCAGTCTGCATGACATTTTTAATCTTGTTAATGACCCCATCCAGACGGGCAGCGGCGTACTCACGCTCCTTCTTTGGAGCCTTGCGCTCCGGCGAAAGCACCCATTTTTTCGATTCCTCCACCAGACAAATATCTTCCTTGTGCGTCTCCTGCCGGACGGTATCGGTCACGACCTCCACCGCCTTGTCATAGGCCGCATCGGAAACATCATCCAACAGCGTCTCCACGTCCTCGATTTTGAGCGTCAGTTCTTCCAGCTTCTGCTCCTGCGCCGCAAGCTGCTCCTTCTGCTTCATCAGGATATAATCCTGTTTTTCCAGATAGTCCCGCCCGCCGTAGGACGGCTCCTGATCCAGATGCAGCCCATGCCGTCTGGCGATGTCAAACAGGATCGTCCGGCAGACCGCATCAAAGGTCTGCTTGCGGTTGTTGTTCCGGCCTTTGGGCTTCTCCGGGTTGGGGAGAGGGATGCCCAGTTCTTCCAGCGCCTTTTCCTGCTGGGGGCACAGCTCCCCGTAGCGGTTCTCACAGTCAAAGACGTGCCGCTCATGGATGTGGGGCGTCCCCTCGTCCAGATGGAGCGCCCAGTCTAAGATGTGGATATGGGAACCGAAGCGGCGCTCAAATTCCTCATAAAACTCATTGACGATGGAAAAGAGCGTATCCGGCGGGACGGATTCTCCCATCGTGCCAATCTGGTAGATGCTTTCCTCCGGGCAGGTCTTGTTCTTTTTCAGCAAGTCCTCCACGGTGCGGTTGCGCTCCGTGTGCCGGGTTTTCTCATTCCGGGCGTTCTGGGCCTCCACATGGCCGCCGTAATGCTCGTAGTAGTACATCCGCTCGATTTCCTCAAAGCTGAAATCCGGCTGCTCCGGGTTTTCCCGGAACTCGTGTGTCGTAAAGCCCCGGTAGCAGTCCCAGTAGACATTCTGCCTTGCCCGTTCTGCGTCAATGTGTTCGCTGTTCTCCACATCGAACCGGCGGTCATTGTGGCGGGGATTATAGGTGCCATGCTTGCCGGAGCGTCCATTGTGTCGTGTCAGTTTCAAACAGATTTCCTCCTTCCTGCGAAGATGCTGCGGGGCCGGGAAGGGGCGGCGAAGCCGCAAATCCTGCGAATTTTGCGTCAGGTAATACCCAGTACGAGTTGACGCAGGCATCAACTCTCCCTGGGCAAGGCGTTTCACCCTTGACCCGATGGGGCGGCTGCCCTCAACCCGCCAATGGGCGTTGCCCCTTGACCCCAGCAGTGCGCTGCCGCCCCTGCACCCCGGCACAAAGGGCTGGCTGCCCTCTGTACTCCCGCAAGCGAAGCTGGCTTCCACCGCAGAAGCGGTGTTTGCCAGTTTCACCGGCTCCGTATCCGCACATTTGCGCCCATAGGCGGGAAGTGGATACGGAATACGCCTGCGGGGATTGCCGGTCAAAACAGCGGGTGCAGACCCGGCATTTTTTCCGTAAACGCCCCGATTTCAGGCGATTTTTTCTTCCGTTCCCACCACCTGAAAGCCATGCTCCTTTGCGTAGGCACTGGCAGCGGCTTTCCGTTCCTCGCTGTACGGCGGCACCAGCCGGATCGACAGCCGGGACTTGTCCAGCACATAGGTCACGCTGCCCTCCGGCGTGCTGCGCTCCAACCGGCACAGCAGCGGGTACTTCCGGCTGAAATCAGCCAGCCTGCGCTTTAAGCTGGCGTTGAAGGTGTAGATGCTGGCAAGGTTCTCCGCCTCGTTCCAGTTAATGATGGTTTCTTTCTCATACTTAGACAGCTTCCTCATACAGATCCTCCTCATACTCGGTGTAAGATTTCAGCACACGCAGGCTGCGCTTGAGACGGCGGTACTCGTCCATCTCCATCCGCAGATGGTGGTAAAAATCCTCGTACCAGCTTTCATCCACCTCTGTCTCCACCTTCCGGGCCAGCCCCAGCATCCGGCGTTTGGCCTCCGGGTCAACCGTCAGTGCCGTCAGCCATTTCAGCCGTGTCACCGTATTGTGGTGGCTGGGACAGCCGTAAGCGTAGAGAATCTTCTTTTCTTTCATACTCAGTGTCATAATGATTTCCTCCATTTCTTTGCTGCGGAGTCATGCGCCCCGCATGATAAACTTGCTTCCTGTCCGCCGGTCTGCCTGCAAGCCGCTCCTGCCCGGAATTTCTCCCGGCGTATCGGCCTCTTTGGTGCGCTCGATTTCTGTCCTGGCGTCACTTCCCCGGAGGCCATACCCCTTGCAGCCGGTCATTCGATTTTCAAGGTTCTGTGCCTGTCTGCAAGAACCAGTTTACCGAAAAAAGAGGCCCTTTCCCGTATATCCAAAACGTCGGAAAAACGCTTGAAATCCGCATATTTCCACGCTTATGGAATCGTGCTATAATGGGTGTAATCACTGAAAAACGATAACGAGAGAGGGGGCTTTGGATGTACGCAAAGCTGACAATCCCGGAGCGGCTCAAAGACCTGCGGGTGGTGGACAAGCACCTGACGCTGGAACAACTGGCGGAGCAGACCGGCCTGTCTAAATCTGCGCTGGGAAAATACGAAACCGATGACTACAAGGACATCAGCCCGTTTGCGATTGCAACGCTGGCGGACTTTTACGGTGTGTCCACCGACTATCTGATGGGGCTGACGGAAAATAAAAATCACCCAAACACAGAACTTCAATCTCTGCATCTGAGTGATGATATGGTGGAACTTTTGAGCAGCGGCAAAATCAACAACCGGCTTCTCTGCGAACTGGCTACCCACCCGAATTTCCGGCGGCTGATGATAGACATGGAAATCTGCATCGACCAGATCGCCAATATGCGGGTGGCGCAGATGAATCTGGTGTTGGAGGCCACCCGGCAGACCGTCATGAGCAAGTATGCGCCCGGAGAAGATGACCTCTATATGCGGACGCTGGAACTGGGGCAGGTGCAGGAAAGCGATTTTTACAGCCACGTTATGCACGATGATCTGGACAGCATCGTCCGGGACATCCGGGAAGCACACCGCAAAGACAAGACCACCGCCGACCCGCAGCCCACGCTGGATGATGTAAAGGAAAAATTTGAGCAGGCCATAGGGCAGGGCAGCGATACAGAAATGCTGATCCACGAGTTCTGCGATAAGTTGCAGATACCCTTTGAGAAGATTTCCTCGGAGGATTTCTCGGCGTTCCTGCGGATACTGAGCCTGTCCAAGCAGCTCAAAAGCCCCAACAATATGAGAGGAAAGGCCAGCCCCATCCCGCCCAACCGCAAGGCCAGACGTAAGCGGAAGTAAAATTTCCATATCCGGGAGCGGCAAAAAAGCCATCCGCCGGTTGATTGGCAAATGGCTTTCGTGAAGCTGTATTCTGTTGTAGTGGTTGTTCCCAGTTTGGGAACAGCCACTATTGAAGATGCTATTCTTTGTCTTTCTGCGACACCTGCGTATGGGCTTCCTGCTGGACAAGCAGCCCCGCCGAAAAGCCGTATTTGAAGTGGCTTTCGTTTTCCTCACATTGAGCGATTGCCACCTGCTCCCGCAGTTCTTCAACCAGTGCATAGTCCTCTTTGCTCAGACGCTCAGATAAAGTGTCCATCAGGGCGGCACTGGCTTTGACTGCCTGCTTGAACCTCGATGAATCAGCGACCACCGTTTCACAGGGATAAAATCTGCCGTTATACATTTCTTCCAGAATCATGCGCCCACCTCCCTCAGACAAAAATCATCTCAGACAGGATGATTTCCTCTGCCTGGCTGCGGATGCTGTTCATGCCCCCGACCCACGCAAGCTGGTCACGGGCTTTCAGTTCCTCGGTGACACCCTCTGCCTCCTGCATCTGCGAGACAATACACGCCAGCCGGTCAGCGGCCTGTTCGTTCAGGTCAGCAAGATATGTCCAGAGTTTTTCCGACAGAAGCAGTGCATTGTACTGGCCGGGCCGGTGTTCTTGCAGAAACGCCTTGTGCATCCGGCCCCACCGCCCAATGGGGCGGCTTTCCTCCGGCAGCTCCAGATCGGGGATGTAGTAGTCTCCCACCAGCGTGTAGCTGATGCCGTTTTGATGGATTTTCTTTGGTAAATGCTCCATATTCGACCTCCTGTATTCAGTTTTTTCAGAATCCAGTTGATCGTGTCCCTGTTCATGATAAATTCAAGGCAACTGAACTCTTCACGAACAAGTATGGCATATCTCTTCCAGAAAGCTGCCAGTTTGTTGAATAGTTTCCGTTCCGTCCTTTGGATTGTCCGTAGGTGTTGATATCAATGGTTTCTTTGCCAAGCTTCTTGGACACGAGTTCATGTGTGCTGTCTTCATTGCCGCCCAAGTAGAGGAATTCGTCACAGTTGCCGATGATGCTTTCCCACTGCTTTTCAAACAAGGCTTTGAGCTGTGCAATGTTTTGGATAATAATACTCACCGATATTTCTCGGCTTCTCATCGTAGCCAGCAGCTTGTCAAACTCGTCCGGCAATGCGACGTTCGCAAACTCATCCATCATGCAATGAACATGAACCGGTAGGCTTCCATGATGAATAAAGTCAGCACTGTAGTACAATTCTTGGAACAGCTGTGTATACATCATGCCGATAATATAGTTGAGTGAAGAATCGTTGTCTGGGATTACTGCAAACAGTGCTGTTTTCTTTTCGCCAAGCGATGTGAGATCGAGTTCATCATGTGCAACGATAGAAGCAATCTGCGGCAAGTTGAATTTCTCCAATCGAACACCCAAAGAGATCAAAATGGACTTAGCGGTTTTACCAGAGACAAATTGTCAAGGACTTTTTAATCAAATTCACAAAAAATCTACAAAAAAGGTGCCAGAAGCACTATATGGCTCCCGACACCTCGTTTGACAGATTACATTTTTCCGTTCAGCAGGTCTTTGCAGAGATACGCATAGTCTGGCAGC
>ENA-ORMN01001236-ORMN01001236.1-human-gut-metagenome-genome-assembly--contig:-NODE-1236-length-25985-cov-7.482491_pt1 | contig 25985 bp, 38 predicted proteins | sample MGYA00242102_ERZ508993 | MGnify/ENA primary metagenome ERZ508993 (study PRJEB26280, sample SAMEA2338770) | human gut metagenome | biome: human gut; feature: human-associated habitat; material: faeces...
GCCTTGGACGCCGCATCCATTGCCTGCTGCTCCATCTGGGCGATCTTGCGCATTGTCTGCTCGACACGCGCCTCCATCTCGCCAATTTTACGGTTTATGACGTCGAATTCCTTTGTACTGTCCGGGATTTCGGCCAGTACCTGCCGCAACCGCTCAAGCATGGTAATAAAACTCTTGAGTTTATCGGTTTCCGCGTTTATTTTGAATGATAATGCGCTCATTGCTGCTCTTTATTGCCTCTTTTCTTATTGTTTCTTCTCCGGGCCATATCGGCGCCCGATCCCCGCACTATTTTTTCCTCGTCCCCTACGAGCGTGCGCACCTTGTCGGTCATCATGAGTAGCATGGTAGGGTAGTTTATGCCTTGGAAGGCTTCGTTGTAGGAGATGTTCAATTGATCCATCATCGTTGCAATAATGCCCGTTATCGTATTATTCCCGACGGTTTCAGACACTGTTTTCCGGCGTGTTTTGTCGATCTTCACCGAATCGAACAAGTCTTTGCCCGATACGATGTCGGCTATTTTCATGGTCGCGGCGGAAATCTCTTCACAGGTGGCATACCGCTTGGCGTACCACAGGAATAGTTTTTGGCACCATGAGCGCCGAAAAAGCAGCTTGGATATTGTTTCCATGGAATATTTTTGCCTTCCAGAGATTGAAACGTCTATTTTCCCTCCGGCGAATGCCCTTGCCAAATCCTTCACGAACGGTTGGTATACCCGGAATTTCAGCACCCCGAGCTTTACCGACGCATGATGCGTATTCAGCAATGACCTGGCGACAATATCCGCCGATTTACTCATGGTCTTTGGATATTGTTGCGGACAATCCCTCCATTACGGCTGCAACCGAGGCAATATCCTCAAGGGGTATCATCAGCAGTATTTTCTGATAACAGTCGAACAACTCGTTGAATGTGCCCCGCTTCATGAATCTGCGGCGTAAAAACCACACCCTGACACCCGCGAATATGTTGCGGCTGCCGACAACCGCCAAGGCTATACTATGCGCCATCGCCGATATACATGCCTTACTCTCGTCCGGATCTTTGTTGACATCCCGCGCCGTCATGATGCGCGTTGCCGTCATGGGGGACATCTTGTATACAGTGTATCCCTTCGATGCTATGCGGATACTGATAAACTCCAATTTCATAAGATTGATTTTAAGAAATAGGGGTGAGGGGCACACGCCTCCCACCCCTGGACTGCTGATGGCTTGGAGGTTTTTATTCGACGTCCACCTCCGAAGAATCGAACCAATATTCCGACGAGACCGCCGTGTTGTCTGGTTCCAGGGCAGCAGCTGCTACACCGATACCTACGGCTCCCTCATTATTGGTGTTACGGGCGATAACCGAGGCCTTCGGAAAGACGCAATACTGGTTGTCTTCCGTCAGGGCGATCATGCATTTTTCAATGCGCGTGACGCCTCGCGCACGTTTCCATGACGTCTCCGACCCCGTGCCGCCCATGAAAGCCGCCTTGGTTTCATAGTCGTATTGCCCGATGGTAAACGACATCTGAATGTTACCCATTTCGGTGTCTTGGCGATATACGCCATTGGTGAGTTGATTCCTGTACTCCGTCGTAGACGGCTCCTCCTCTTCGATGCTCCATGTGTCTTGGTGGATGTTCTCCACCTGTTTCGTGCTGACATCTTTAATGATGGTTGCCAGAAGGGTACCCGTAAGATCTCCTGTGACCTTCGCGGGGTCTGCATAATACAGCTTCTTGATTCCTACTGCTATTACTTTTGCCATTGTTTTAGTTGTTTTTAATGTTTAATACTCTGAATAGTACTCTGATGTAGATATAGTGGCATCCGAGGTTTACATCTTCTTCGCGGCCGATATTCTCATACCTGTACCTGTATGCGGATCCGTCGTAAGTACCGTATGTCCATTCTTTGAACCTCGCCTTGGCTGCCCGTTCGAGTTCGTCCAGCCGTTTTAGGTTCGCTTCTCCCTTGATGTCGGGGACGCACAGGTTTACAGCAACAAAGCAATTTTCCCAATACGTGTCCGACGTCTGCTCGGGTGGTGTGATGACGACGATACGCTCTCTATTGACTTTCCCCTCGGGGATAGCCCATGAAGTGTGCATGTCCTTTATCCCAACCCCCTTACACGCCGAGAACAGTATGTTGCGCGCGTCTCCCGTTGTAATCATATCCAAAGGTCTGAAGCGTTGAAATAGTTGTTTACCTTGGCTATTGCCACAGAGCCTTCGCCCCGTACTGTGCCGGTCGCCTTGTCAATGCATTTCACGTAACCTCCTTTGGGTACTCCTCTCCCTTCGTAGACGATGTGGTATTTCGATTGGCGCACCTCCCCGTTCTCTGATACAAGGCGGACGGTTGTGTCGTCGTCGCAACGACAATCACCTATTTCCTGCCATGCATCATTTTCGGACATAGCTATCGGACGTCCCAGTTCGTCGTATTGTTTGGGAGGATCGATCCTCAAATAGAGTATGTGGGGCGCGAAATACATATTACCACAAGTTCGAAGCATCCTTTATCGAGGACAGGCCAATAGAGCTGCTCAATTCTTCGCCGGGCGTGATGCCATATTGCCGAAGCATCAGTTGTGCCCGTTGCTTCATGGCGCTTTCAGACCAGGACGCCGAATGCCCGTTTTCGCTTACCGACAGAGGGTGCATTATCAGGCTGTCGATGAACTCAGATACGCGCTTGGCGATTAGTTGTTGCTGATGGTCGCTACCCGCCAGGGAGTTGGGATCGTAACCCCATTCCCTGGCGAAGCGGCGAACGCCATAGTCGGAGATGGTTCCGACCATGCTGAACTCCTGATGTATGCATTCTGCGACCGTCATGTTACAGTTCTTGTGACTTATCGAGCTGCTTGCGATCTCTCACCTCTTCTGCGAGCTCTAATGCTTTTAGTTCTTGGTACCTTTCGCGGGTGACCTCGATAATATCTCCTTGACGGTAGATTTTATCGAAATTGTCCTTATCGCGAAACTCCATTAATATCCGAGCCTTCATTACGCCTGTACAGTTTTAATGTCTTGCGTGTAGATTCGGTCAGGGTTGGATATAACCGGCACGACACGCGCCTGCGAAGTGGTGTATTCACGCAGTGATGGACGATTCTCACGATATTTGGATACGAGAATGTAATTGTCGGCGGTTTCGTATGAAACACCTGCGACGGGATGATTCATCTCTGCAAGGCGAGCCCACACGAGCGATCCAACCTGAGTGTCGCAAACGAATACGATGGTGCCCTCTTTCCACGGGCGCGAAGTCGTCTGGACGCCGTTTTTCTCAGTTCTTACAGCCCTGTCAATAAGTTGTACAGGGAAGCCGAACTTACGTTCCATAACAGCGGAAACTTGATCGTTCAACAAATTAGGCACCTTATCGCCTACAAATCCTTGCAGGAATGCGAACTCTTCGCGCGCCTGCTGGTTTTTGCTTATCTCGTCAAACCAATACTTGTCCGCGTATGCTCGGATAATTCTATTGCCATCATCCGTAGCTTTCCGTACTACCTTACTGATATCGTCGATAGCCTTGGCCGTAGTTGGGTTGCCATTCCAGATTTGGGCGACGCCGAATTTGTTTTCAGTCAGATAGCCATAGTCGATTCGAACTCCTGTTCCTACATTGTCTTCGTCCGCGAGGGCGACACCAGTAGAGAAGCCTTCGAGGAACATGGATTCCACACGCTCGTAAATACCAACAATGACGCGGGGTGTATCTGCGAAAATCTTTTGGACGATGGTGTCGACATCCGTACCCAAGGCGAGCATTGTATCAATGTCGGTCATCTGCTTCTCATTCAAGAAAAGCTCCATACCCATCTTGGGAAGCTCGCCGCTTTTGCGGGCCATTGAATCGCGTTTTTTCAGAGGCAGCGGCGAATCCATCGCCACAACATCTGCCGCAACGCGCGTATATTGCCCCACCAGAGATTCCCAACGCCCGTCAACAGAATATTCCGTGGACAGGAGTTGCTTGAACATGTACGATAGCTGTGTTTGGTTTGCGTCGTTCAGCTTCTCGACAATAGATAGGATAAGTTTCGGGAAGTACTTACGAACGTACTCGAAATAAAGGGATTTTTCCATGGTTTAGTCCTCTTGATAGTCGATTAAAGGTAATGCAGTCTTGACAGCCTCGATGATTGAGGCCATGTCAAACGGCGTTGCTTTGGGGTTAATAGTGCCGCGCACCATAATCCCAGCGAAGGGGTGTTCCGTGCTGATTGTCGCAACGAGATAACCAGCATATTCGGCATCCTCCGGCAGTGTTGCATAGGCGTCACCCGAAGGGGTTAAAGGCATCGGGGCATATTCTCCGGCGCTGGTCTTGATGATGACATGTCCTGCGTGGATGACCTTAGGCGCAAAGCCGGTTACATCCAATGTCCGGCCGCCTCTGATGCCATCGAAATGATTCACGATGACGACGTTGTCTTTGCCCGTGATGATCTCGGTAGTTTCGTTTGTTAAATCTGCTGTTGCCATTTTTTTTTGATTTTAGATTCGCATTCCAGCCACTATGGCATCGGCCTCCTCTTTGGTAGCCTCTCCTGTGGCTGCGAGCGGAAACCCGCTCTTTCCTTCTAACCCTGCTGTAGTAATGTTTTGCTTAATCCCCGTGAGGTAATTAGTGATCGCCACTTCATCCATACCGTCTGAAATAGCAAACCCCTCTTTTACGCGCCACTCAGGAATGCCAAGTTCCTTGGCTTTGTTGCCGATCATCTCTAAGCGTTCGGTTGCGGTTTTCTCGGCTTCATAAGCTGCCACTTTCTCCTGTAAGGGGGTGATTTTTTCGGCGATTGCCGCGTCAATCAGGGCTTGAATATCGGGAGTTTCTTTTCCCTGGGTGTTCCCTATGCCAGGTTGCTCGATAGGCTTCCCGTCTTTGAGGTTATGCCGCTTCTCGTAGTTCTTGACTGCGGTCTGCTGCGCATCCCCTGCACGGTAGTCGCCGTAGCTGGTTAACACGTCCTGAAAGCCAATCCCCTCTGCTATGGTAGGTAATTGTGCTTCGTCCGTTACATTCTCCGACTTTTTCGTTGCGATTCGGTCGAGGATCGCATTGTCCACCCCCGCAAATTTGGTTTGGAGCAATGCTAAAAGTTTTTCTTTCATATTATTTTATAATTAATCTCTGTTGCAAAGATTTCGACGGGCATTTTAATAACAATGGGCAGGCTGGAAATTTATACTTTTTTTGTACGGTAATTCAAAGCCTCTTTTATGCATTCAGATATCCAGCCGACCAAATAACAGAATGGCTCTTGGTTACTGCAATCAATGCGTCCGCCGATATAATCGAATATCTCCATAGCCGCATGTGTAGATTCGTGGCAAACGTACTGGATATTTTGAGCGTTCGCCTTTGTGGCGAACCTGATAAGAACTCCACCCCTTTTATTTGTGATGTCGTATGTACTCTGCGTATCCGCCGCAGATGTGTCGTCCATATCTGTTATATTTTCAAACCTATCGCTTATTGCAGATGCGCTTTTTTCACCTATCACCACCCAAATTAACCGAGGATAAATTTGCGGATCAAACTGATGTATAATAGCCTTCATTGTCCTGAAAGTTTTATTCAGTAGGGGTGTTGATACTTGAATTCTCGTCAATTTTGGTCAAAAGGTTTGAAATTTGCGTGTCATTTTTTATGCGCGACACCTCCTCTTCCGGATTTTCAGCTACGCCCAGCATCTTTACTGCTTGCTCAAGTGATATTACTTTCTCGCTATACATTTTTGCAATAGCCGTCCATCGGGCGGTCACATCTTCGCTGAAAGGTTCCGCGAATTCATGTTCAATATTTAAAACTGCAAGCTTAGATTTTATGCCGATATGAGTTACATTCATCATTATTGCAAGAATGACGTTTTTTGCCCTATCGACTGCGATGTCATATATTTCCTTTAGATTGTCCCTTTTCATGTATCCGAGCGCCATTGCGCGTTTCATGGCTTCGCCAGATAGGGTACCCATGCCTTTCATGTTCTCAAATGACAGGTCAGGAGTAAACGTGTCGAATAATATTGAGGCATTCAGGTCTTTCTTTTCGTTTGCCTGTAATTCAGACGCTATGGGTGGATTGATGTATTCAAATTTGGAATTGGCTCCAGTATATTGAATAAGTCTGCCAGGTATGTCGGGCCCGGAAAGTTTATCTATTACATCTGCTGTCCCGGCGGCAATGGGATCCGCAAAGTAATTATTTGTATCGGCAACTTTTGAATCGATGTCTTCTTCCCGGTCAATACGGGATTGAAGCCCATTCCACGCCTTATCTTGCTGAATGTATATGATATTGATTTTGCCGGTAGGATTTGGATTCGCATCTACCTCCCATCCAACTGATGTTTTTTTTGTTCTGTAAATTGTGGATGCTGTTTGGATGTCAAAATGTTGTATGGTTTTATTGTTTTCCCGCAGATTGTAGCCATATCCGAATGCAAGCAAGTTGCCGTACTGGTCGAATAAGGGACGTAATGTATATCCTTTGGAGTACGATAGTACTAAAGCCTTTACCGAGGGTGTAAAGGTTACATCATCGCGATAGATGTGGAAAAGAATAGCGCTTTCGGTTTCTGCCCCTGCCAACCTTTTCGCTTGCCTAAGCACTGTATTGAAGCGTATGTCTCGAAGAAAGTTATTGAATTCCTGGAAGGCATCGTCATTGCCCTCGTTGGTTGATAACTTCCATTTTATAGGATTCCCAAGCAGGAAGAAAAGCTCAACTTCGTTAATGTATCGTTGCCGGGCACGAGGTAATTTCTCGGAAAAGTACGGATCGTCTCCAAGCCGATCTTTATCCATGCGCTTCGTAACTTTGTGCTTTAGGGGATCATATTCGCATATGGATTCATTCACTATTTCATCCCTGTTTTGCATGAGCGATTGAACTTTTCCAATGTCCCTATCGTTGATTAATTGTATGAACTCCCGTTCGACACCCACGGAATTAAGAATCAAGTTCTTGACAAGAGAGTAGACTCCTTTAATTATTGATGCCATATATTGTTAAGCCTTATTATGATTGTATGTTAATAGTTTATTCTTTACCAAATGCCTAATGTCTTTTTGTCATATGTTTTGGTGGACATGATCCTGCCAATGATATTTCCAAGGATATAATACCGGACAGCATCTATCCCGTGATTGTAGGCGTCGATAGGCTCATTTAGCCACTTGCCGTCTTTGTCCTGTAAATACGTATAATTGCGAAATTCCTTAATCAAGTTTACGGAGCGTCTTGTTATCTTGATCTTATACTCGAGCATCTTGGATAGGCCCGCCATGATAGAGCCTTTATACTTCTGCACAGGGTAAATTATGATGCCTGCATTTGCTATCTCCTGGATCAGCCGGGGGTCGGCGCTATCTGGGAAAACATGTAGTTTGTGTGGCTTCAGTTCGTGGATGATCTCTGAGGACAACATGTGTGTCCGATACACAAGTTCATCGAGGTGTAGCGCATCATCCAATATTCCGCATTTAATAGCCGCAGTCGGATCGTTTGTGTAGCCAAAATCCAGCCCGACAGCCTGTTTTTTTGCGTATTCGGGGAACTCGTCAATAATTTCTATGTTGGGAAAAATCAGTCCTTCGACAATAGCTTGTTGCCCGAGGCCATATACCTGCCAAAGCGATTGATTCTTGTATTGCAAAGATTCGATTTCATCAATTATCGTCTGTTCAAGAAAAGGATTGTCCTTATAGGTAGATATAAAATGATATGTCCGAGAATCACGATTGAGGTCGCACAGCCAGTGTTCATCAGAAAAGGATGGATTGTAGTCTACAATGGAAAATAGGGTAGTGCGCATTTTCAATTGCTGCCACTCGATAAATCGCAGTTCGTTGGCCTCATTAACATATAGAATGTGCCTTTTGCGTCCTCGTAGTTTTTGCTCGGAATCCGTAGAGAAAAATTCGACGAAGGATCCGTTAGCGAATGTATATATCATTTCCGATTTATTCAGGTTCTTTTCGTCGAATACCATCATTTTGTATAGTATCTCTTTAAAGTCTCGGAATACCGAACCTTTGATAGCGGGAAGTGTTGCGCGGACAATAGATACAGAGACCCCCGGATGCTGTAGACAGTAAATTATAATCCATATTAGGATATTGTACGTTTTGCTGGATCGTGATGAACCCTGAGCGGATATTATTGTGTATCCGCAGCGTATCGCCTTCTCGATACGAGCATAGATATTAGTGGTCTGTATCTTCATCTGAGGTATCCACCTGCTCGCGGCGGTCTATGATCTCAACTTGAATATTCGGGAATAGGTCTTTGCCGTTTTTACCTGCGTGTTCATGCTTTTCCGGAGCATCATAGCCGAGCATCTTGGATATGCGTTCTATTGTCCACGACTTGCCGTGCAATTTGAGCTCAATACCATTTCTCCCCTCCTTTATGCTTTCGATAGCCCTTACCTGTTTGTCAGTGAGTTGATCGAAATTTTTAAAGACGAGCTTTTGGACATCAATATATTGAATTGGTGCTCCTGCTTTCTTCTCTTTCTTGTTTTGAGGGAGGGGAACCCGTTCTGTAACCAGATTTACATAGTCGGTTATGCGGGCTTCCAGTATTGCGCCGAGTTCTTCCAATACCCGCTCTTTGGATATGTTGCTTGCCTTCTGCAATTCGTCTTGTAATTCTTTGACCCTCGCTGTAATCTCGCTGTTTTGTAATAGCATATATGCGTTATTACGTACCGTATCATCGCTCATTTTCGAACAGTCATACGCAAACCGATACGCCTCGGATGCGTTGCCGCACTCGAGGTACTTGTTGCAGAACTTCTCCTGCTTTATCGTCAGCTTCCCTTCTGCCATGAAAAAAAATCTCTCAAGGCAAAGGTGGGAGCAGGCATTTTAATAACAATGGATTCCGCCCCTAATTTTTGAGGCTTTTATCTTTGGGCGGATTGTTCTAAAGGTTTGTGTTTTCTCTATAAGGGAACCTTACTTTGGTGGTGTTTATTGTCCTAAAGGTACAAAAAAGCCCCGACTGTGTAGCTGGGGCTGATAGTAAGCATACCAGATTAACAGGTCGATGGCATTAAGCGCCCTTATTGTTTTCGGGATACGATAATTTTTCCGCTTACGACAGATGTATCCTGTTTTTTTTGTGACATAGTGGTTTTGGCGTCCGCAGATTTTGCATTACGTTTAGTATTGCCATATAAAGGCATACTTTTCAGCCCGTCTATGTGTTCGTACAGCCCATTGTCTATATGCTGAGCATACATTGCATCAAGAACGAAATCGATACCTTCTCGGCGTGCTAATTTTGCAGCGGGGACAAAATCAGAATCGCCGGAGATAAGCACAATCTTGTCTACAAACTTTTTGAGGGCAATAGACGCAATGTCAACCCCAATTTTCATATCAATGCCTTTTTGCCTTATCTCAAAGCACACATCATCCTCTACGAAATTGGAAGTATTTTTTGTACCTGCTATTATGTCGTTAACTACACGAGGGCGAAACTGCCACGAGTTTGTTTTAAGAGTGCCTAATCGTAGAGCAACCTTTCGTTTCTTTTTCAGGGCCTCAATAAGTTCTCTTTTAAATTTAGCTTGCGGGGAGCCTCCGAAGTTAATACATTTATGAGATATAGGATTATGAACCCTCTTGTCCAACGGAATACAGTCGTAATAAAATATCCGATACAAGTAATTTTCATTACCTACATGAGAATGCGCCAACCTGTAAATATCATCCGCGACCGTTTGAGGCAATTTACGACCGGATTTATTGTACATCGCGTTGTATCGTTTAATGAAAAATCCTCCGTCAATAAGTACAGCTACTTTTACGGGCGTTGATACACAGGGAACATCTGTGCGCTTTTTGGGCGAGTTATTAGTTGGCATATATTTAATAAAAAAAGGCTTCTGGGTCGGCATATTCATTATCAAAGAGGGAATATACGGAAGCCAGAAGCGTAATTGTGTATGCAAATTTACACATTCACTTTTAAACGTGCAAATTTTTCACCAACTTTTTAGTTGCACAATGAAAACGCAGTCGATGATGCGATTATTGTCCCAGCGTATAAAAAAGCCCTGGCGAAAGTCGGGGCGGGCGAGTGGATAGCATTTAGATGTTTTTTGGGGAACTCGAGTTAAATATCATCAAGCGCTTTCTCTTCTTTTTCCGTTGTATGTATAATGGTATTTTTATTGTCATCGTATAGTATAAGGATTTTAGCAAATCTTGTCATTTGAATCATTATAGATCCCGACTCTGTCTCAAAATAAGTTGCATAATGACATTTGTCATTTTTCAGCCCCGTCATTTCGTATCCATCGCCTTCATCATATGGTTCCGAGAAAAAGTGATAATCCTTTTCCGGATTGCCATATTTTTTAATATATATCCGTTTTAAATTGTTAAAATCATATCGGATATCGTGCCAACTGAAATATTCCGGTGTCGATACCGCAATCCTCCATACTGTTTTTGATTTAGGAGTTACCAACAGAGCTATTTCACATTTTTTACCCGTAAATTCTCCTTCCATCGTAACGATATCGTCATCAGAATCTTTATATTGAAACCCCTTTTGCTCTAAAGCGGCTCGGACACCGTCTACGCTTCCGTCAATAGGAATTCCCTGAAATTGGAAATGATCTTCTTGGGCGTTAATTGTCTCAAATGAAATTAAGACAACAATAAGAGTGAGTAAAAGTTTCTTCATAACTATTTAAATTTAATTTTCGTTGACACTCCTCCTTATCTCCGATTTTTTTCTGGCATGAGCGTTATATACTTTAATTGTGAAGGTGAATGTCCGTATCTGTTATTCTCTGTCCAAAAATCCCCCCCCCTCGTCTTTTTGTGCTATAATGATCTGATGCACAAAATATTAATATATCTGAAAAGAACATTTTTTAGCCCATCGCAAAATTGCCCATTTTGAAAGGAGGGTGTTCGCCTCCTTTCGGGTGCAATCTGCACGATGACGCGTCACAGGTTTTCCGTTAATTCATCTTGCTTTTTTTCGACTGCACCCACTCTTCGAGAGAGGACTTCACTATCACCCTTCTGAGTTAAATGCTTGATGATCGCATTCTGCTCTTCGACAACTGCGGTCACTTTTGCGAGCTGCTCTTTCAGGGTGTTAATGTAGTCCATTGTAAGTGGATCCATCTCCTGAATTTTTGTTGAGTTAGTAATAGGGTTATCTTTTTGGGTTTCCCCAGTTTTTTGTTTTGTAAAGTACTCAACGAGTAACCGTGCATTTGGCGCCGATGGTTTAGTCGTTTTTGTTCTATAATTAGAGATAGTAGTAGGATGAACCCCTATTGCTTTTGCTATTTGGTTATTATTTTCTGGACTTTCCTCCAGTAGTTTTATAGCTCTATCTATCTCTGTATTAGCCATATGATAATTAATCTTATAACAATGTCTAAAATTATAAAAATATACAATCTAAAAATAGATGCATTGTGTCTAATTTTAGATATATTTGCAGTGTGATACTAAACTACACCGCAAAGGTAGAGTGTTCTACACCGATAAACAATGTAAAGATATACAAAAGTTTTTGAAATAACCAAGCGTAGCGCCATGAAAACTTACGACAAAAGCAAGATTATGAAGAATGCGTGGTACCTGAAACAGGTGCAACCGTCGATGACCTTTTCTGCCTGCCTGAAAAAAGCGTGGCGCAACGAGAAGTTGGCGATGCTGACGGCGAGGATCGAGAACCGCCCGACGGAGCAGCCGAAGGCCACGGAGTACCGCCCCGAGCTGTTGACGGTGCCGTCAGATTTCTATGGCGTCCGCGGAATGTACTATGGTGACTAAAGCACGATGCAATATGAACGAAGTAATTCAATCGACTGACCGCTTGACGGCACTACTCGAGGAGCAAGCCGCCTGCATCGAACGAATAATGGCGATACTGGATAAATAAACAAAGCTATGAATTATCAAAAAGTAATAGCTCGGACAATAGTAGCAGTTGTAGCTTTCATTTCTACGGGTATCGCATTAGTAACGCTTATCCTTGCTTTACGTGCTATCGAGCCCCTCGGCTTTTATGCTAAATGTGTATGCGGTTTTTGTTGTATTGGAGGCCTATTGCTGATGGTTGCAGGCATTACATCAATCATGATCATGTTGACCGATGAAAATTAACCCGGCAAGAATAAACAAATCTATGAATACTCAAAAGAACGACATCGAACGCTGTGCCTTTGTAAAAGGCTACAATATCATCCGTGCTCGAAGAAGGGGCCGCGACCTTGCCAGCATTGCAATGGACGAAATCAGTCAGGCATTAAAAGATGGCGGGCTGTCGAACAGGGCATTTCACAACCGCAAATATGGCTATGTGAACCACACCCCCACGGAGCGGGAGAAGATAGAGCAGATTTTCATGAAGTGGGGTGTAGATAGCCCTTGGGGTTTGGCATAGGACAATGAAAACCGACACCATACTTAGTAAGCGCGAGCGTGAGGTGATTAACCTCGTAGTATTGGGCTACTCAGCTCGGGAGATCGCAGAGCGGCTTAACGTCATCTACCAGTGTGTGGCGAATCACCTGCAAAGCATCTACGACAAGACGGGCTGCAAGCGAACATTGCATGCACTTGTCACCTGGTATTTCACGCAGAACTTCGGCATCACGCTTAACATATCGGAAATGACCCGGCGGGTCGGAGCAGTAATACTTCTCTGTCTGTTTTCGGTCGAAGTATTCAACACGGATGTAGAGTGCCGCAGATTAAGAACGCGCCGTGGCCGGGAGTTCCGGGTGGAAGAGTTAATAGAGAACTAAACTTATAAACCAAAAATAAAATAGTATGGAAAATTTACTGCAATGCAAAGGTAAGAAATTCAAAGCCAGCATCCACAACATCCCAGTTGAAGGGCGTATTCAGGTAGAGGAAGGGAGTATTTATCTATGCCAAGATGTGAGTAATGGATCCAGTTGCGAAGACAAATTAGGCTTCAAATACAGTTGGCACATCGGGGATGGTAGCGAGATGGCACTCATCAAAAACGACGTTTCAAATCTTTGTATCAGGCCTTCGACGAAAGAAGAGGCCGAATCTTTCAAGGATTGGCAGGTAGGGGATAAGCTTGTGAACGGATCAAACACTTGGGAGGTGATTTTCCGTGCTGGAGAATTGGTCGTGTGCAAGAAAGAGAACGGCAATGCAACTTTCAATTACACTTGCGACGAGCTTTACAGATTAGGTTTTCGCCTTGTTTATGAACCTGATCCTGAATCTGAGATTGTCGAAGTGACGATGGATGAAATCGCCAAGATGAAAGGCATTCCGGTTGAGCGGCTCCACGTCAAAAAGGAATAGCATCACGAGGTGTGTAGCTCAAAGGTAGAGCGGTGCAGGGATGCTAAATAGAAGCACAAAGGTTGAAAGACCTCGCATTTCCGGGCGCAGGTTGCAGGTTCGAATCCTGCCGCACTTACAAGATAGCCACCGCATAGGTGAGGGGTTTGATTGCTGGCACTAACCCCGCCGCAAGGCAAAAGCAATTTCTGTGTTCTTTGACACATTGATACACGAGAACCATCCGAGCGGATGTAAAACCCGGCGAGCGACTTGGCGCAGAAGGGCTGGCAACAGATAAATACCAATGAACGAGCGATGACCCGGAGTGACCCGGAGAGCCGTATTGATTATTATGCCTGGTGTGGCTTGACCGCCTATCCAGGCTCTATGGCAGGCCTTGCGCACCGTTCTTTCAGCAGTGGGTTATTTCATTTTAGGCGTGAGGTCTGCATCTTGCCCGCGTGCGCTTTTCGGTGGCGCAGTTTTGAAATGGAGTTTAAAGTTACAGTGCGCGCGGGCTTATTTGCAACACCTTAAAACAATTATACTATGGAGAAGAACACTTTGAGGAAGAGGAGATTTCTATGCTTCGACCTGACGCCCAGGTGGAAAATGTGGAAACGGATCGAAGACCTGGAGGTGCGGCTTGCTACATGCCTTTGCGAGCGCAATGAAGCGGATGGACGCCTTATCGAGCGGGAACACGAGGTATTGGCGCTCACTCAAGCACGTGATACCCTGTACAAGCGCATCGACGAACTGGAAGGCAGGCTCAGGAAATTCGACCGTACCCGTGGGAAAAGCGGCAAATACATCAAAGGCCATGAAACACGATCCTCAAAATAAAATTCTGGCCTATCTCAAGGCCGGCGGCAGGCTGACTGTCCGCAAGGCTGAGAGGCTGTACCACACAACGGAGCTGCGCCGGATCATCAGTCGGCTCCGGAAAATGGGATACTCCATTTGCTCGAACAAACAGAAGGCCGTTACGGAAGACGGGCGGCCGACACAGTTTAACGAGTACTATATGCCACAGGTCGCGGATTCCTGCCAATAGTCCGCAAATCGCATTTTAAGTTTGGTATTTGCCATTGGCCAGCTGTGAAGCCCGCGGATGGTGCACCGCCGAGATCGAAGCCCTGCGCGGTAGCGTGGGTGAGTGGAGATGTCGGCGGTTTTTATTGAGCTATGGTGTAATGGTTAACACACCGCCCTTTGGAGGCGGTACTCCCGGTTCGAATCCGGGTAGCTCAACGGGGTTATAACCCTAATGTTGTGAGTTTGATCGGGCGCTTGGGCGTCTGTCACAACGGAAGCTGACAGAGGGTATATCCCTCGACAATCCGAGGCTGCGTGAAGGAAGTAGCAAGGCCGAGGCGGGCTAAGCCCACGAAACGGGAGATAAAGAACGCAAATCGGCGGCGCGAAGCACAGTAACGCCGCCACCGCGGGGGCAGTAAGAAGCCCCCGCTTCTTTTGGATACAATCAAACGACCATGAATAAATATCTTCAAGAGCTCAAAGACAAAGGACTGGTGCCTTTACGGCTCGACAACAACACGGTGCTTTGGGTTACACCCGACAAGGCCAATGAGAAGTACAAAACACGCTACCTCAAGAATGCCGAGAGGTCGCGGAGGATGGCATTGAATTTGGGGTGAACCCTAAAAAAAAGTGGAGTGTCCTACCACTCCACGGGCGGCATCTGTTTACGCTGCGCTATCAACAGGCACCCATATACAAAAGGCCTTGGCCTTTTTGGGATATATTACCTTCCCATTTTTACGGATGTACTTGCAAAATACGAGTTTATACAACTTACCGCCTTTGGACTTAAGAGATTCCATGAAAACACCTCCTTTCTTTGCGGCCTTGCGGCCAATTAACGTCTTGCATCCTACTGCAAGACAAAACCCGGTAGTAGGATACCGGGTCTTTTAGAACTTGTCTTTGGAATAATTTGAAAAGCCGATGTTATTCCTTCATCTCTTAAGTCCGCTACAAATATAAGTGCATTAAACTACACATGCAAGATGTATAAGAATTATCACCGTTTGATATATGGCGATATAGGTAAAATTTATTTTGCAGATTCGAAATGAATTCCTACCTTTGCCGTTGCGAACCGGTGTATTACACCAAACATATTTCAAGTACATAGAACGCCTAATTATTCATGGCGTGTCCCTTGGTTGCTTCTACTGGTTTGGCGTAGTAGCATCGGTTCGCAAAACTCAATGGGGGCACGCCTTTTTCGTGTCATATTATTAACTAAACTTTTAACAACCGTATGCGAACCGATGTTAAAAGTGGTATCCGGGTAAATCATACCCCGACCACACCGCGCGCTAAGAAAAGCCGCACCGTATTCTACCGTTGCCATCTCAAGGCAACCCGACCTATGTTTTCATCTGATAAGGTCGATTACACCAACGTTATCCGCGCCACGTGCGAGGAACATGCTTTAGGTTGTTTCCTCGCCCAGTTCCGCGTGCTCTATCCCGCGTATGCTGTCGTTGTCGGCACCATACTCGTAAGCCGGGTATTCCCTATCAAGTCCAACCGTTAAAACTGGCCGCTATGGCACATCTTATCACCTTATTGGCGTTCATCGCGCCGATTGCCGTGGTATTCGGCTGGGTGCTATCCAATCAGCACCGCGCAAAGGAGATTGGAAAATTGCTAACCTCAATATTCGAAAACCATGAATGAGTTTACGGAAATCACGGTTAAATGCGTGTGGACAATGATAAAGGGGCGCATTTGGCGAGCCCAATACCGCCTGCGGTCAAAGGCTGTCCGGATACAATCCAAGGCCATCTACCGGGCATTGAAGAACGAGAACAAGCCCCGTATTTACCGGGTTGAAATACGATAACCCATGGACACGCAATATTACACGACGACCACATCCCCGGCCCTTCCGGTTGTGGAGGAGCTGGTAGACATTCCGAGCGAACACATCAACGGTGAGCGGGATAAATTCTCGAAGGTTGCCTCAAGGCTGGTCGACATAGACCTGAAGCTGATATACCATGCTTTCTGGGAGGCTATCAGGAAAGATCATCGTGGTGATGAAGACGGCCGGGTCTATACGGTTGCCTACAAAATCTACGATATCGAGGCCGTGCATCACTTCGAACCGATCACCGAAATGCGCTACGATGTTTTTTCGGGGCGCTATGAGGATGTCCATATCGGCGACGAGGAGAGCATCGAGATCATGAGTGTCCGCGACATCAACGGTCGGGCATATCCCGGTCATCTGACCAATTTGAGAAATTACGCGAAACGAAACAACTTATAACCAACAACAACTATGGAAAACAACAACATTCAACAAGAAACTGTTCCCGCCGTTATTCCATCGCCAGCTTCGGGCGATTCGATGCTCGTGTTCGCCTCGCAGGCGAATTTTGAGAACGCCCAACGTATGGCTATATCGCTGGCTTCGTCTACCATCGTGCCGGTGCAGTACCAGAAATCCAAAACTCCGGAGGCCGTCGCCAACTGTATCATCGCGCTGGAAATGGCCAACCGCATCGGGATGTCCCCGTTGCTGGTGATGCAGAACCTCTATGTGGTTTACGGCAATGTCGGATGGTCGTCGAAGTTTCTGATTGCCGCGCTGAACACCTGCGGTCGTTTCTCGCCGCTTCGCTACGAGCATGAGAACGAAGGCGACATGGATAAATGGCGTTGCCGGGCGTGGGCTATTGATAAGACTACGGGCAGCCCACTTCACGGTGCTTGGGTATCGATGCAGATGGCCAAAGACGAAGGTTGGTACGGCAAAGCCGGCAGCAAATGGAAGACGATGCCCGAGCTGATGCTTCAATACCGGTCGGCAGCATTCTTCCAGCGAACCTACGCGCCTGAAATATCTATGGGTATGCAGACCGTCGAGGAGATCCGCGACGTGGTTGATGCTACCTATGAAGATGTCACGATGGGCAAACAGACGGCATCTTTCGATATTTCGTCGATCAAGACCGAGGCTGATGTGAATGCCGCGCTGCTCCGCGGGCTCATCAACAAGGAGGAGGCCGACAACCTGCGCGAGATGATTACAAAGGCAAAAGCCGCCGAAGATATTGCCGCAGCGGTAGGGATGGCAGAGGATGGCAAACTATTCCCCGGAAAATAATCAAACAACGATATGAATGGCTCGAATACATATCAGAACACCCCCGAATGGTTCAACAACCGCTTGTTCCATTTCACTTCGTCGGAGCTCCATAAGCTGATGACCAAACCGAGGTCAGGTGATGTTTCCAAGACTGCCGAAAGTTACATCTTCGACAAGCTGGCCGAGGAACTCACCAATGGCACCTGCCTCGACTACAATGAACTGAACACACGCGAGGTTCGTTGGGGGCATCAGTACGAACCCGAAGCTCGGTCGGTTTACGAGGAGCACACGGGCAATACGGTTGATCTTTGCGGTTTTATCGAGTGGTCGCACACGTTCGGCGGGAGCCCCGACGGGCTGGTAGGAGAGGATGGCATCATCGAGATCAAGTGTCCTTACAACTCCGCTGTTCATGCAAAATATCTACTACTGGAAACCGCCTCCGAACTCCACGGCGTCAAGCCCGAGTATTATGCCCAGATTCAGGGCAACTTGCTCGTTACGGGCCGTAAATGGTGCGATTTTATTTCCTATGATCCCCGGTGTCAAAACCGATACTTCATGCTCAAAATTCTTCGTGTGGAACGCGACGAGGGATTTATCGGCAAAATCCGCGAAGCCCTCGATAACGCCGACCGGATCAAGGAGCAGATAACCGCCAAGATGGTACGGCTATGTATGAGTTGAAAGCGTATGAAGTTGCGCAGGTTGTGCGCATCCTCCGGGACTTGGAGCAATGCCGGGGCCAGACTGTAAAGCAGCAGAACGCGCTGCGCAAAGCCAAATTATTGTACAAGATAATAATGAAACGTCATGACAAGAATCGAGCAGATACGCAAGGAAGCCGGGGACATCCAGAGCCTACTTGAGTGCCTCAATGACGCCGACATCAACGCGATGATAGGCAGGCTTGACCAGTTGGGCGTATACTATGCCCGTAGCGGCGAGTTGTTGAGTGAAGTGACGGGTCTGCGCGACACGGCCGTAGCGCAGTTCTTTCACGACGAACGAGAGGCAGTTCTCTCTCTGTCGCCATCACTGGCCGCGAAGCTGGTAAACAGCGCGACGGCAGAATTGAACGCATTGGAGAAGTGGCTCGACCGGATCAACGCAGCTTGCAAGCATCAGTGCGACAACTTGCGAACGATGATAAGTTACGAGAAAGAAAGGATGAGGTTATGATATGGCTAATAACAAAACAGGATTAAGTTATTACAACGTCGACACGGATAGGTATCAGGACATGCGTATCAAGCGGCTTAAAAAGGATATGGGATGCCGTGGGGTTGCTGTTTATGACTACATACTGTGCGAGATATACCGAGTAAAAGGGTGTTTCATAGAGTGGGACGAAAGTACTGCCTTTGACGTATCCGAATACTTCGGGCTTAAAGAATCGAATGTTAACGAAATAGTGAAATACTGCGGCTATGTGGGTCTTTTCGACAAAGAACTGCTTTCTCGTGGTATTATCACCTCGTCGGCGATTCAAAGGCGTTATCTCGAAATGTGTGATAGAGCGAAACGCAAAACCATCAAAATTCCGGAAGTTTGCCGCATTATTCCGGAAGAATCGCCCAAAATTCCGGAAGTTTGCGACAAAGTAAAGAAAAGTAAAGTAAATATATCTTCTCCTAACGTCGAAGATATACCCTCTAAATCCCCCGAAACGGGGGACGAGCTTACGGGCATCCCCGAAGAGTTCGTAACTCTTTGGGATGGGTTTAAGGGAAAACGCAAGTCGCTTGCTGACGACTATAATGACTTTTGCAAAAAGACGGATGGTTTGACCGTTGATTATGTTAAATTAGGATACCATGCCCAGCTTGCAAAAAACGTCTATTTCCAGACGTGGCTAAACGACTTTTTCCCGAAAAAATTCCGGTGCACGCTTGACACCTCCGTTGTCGAACCTACGTTCCAACCCATTGTGGCGGATTGGCTTGCCTACAAGTCTGAACGCGGACAGACCTATCGCCAGCGGGGCTTCGAGAGCTTCTATGCGCGGCTTATGGAACTTTCCGGGGGCAATGCGGATACTGCCCGAGGGATTATCGAGCAGTCCAAGGCTAATAACTGGGCGGGGATATTCCCGCTGAAAACGACAAACGACTATGGCAGAAATGCAGACAATCGGGTCGCTCATTGCGACATTACCAGCGACGAGTTCATGCGCCGTTGCGAAGAGCGGGTCAGAGCGCGCCTTGCTCGCACAATGGCGCGGGAAATGGGGACGGACGGCGGCGGTGATGCTTAAGCGTTTTAACCCCGGCGTGCAGCGCTATTGCGCCGCGAATATCGACCGTTGCTTCACGGGGGATGCGCCTTCCCTGCGTCAGGTGCGGAAAGCCTACGGTGGGGATGCGCTCGATTCGTGGCTGGATATTCAGCTCACCGACCTCGTGAACTTCTGCGGCGTGAAAGGCAAGGAGGAGTTTTCACGCATCACGGACGCGGTGGCGGCGGTCATCGCCGACAACTTCGGTTATCTGAAACTCTCGGAGTTGATGCTCTTTTTCCAGCGTTTCAAGGCGGGGCATTACGGGCATTTCTACGGAACGGTAGATCCGCTTGTCATCACTGAGGCGTTGCAGGTGTTTCTCGAATACCGAGCCGACCGACTGGCACGCATCGAACGCGACCGCCACAAAACCGAGAAGCTAAAGAGGGAGGAGGAGCGCGCCGAGCGGGAACGCCGGGGCGAGCTGCTGACCGCCGAGGAGTGGAAAGAGATAGGATGGCTTTTTAATCTATGAACTAACTATGACGTATATAGGCATTGATACGGGAGTACATACAGGCTTCGCGGTATGGCATTCGGACACAAAATACCTCGCGGAAGTGAGTACCATGACGATCACCCAGGCAATGGAGCGCGTGAAAATGATCTCCGACATTCGGGGCAAAGATAGTATTCGACTGTTCATCGAAGATGCTCGCCAACGCAAATGGTTTGGCAATACGGGACGAGAGCGCCTGAAGGGAGCCGGAAGCGTTTGTCGAGATGCATCAATTTGGGAGGGTTGGTGCAAGGAGCAAGGCCTGCAATATCGGATGATTGCTCCTAAGAATAATCGTACTAAACTATCCGCAGCACAATTCAAAGCTCTTACGAAGTGGCAGGGAAATACCTCGGAGCACTCAAGAGATGCCGCCATTTTAGTATTTGGCAGATAAGTTTTGCAGTCACGCCAGTCCCCTCAGTTAACCTTTAACGAATGATAAAATGAAAGTCATAGTCACCTTTTCGGGAGGCAAGGATAGCCTTGAAGTCACAGTCACAAGCTGTATGAGTTTTTATGGATTATGCGAATGATATGACCCACGCCTCCCTTTTCAGCGGTATCGGCGGTTTCGACCTTGCGGCAGAGTGGGCCGGTTGGACAAACTCTTTCAACTGCGAGATCGATCCCTTTTGTCAACGAGTACTCAAATATCACTTTCCAGATGCAGAACAATATTCAGACATACGGACAACAGACTTTACCATTTGGCGAGGACGCATCGATGTCCTTACCGGCGGCTTCCCCTGCCAGCCGTTCTCGCTCGCGGGCAAAAGGCAAGGTACGAATGACGCACGGTACCTCTGGCCCGCGATGCTCGACGTTATTCGGGTTATTCGACCCCGTTGGGTCGTGGGCGAGAATGTTTTCGGAATTATTAATTGGTCGGAAGGACTGGTCTTCGATGAGGTGTGCTCTGACCTGGAGGCGGCAGGATACGAAGTGCAGCCGTACATTATACCGGCTTGCGGTGTCGGCGCTCCCCACCGAAGGGACAGATGCTGGTTTGTCGCCCATCTTATTGAAAACGCCGAGTGCATTCGATGCAACGGTGACGAGCCCCAAGAAAAACCCCGTACCGGGCAATTCAGGAAGTCTTGCGCAGGAGATCATGTGCGGATATGTGAAACGGAGAGGACTATTACCCACCCTGCAAACACAAGGATTGAAACAATGCAAGAAAGGCAAAACGGTGTTCATGCCGTTGGAGCTGTTGCCGACACCGACAGTCAACGATGCCACCAATTCGTCAATTCCTCCGTCGCAGATCAAGCGCGACAATCCGGCCGGAGCCTATCTGCGGGGACTGCTGCCAACGCCTCGCGCCTCGAAAATAACAGGCGGCGACATGGCAGACTTTTCGCCCAGTCTGCCGGGGTTGCTGCGTCGGAATATGCTTCCGACACCCAAAGCAAACGATTTTCGGAGTGGGATGTCCAACCGCGTTGGGACGGAACACACCCAGCAACTGAACGACACTGTAGCATACCTGACTGGACAGACTTCCCAACTCAATCCCCTGTTCGCGGCCGAAATGATGGGGTTCCCGGTGGACTGGACGGTATTACCTTTCCTCGCTGGGTGCGGGAATCGATTAAAGCCTACGGAAACGCCATAGTTCCGCAGGTAGCATTACAAATATTTAGGACGATAAACGAGTATGAACGGCTTACCGCAAATAGATATGAAAACGGATAAATTAATATTGGACGCCTGCTGTGGCCCTCGTATGATGTGGTTCGACAAGCATAACCCGCTGGCGGTGTTCATGGATATTCGGGATGAAGAACATACACTATGCGACGGAAGGAATTTAGAAGTGCATCCGGATGTGGTCGGGGACTTCCGAAATATGCCCTTTGAGGATGCAGCGTTTCGACTTGTGGTGTTCGATCCCCCGCACCTTGTTCGCCTTGGTGCAAAAAGCTATACGGCACAAAAATACGGCAGGCTATTTCCCAGTTGGGAAACTGATTTGAAACAGGGTTTCGACGAGTGTATGCGAGTACTGAAGCCGGAAGGGGTTTTAATCTTCAAGTGGAACGAAACACAAATCCCTGCCAGCCGTATCGTCGAAATATTCGGTGTAAATCCACTTTTCGGACATAAGAGCGGTAAGAACTCCAAAACGCAGTGGATGTGCTTTTTGAAAAAATAACAGCAAAAACTATGAAAAGCGAAAAAGCAAAGGAATTTATCAACAAATATGCCGTCGGCAATAGCCGCGATGCGGCACCTTCCATGATGAAGAACCGGGTGATTGAATGTGTCGAACTTGCCGAGCAGGAAGCCGAGGAGAGGATTCGAGACAAGGCGATACAGGCTCATTGTGAAATATGTGAAATATATGAGGTTTGTAAAAAGTCTCGCTCCACATGTCACGGGAAAGATGTGTTCATCCAAAAACTGAACGAGGTATGAAAACACCCGAACAACTTTCATTGGAAGATGCGCAAAAGATAGCCGAAGAATCCGACTATGCTTTTGCGGCCGCCGGGACGGATGACAACCCCATAAATTGGGGAGACGCGGCTGCATTCGTACTGGAGGGGTATAAAGCGTGTTTTGCCGAATTGACGCGGTGGAATAATCCGTACTCAAAAATAGAACCAAGCCAAAATGTGATAGTGAAATACGCTGCGATAGGGCGTCTTGATACTCCGTACTACACTATTGGGTCACGTCATAATGGAGTATGGGATTGCGAAAATACTCTTGCAACGTGGGCCGGTTTTGAGATTGTCGGCTGGCGTGAGATTTATTAACGAGGTGAACATGAGAACTAAACTACTAAAACGACTTCGGCGGGAATCGCTTCGTTGGTTGTATTTCCGCGTGCTATGGGGCATTCCAAAGACGCGAGAATCGTTCAGAGAAGAGATACATTGGTACATATTGTACCGTGTTGCGGAGCTAAAACAGAAAAGAAAATGAAATTCACAACACCGTGTTTTGTCCGCGTCGAGGATGCGGTCGAGCGAAGGGAATTAATAATGTGGTTAGTTAAAATTGGTTATGTCGATAGAACCAACATAACCTATAACGAGGCGGTTCGGTGGTTTGAGGTGCATGACCCTGAACCATGGATTTCCGCTGTTGGTATTTTTATTTCAGTTGTATGCCCCTTGCCAACAGGAAATTATAGCAATCGAAAACAGATTGATTGCGGCACTAACATCGCCCTATTCAAGGCACTGGCGGCGATGAACGACGAGAACGATTATATGCAACTCTTTATCAACAAGAGCAACAGATATCGGTGGGTATTTTGCAACGCCCAGCGGTTATTTGATGCAGTTGCAAAAGAGTGCGATTGGCGTAAAGCCACGGCCGCAGAGATTGTCGAACATTTCAAGAAATAGCGAGATTCTCGCAAAATCTCGAAAAACTGAAAAATTATGAGAAAATTTGACTTAGAGGCCGCCAAGCGAGGTGCGGCCGTGTGCACGAGGGACGGGAGGAATGCGCGAATTATCGCATTTGACTGCAAAGGGTGCGGCAGGAAGCCCATATTGGCCTTAATTGATATGGGCGATTGGGAGCAAAGCGCCTCATGGACAGAACGAGGTGAAATCATTGAAGATTTCAAAGACGCTTCCGACCTGATGATGCGCGACGACGACTACGCCGAGAAGCTGGCGCGGGGAGAGTACGGGAACCATATCGAGGATAAGCTCGAAAAGGTTGATCCAACTATTAAGGAAAACTTAACAGTTGACCGGGAGTACTGGCGGAGGGTGTATGCCGGGCAGATGATGGCAGCTACGTTTCCTGTGCTTGTCTCTGATGGCTGGCAGGCTAAAGGTGAGTGCGCAAACATACCAGCTGAAACACTGATTGCTCGTCAGGCTATCGACTTCGCCGATGCCCTCCTTGAAGAGCTGGAGAAAACGGAGAAGAAATTATGGAAAAGTAATATAATGAAAGGCCTACAACCATAATAGTTTGGCTGGTCGTAATACTGGCAATAATAGTTATGATCGCCTTTACCGGAATCAAACCGGCAATGTAAAGGGCTCCCTGATCCGGAGCCCTTTATGTTTGTGGCGCTCTCAAGCCCCACCTTTGACACATCACTCCAAAGGTAGCAACTTATTTCGATAAAAGCAAATGGGGAGAAGGGCGGAAGGGCGGCCAACTATCGCCGACTATACGGTATGGACAAATGAACTGAGCCGGGAAGAACTGATGATAATTATACACGGCATATGCAATCATCGGATCAACCAAGCGAAGAGGAAGCTCCAGTTTTTGCGGGCGCAGCGCGACAGGCGCCGAGCCACGCGGGGTAAATACAGGGAACCGAATCCGCCTATTTCGTGGCGGAGGTTTAAAACAAAGGAAAGAGATCATATTGACGGACGGCAACAGGAGTTGCCACTATTTTTATAGAATATGGATAGTTTGCTCATGCAAGTTATGCGGGATCGCCAATCCGACGCGATGCTATTGATTAGCGCATCAGATTTGCGTACCTTTGCAAATGTGCTCATTCAGGAGACAGGGGATAGCGTTGCTGAAAAAACATTCAGTGCCGTGAAAGCAGCTATGGGTGATAAGATAAAGTATTGTACCCGTGGAGAGGCGTCCGAGATTTTAGGAGTGTCCTATCCGACATTGCATCGGTGGGAGAAAGAAAAGTGTCTAATCCCGGTAAGAATAGGACGAAAAGTGCTATATTTGCGTAATGAAGTGGACGCATTCAAAGCACGAGGACGCACACGAAGTTTGGGAAAATGAAGTGAAAACCTGTATTATATCGCCAAAAATAAGCCAAAAACATGAATAATAAAAATAGCAACCATCAGATTGTCAGATGATTGCTATTTTGAAATTGTAGTCCCGACGGGAATCGAACCCATATCGTAAGAACCGGAATCTTATATTCTATCCATTGAACTACGGGACCGGGAGTGCAAAGATGCAAATTTTTTTTAATTTTTACTAATAAAATGCGAGAAAAGCAGAATAATTGGCAGAGGATCGAAGCCGTAATCAAATGGGCGAACATGTCGACCAACTACTTCGCCCGTCATATCGGGCTTGCACGCGGCGAAAACCTCTACCAGATTAAACGCGGTAATAACGGCATTTCGCTCGATGTGGCCGACCGCATCGTCTCCAAATTCCCGCAGGTGGATAAATTGTGGCTGCTGACGGGAGAAGGGCAGATGTTTGCGGACGAGAAACTGCGCGGCGCCCAGATACCTTTTTATAATGTGGATGCCGAACAGGCCATCGCGCACGTCGCCCACCTCGAGGCCGAGAGCAGCCTGGTCATCCCTCAGGCGGGCGAGTGCGACCTTGCCATGTGTTACATGGGACGTGCCATGGGGGACGCCCTGCCGCCGGGGGCGGTGGTCTTGCTGAAGGCTGTCGACCGGGATGCAATTATTCCCGGGGGAGAATATGTGATTGTCAGCCGAAAAATTGTAACTTTGCGAATAGTTCGGCTCGCCGACGGGGAGGACAAACTCCGCCTGGTGGCCGGCGACCGGGAGAATTACGATGACATAATTCTGAATGTCAGTGATATAAGCTCGGTATATAAAGTTAAAGGCAAATTGATAATAAACAGTTGAGAATATGTTTTCAGGGATCGTGGAACGCATGGCGGAGGTCGTGGACATCCGTACCGACCGTCAGAATAAGGATTTTACGCTGCGCGCGGACTTTTGCCGCGAGTTGAAAATCGACCAGAGCATAGCACATAACGGCGTATGTTTGACAGTTGTGG
>ENA-ORMN01001241-ORMN01001241.1-human-gut-metagenome-genome-assembly--contig:-NODE-1241-length-25930-cov-23.478493_pt1 | contig 25930 bp, 28 predicted proteins | sample MGYA00242102_ERZ508993 | MGnify/ENA primary metagenome ERZ508993 (study PRJEB26280, sample SAMEA2338770) | human gut metagenome | biome: human gut; feature: human-associated habitat; material: faeces...
AGGAAGGAATTGTTGTTTCGTATGAAACGGAACACTTTGCAGAAGGGTTCGGCAATGACAATGCAGCGCGCGGCTATGGCGTTGTGAATTGCGAATCGACGCTGGAGGAAAAGTACATCGCGGAGGAACGATACAACACACTGTGTGCCCGAATCTGTCGGTATGCAGATTCTGCGTATCCGGATGGTGCGAAAATTATTGCGTGCTACCTCAATGGTGAAACGCTGGAAAGCACTGCGAAAGAACTGCATCTTACGGTCAGGGCAGTGCATTATCGCCTGCATCAAATGCTGAAGTATATAAGAGAACATCGGAGTACATTCTGCGATTTTTGATGTGGCATTATTTCCGGTTTCGACGCATCATCTGCTTGCGCGTAGCGCTGCATTTCACTTCTGTTCGTCAGCGTGAAAATTTTTTTTGCAGAAATTCTTGAAATCGCGTAAAAAAACCGATTTTTTTTACCAGTTATGGTGAGAGGGATAAAAGTCTCTTTCAGCAAGAAGGGGGAATCAGCATGTCCGGCATTAACTTTTATTAGGAAATAACATCAAGTATGACCGGAATCATGAGGAGCAGCGCTTTCTGCCTCTGCCCGTGCTGCGGCAACATGATGAAAACGGGAGAAGGCTGATGCAGCTTCTGGTTGGCTGCAATGGGTGAGCAAATGTTGGTTCGTCGGGAACAGCCAGCGCGTTTCCAATAACAGGAGGTGACTTATGTGGCAGAAGCAGCCGAAAAGAATAGACAGTCTATCTGCATTTCTCAAAATAGTCTTGTGTGGCAGGATGATAGTGTTTTCAAACTGTATTACTACTGTATGAATTGTGCCTGCCGTCAGAAAGCTGAAATCTGCGGGAAACAGCTTATGCCGGGACAACTGCTCTTCTCATACAGAAAGACAGCGCTTGAACTGGGCTGGTCTCGTGATAAGCTGACGAGGAAGATGGCTGCGCTGGTTCAAATGGGCTATGTTCAGATACAAACAGCGCGGGACGGTTCTATCGTTACCGTATCGAACTGGCTTGAAAATCAGACCGCTGGCGGTATGAAAATAAGGCTACTCTGTCCCGAAAATCAGTACGCAGACGGTACTGAAATAAGCACGCCGTGTGCTGAAAACAAGTCCATATGCGGTACGAAAGAAAGAGCGGAAAACGGTGCAAATGCGCATTTTTCAGCATTTGCACATCGCAGGCGGCTTGAAAATCAGCACACCCAGCAGCAATATAATAATAGTAATACGATAGATACACTATCTCATTATCCGGATGAGTTTGAAAAGCTGTGGTTTGCTTATCCGGCTAATCGCAGAAATGACTGGGATGAGGCCTTTCGCGTATATCAACAGGCGCTGCGGCATGGTGCGACGCTTGAAATAATCATGACAGCGCTTGAAGCAGCCAAAAGTTCTATCGCATGGACGAAAGATGGCGGGCAGTATATCCCCGGCATTAGCAAATGGCTTCAGCGTGAGCCGTGGAGAGAGGCGAATCTACAAAAAGCGCAAAAGGAGAATCAAGAACAGTGGAACTCGCAGTAAAGTGGCTGTCCTTGCTGCATGAACCGGATGCAATCATTGAAATCAGGAGTATAGACCCTAAGCCTACTGTCAGCGGTTATTTTCGTGCGGACAGTCCGCGCATTGCTGCTGAATTGGCAAAGTATCCGAATCGAACGTTTTACCAGTCGCTGAACCCCGTCAAAAGTGCCTGCTATGCGCGTGCTCAGCATGAACGTCTGGTAGAACGTCCGAAGGAAACAACGTCTGACAATGACATCATAGGATTTCAATGGATTTTGATTGATGCAGACCCAGTCCGCCCCAGCGGTGTCAGTGCATCGGCAGAAGAAAAGAAAGCAGCACACGCTGTTGCTGGAAAGACAATGAAGCGGCTGATGGCAACGGGATTCAGCGAGCCAATTGTTGCAGACAGCGGCAATGGCTATCATCTGCTTTTTAAGGTGCATATCAGCACGGATGACCGGCAAGTGGTTGCGGATTTTCTCTCTGTGCTGGACATGTGGTTCAGCACAGACGAGGCAAAAATTGATACGGCGGTGTATAACCCATCAAGAATTACCAAGCTGTATGGAACAATTGCAGCGAAAGGAGCCCATACGCCGGAACGTCCGCACCGACAGAGCTGCATCATCCGCTATCCGGAGCAGATTCGGGAAACACCCATTGCGCTGGTCAAGAATATTGCAGCGGAACTGCATCAAGCGGCGATACCGACAGAAGCTCGGCGTTCCGGCAAAGAAAGCACTTGGGACATTGAGCATTTTCTTTCCGCACATGGCGTGGAGGTGGAGAAAAAAGTAGCCATCAGCAGCGGTACAAAGTACCAATTAGCACACTGTCCGTTTGACGATTCGCATCAGCACGGAGATGCCGCCGTGTTTGCGTACCATCAAGGCGGTTTCGGATTCCACTGCTTCCATAACAGCTGCGCCGGATACCATTGGCATGAGTTCCGGCAGAAGGTAGACCCGGCAGCTTACAGCAGCAGCCCTTATGCAGTAACGCCTGCTGTGCCGACAGCAAAAGTCAGCGCAGCGGAAAATTCTCCACTGCTTGGCAAGGCGAAGGCACGGATGCTGGACTTTGCAGAGATTCCGAATGTAGACCGCAGCAAAATTGTGGTAATTCGGTCACGGCTCAGTTCGCTTGACGCAAAGATAGGGGGATTCAATGCAGGCGAAATGTCCATTTGGAGCGGGGGCAATGCTTCGGGCAAGTCAACGCTTGTCAGTCAGATTGGTCTGGCAGCTGTATCGCAGGGATATAAAGTCGCGCTGTTTTCAGGAGAAATGACGGCATCACGGATACGAGAATGGCTACTGCTTCAAGCAGCGGGCCCAGACTATGTAATGCCTGATCCGCTGAATCCCAATCATTTCTGCCTGAAGCCCGGCATTGAGGCGAAGCTGGATGCTATGCTGACAGGCAAGTTTGCCATCTACGACAATGACTTCGGCACTGATTGGGAAATCGTTATCAGCACAATTTACGATTGGGTTCAGCAGAACGGTGCTTCGGTGGCGATTGTCGATAATCTGATGGCACTGGATATTCAGCTTGGCAATGTGGACAAATATGAGATGCAATCCCGAATTGCCAAACGGCTCTCCACAATGGCAAAGACGTTGAAAATTCACGTTCATTTTATCTGTCATCCGCGGAAAACAGAAGCATTTCTGCGCAAAGGCGACATCAGCGGAACAGCCGACCTTACAAATGCAGCCGACAATGTGTTTATGGTTCATCGGGTCAATGCTGATTTTATGATGCGCTATCGCTCGGTATATCCCAAACTTGAGATTCAGCCGGATGTGGGAAATGTGGTGGAAATCATGAAAAACCGTGACCTTGGCGTTGTGGATGAGATGATAAAACTCTATTTTGACCGCCGAAGCAGAACTATGTCGGATGTGAAGGGACTTCCGCCGCAGCACGCATGGTCTGAAAAGATTGAGCAGATGCTGATGGAAGGTTTCACGCGGGTCAATCAAGGCGAACTTCCTATGGAATGGCGGTGAGAACATGCATGGCAAAGTGAACGATGATGAATGGGAGATTTTCCGCGATGCGTTCCGCCTGTATGCAGCGCATTGTGATCCGCCGGAGAATCAGGCACAAGATGCCGAAGAATGGTGGCTTTCAATGGTAAAGGACACCAGTGAAAAAGCTGCAAAATGGAATAATCATCCCTTGATGATGCTGCTGTTTCGAGCTGTTACTGAGTATGTTGAGCAAAAAGCAGCAGGAAAAACGCAAAGTACAATACACAAATAAAGGAATATCTGGCGGAGGTACTGGGATGAATCAGAGAAGAAATTGTTCCCATTATGTTTATGGAGAAAAGGAACCGTGGAAAGCGTTTGCGAGTGCAGTGATTGTTCAGGCGGTCAAGGATTTCCGCAGCTGCGGTCGGATGCAGTACGAACTTCGGCAAAAGTTCCGCAGCGAGACAAAGCTGACAGCAGAAGAACGAGACTATCTCACATACCGCATCATGCAGTACAAGCAGAGGCTTGATGAACTGCGAATCTTTTTTCAGTCCGGTCGTTTTGTATTGCTTACTGACATAGATGGTATCCAGCTGCTGAAAAGATTGGAGCGTGAAATTGCATGAGGAAAGCAGTTGCATTTTTGAAAAGGGCAGAAGCAGTTGAACAGAGAATAGATGCCCTTCTCTCGCAGATAGAACTCTACAAAAGCCTTACGCAGCGAGTTACGGCATCTTGGGGAAGCGAATTTACCGCCCATGCGCGCAACGTGGGTGCGAATGAGAATGCGATTATTCGTCTCACGGAAGCACGCAGAGAGTTGGAAAAATTGACACAGGAGTATCGGGATGCCGTTGAAGAAATCACAGCTGTCGTAAACAGCATGGATAATCAGGCGCACCGGATCATCCTCTTGAACTATTATCTTTCTCATATGAATTTTGAGAAAATTGCTGAAAGAATCGGATTAAGCCGGTCGCGCGTGTATCATTTGCACACTCAGGCGCTTGATGAACTGGAAATGCTGCTAAGTGCAAGCAACTGAATAGGGGACAACACGGGCGGCAATCGCGCAAGATAGCAGCAAATAGCATGAAATAGCATCGCGCAGCACAAAACAGGACAAATTAGCAGCGAACAAGACAAATTAGCACGCTTTAGCAACGAAACCTGTGCTATAATAGTAGTGTCGAAAGAGACGAAGGCATTGATGGAGCAATCTGTCGATGCCTTTCTATTTTCCAGAACAGGAGGTGTGAAATATTTACAGGCTGAACCCACCATCAAACAGCAGTGGAGGGCAGGGAAGTTCTGCTGCCACGGATGAACGAGTGCAGGAAGGAGGAAGTGGATGAATCCCCACGGTGCTTGCAACTGTAAATCAGAAAGGAGGGGTAGCGAAAACGACCAGCTGCATCAACATAGGTGCAGCGATGGCACGGGAAGGAAAAAAGGTGCTGCTGGTGGACACTGACCCGCAGGCCAGCATGACCATCAGCCTCGGCAATCAGCAGCCGGATCAGCTTGTGCCCACAATCGCAGACCTGATGACCAAGGTCATGAACGATGTCCCGATTGCGCCGGGCGAAGGCATACTGCATCATCCGGAGGGAATTGACCTGCTGCCCGCTAACATCGCGCTGGCAGGAACGGAGGTGTCGCTGGTGAATGCAATGAGCCGCGAAACCATCTTGAAGCAGGTGCTTGCCCGCAATCGGCAGGACTACGACTGCATCATCATCGACTGTATGCCGTCGCTGGGGATGCTGACCATCAATGCGCTGGCGGCGGCAGACCGCGTAATCATCCCGGTGCAGGCGCATTACCTGTCTGCCAAAGGGCTGGAACAGCTGCTGCAAACCATTGCAAAGGTACGCAGGCAAATGAATCCCAAGCTGAAAATCGACGGTATCCTCATGACGATGGTGGATGGGCGCACGAACAACGCCAAGGAAATCACGGCGCTGATTCGGGAGACTTACGGCGGCAAAATCAAGGTGTTCGAGACGGCGATTCCGCATTCCGTCCGCGCGGCAGAAGCGAGCCTGACCGGGAAGAGTATTTTCGAGTACGACCCCGGCGGCAAGGTGGCGCAGGCGTATCGTGCGCTCACGAAGGAGGTGCTTCAGCTTGAAAAGCAGCGGCAGAAAGCCAAGTCTGACCTCCTACGATGACATTTTCTCCACGGAAGCCTCACGCCAGCAGGAGCAGATTCAGCGCCTTGCGCTAAGCGAACTTCACCCCTTTAAAGATCATCCATTCCGCGTACTGGACGATGACCGGATGATGGAAACGGTGGAGAGCGTGAAGGAATATGGGGTGCTGGTGCCGATTATTGCCCGGCCGATGGCGGACGGCGGATATGAAATTGTGTCCGGGCATCGGCGGAAGCGCGCCTGTGAGCTGGCGGGGCTGAACGAGATTCCCGCCATTGTCCGTGATTTGGACGATGATGAAGCTGTCATCATCATGGTGGACAGCAATTTGCAGCGCGAGAACATTCTGCCCAGCGAACGTGCAAAGGCGTATCAAATGAAGCTGGAAGCCATAAAGCATCAGGGCGAACGGCGTGACTTAACTTCTGACCAAGTTGGGCAGAAGTTAAAAGTTGCTGTCGAAAGAGTAGCAGAAAACGCCGGGGAAAGCAAATCGCAAGTCCAACGCTTCATTCGCCTGAACAACCTTGAACCGCCGCTTATTGATAAGGTAGACGCTGGCAAACTCGCCTTTACCCCCGCCGTGGAACTTTCGTACTTGAAGCCGGAAGAACAGCAGTGGCTGGATACCGCCTTGGAAAACACGCAGCAGACACCATCCCTTTCGCAAGCTCAGCGCATGAAGCGCGAAAGCAAACAGGGCACGCTGTCGGAGCAGGGCATCATGGAAATCATGACGGAGAACAAGCAGACGATTCCTGCCAAGGGGTCTGTCGTGCTGCCGCAGGAAAAGTTGACCAAGTATTTTCCACGTTCCTACACAACGGAGCAGATGGAAAAGGTGATTTTCAAGCTGCTGGATTACTGGATGCGGAAGCGGCAAATGTCGCAGGAGCGATAAAGACGCATGAAACGAAAAGTGGATATTCTGCTGATGGTCATGTTTCTGTTCGGAAGCATGATTTTTCTTTGCCCAATTTTCGGGCAGATAAAGGAGGTCGAAGAAGATGACCGTGTATACACGCGCATGTCCGCAGAGGTTAAGCCCCTTCAACAGGCTTCGGGACTGGTGGAGGATGCGCCATCCCCCGCGGCAGCCGCCGTGCAGACTGTGCTGCCCCTGCTGCTGGAAGTGCCGCAGCCGGAGAAAACCGCTGTGCCCGCTGCCACGCCGCCCTCCGCACGCCCGGCTGCTTCCGACACTGCCCCGCCAGCACAGGCAGAGCGGACAGCAAATCCCCGCAGTGTCGATGTAGAAGCCTGCGTTGCGCAGAATCCGGATTTTGCCGCATGGCTCACCATTCCGGGTACGCCGGTGGATTATCCGGTTGTGCGGTCGAACAGGACAGACTACTACCTGACGCACCTGTTCAGCGGCGAAAACAGCAAGCTGGGATGCCTGTTCTCGCTGCCGTCGGCGGATTATCAGACACCGAGCAGGAATATTGCCATCTACGGGCATCACCTGAGTCATAGCGACGCAATGTTCAGCAGCCTTGTGCAATACAAGGATTTGGGCTACTGCGCCGCGCACAGCATCATTCAGCTGGACACGATTTACGGCGAACGCACCTATCGGATTTTCGCCGTCGTCAACATGCAGGTTGGTGACTGGGATGCAGCGGCGGCTGATTTTGCCAGCGGACAGGCGTTTCAAGCGTATGTAGACCGCGCACGAGCCAAGGCAATGTATGATTCAGGCGCGGCAGTTGGTGCGGATGACCACATTCTGACCCTGATAACCTGCGACCGCAGCGCTGGCGGGGCAAGCGGCCGTCTGATTGTGCTGGCGGTTCAAGAATAATACTATTTTCGGATTCACCTGAGCCATCTGCTTGCGCCTTTTCCCCGCTGTCGTCCGCTTGTTCCACTTAGCGTAGCGCTGCTACGCTGCGTTTCATTCGCGTTAGACAGCGTGAAAAATTCGCGGCGCATCTTGGCTCATTTTCATCCGAAAATAGTATAAGAAGGAGAAGCAAATGAAATTGAAATCCAATTTGAAACGATTTGCATCATTGATGCTGTCTGCGGCGCTGGTGCTGACCTGCATTCCGCTCTGTGCGGCAGCAGGAGAAGCAGCCACGCCCTCGGACATCACGGGAACGGAAGTCATTGTGCTTCCGGCAGAAGAACAGGCGCTTCCACCCGTGGAGGAAGCGCCTGACGAATCCGCATCCGATGCACCGGATGAGCCGTCCCATGACGAAATGCTCCCCAATTCGGAGGAAGAAAGTTCGTCGGACAACCGTCATCCTTTGCAGGCGGCGATTGAAGAACATGGGTATGTCTACGTCCGGACGGTGCGGGCAGTCAGCGTGTACGCCAGCGCAGAATCGCAGGAGCGCATTGTTTATGCCGCGGCTGATGATGCGTCCATTCTGCTGGCAACAGCGTTTTTCGGCGGTCATCAAGCCGTGCAGGTGTGGTTTCTGGACGCGGAACAGCAGATTATCAGCGGCTTTGTACCGGCAGCGTCGCTGGATACCCGCTATTTGACGGATGCGGATGTGTCGGGCATCGCCGACGTGCCATCCTGCGACGGAATGACTACCTTCGGTCAAAAGCGATTGTTCGTGGTCAATGGCAGTCGCCCGGAGGATGCATCCAATGAAGAAGAAACGCCCGCAGACACATCTTCGCAGGACGCGCCGTACCAAGAATCGAATCTGCCCGAAGCGGATGAAAGCGGCGCTTCGGAGCAGCCGGATGCCGCAGAATCGCCGGATGCTTCGGTACATCCAGAAATCAGCAGCGCGGAAGAAATCGACGAAACGGTGCCGCCTGTAAATCCCGGCGATTTTGTCCGCGTCAGTACGGACACGCGCGTCTTTTCTGCGGTGGATGATGATGCGTCCGAAGCGTATTTTTCCAGCGAGTATCAGGGCAATTTCGTCAAAGCAGCAGCGGTGCAGGTGGTGTCCATTGCGGAAGATGCTTCGGGCGCAGTGTGGTATCAGGTGCGCTTCCTGTACGGCGATTCTTTCCCCAGCGGCAAGATGAAGTGGACGGCTGACGAAACGGTGTGGGTGATGGCAGCGGAAACCGGCGAAACGGATGCGGATGCTTGCACGGTAACGGACTTCGCGTATCCCAAAGAAATGCTGCGCCTGCTCCGGGAAATGCAAACGTATACCGCAGAAACGGATGGATTCAGCCTGAAGAATATTCATGGCAAAATCGGCAGCTTTCAGGCGGGACAGTCGGGGCTGCAAGGAAGTTCCGGCAGGGACGCGGCGTATCCCCAGCTGGCGAAATCAGCATCGCACGGCACGATTTATGCGACACCGCACTATCTGGAGAGCTACCCCGTCTACTGCCTTGAACATACGCTTTCCGGCCCCGGCGAAGGGTCGGGCGCGAACAAAACAGAAACCGGCCCGTATGCGCTGATTGATATGGAGGCGTTCGTGAGCACCGCAGAAGGCGGCGGTGTGAACGGTGTGCGCTTCAAGGCACAGACCATGCACGCCATCGCCTGGGCGCTTCGGCACACCTATCCGTTTATGGTGCTGGATCGCAGTGATGCAAACAACGAAGTGTGGAGCCGTGTCGCGGGTCAGTTTGCTATCCGCGAGGTGATTAAGCAGCTGGAAGGCGCGCAGTACGTCCGCAGTTATTGGGACATGGATAATTTCTACGCCTTCTCCGGCGGCGCACCGGAAGTGTACTTGACCTATGCCCGCTGGCTGGCGAAAAATGCGATTGCACACGCAAAAATCACCGGGAAAATCACCGTCAGCGGTCAGCGCATCCAAGCGTCAGACGGCGGCTATATCGGTACGGTTACGCTGACGACGGATGCGGATTTGATTCGGATTTCCAAGGCAGCGGGCAGTATCACGGGGAACAGCGGCGGTTCGGATGAAGCGTACTACTATGTCAAGAGCGGCGATACCATCCGGATTTTGTCGGACAAAAGCAGCTTCTCCGTTTACATGGAATCAATCGCGTCCAGCGCGGAAGAAGCAGGCTTTCTGGCCGGAATCCCCAGCGCCTCCATCCAGAAAGTGCTCGTCCCGATTGACGGTACACCGTACCCGCTGCAATCCGCCGTTGTCACGTTTGAACTGCTGTATGGCACGGTGTTTGTGACCAAGCAGTCCATGGACGGCATTTTGCTGCAAGGTGCAGTGCTTGAGCTGCTGGATGAATCCGGCGCGGTGCTGGCAGAAGCAGTGACGGATGCGCAGGGGCGTGCCGTTTTTTCCGGGATTGCACCGGGACGCTATCAGGTTCGCGAGAAAACCGCGCCGCAAGGGTATCGGCTGTCGGTTGTCTCGGCGCAGGAAATCATGGTGACGGCGGGGGCAGACACGGCGTGCATGTTCATCAACGAGCGCATGATGGGTATCATCCGGGTCATCAAGACGGACAGCATGACGGGAAAACCGCTGCCCGGTGTCACGTTCACGGTGACGAGATTGACCGCGCCTGCATCGGACAATGCTTCCAACATTGGCAAGGTTGTCGCAACGATTACGACGAATGCGGATGGCATCGCACAGACCGAAGCGCTTCCGTGGGGAGAATATCGGATTGCGGAAACCAATGCGTTTGACGGTTATGTGGATACGGACTTTGTGACCATCGTTCAAATCAAATAACAGGAGGAAGAAAAATGAAGCGGATGAAGCAATGGATGCACTGGGTGCTTGCGCTGGTGCTGCTGGTGATGAGCCTGTCTGTTCCGGCAGCAGCGGCGGAAACCATCACGGTGAATGTAACCAACACGCCCGTGCGCGGCAGCGTGGCGCTGGAAAAGACCGGCTTGCAGCTGGTGCGCTTTACGGACGAGCAGGACGAATGGGGCAACACCGTTATGAAGCCTGTTTATCAGCAGGGGTATTTGACGGGCGCTGTGTTTGAACTCCGCGCCGCAGCGGATGTTGTCGGCAAGGAAGGGACAGTTTTCTACAAGCAGGGAGAGCTGGTGGAAACACTGACCACCAGTGCAGACGGCGCGGTGAACTCAAAACTGCTGCCGCTGGGCAGCTACTGCTTGCAGGAAGTTTCCGCTCCGGACGGCTATCTGCTGGATGATACCCCGTATCCCTTCACGCTGACGGCGGCAGGCAAGCAGACGGCAGTGGTGGAAGTGAAAGTGTCCGCGGTCAACACCTATCTGCCGATTCGGGTGACGCTGCACAAACAGCAGGAAGCGATTCCTGACACCGAATTTGTAACAGCAGGTAGGCGGGGCAAGTTAATGTGAAGCATGAAGCGTATCACAGTCATATCTGCAAATGAAAGGAATGAACAGCATTAAAAACGAAAATCACTTTTCCGTGATATTATGCTTGCATATCGTGACTTTATGTGATATAATCTCTCTTGTCTGTTAATTGCAGCAGACATAAAGGAAAGGAGTGATAACATGGCGGTAAGCTATATTAAGCTCTGGAAACTACTACTTGATAAAGGAATGAAGCGTACAGACTTGATTTCGATGGCCGGTATAAGCTCGAACGTGCTGGCCCGTATGGGCAGAGATGAATACATTGCTATGGAAAGTGTTGAAAAAATCTGTACTGCATTAGGTTGTGAGATTGGTGATGTAGTAGAGTTTTGTAATAACCATTTAAAATCTGTGGAGGAGACATGAGCAACTTACATTTCTCTAATGTGCCCATATCTTCATGTTGCGATATAGCATTTAAGAAGACATATATTGACTTCTTTTCAGGCTGTGGTGGACTGTCATTGGGGCTTGGAATGGCGGGATGGGATGGGATATTCGCTATTGAAAAAGACAAAATGGCGTATTCAACATTTGACCATAACCTTGTAGATGAACATTCTGCGTATTGCCACTTCAAAAACTGGCCTAAGTGGCTGACAAGAGAGGCTCATTCGATAGAGGAATTGTTGGAGAATCCTCAAAACAGAGAACATTTGTCAGAACTGAGTGGTCATATCACATTAGTTGCAGGAGGACCGCCATGTCAAGGCTTCTCCGTAGCAGGTGCACGAAATGGTAAAGATCCTCGCAATCTACTTGTATTCAAGATGATTCAGGCTATTGGAATTCTCAAACCGCTTTTTGGAATTGTCGAAAACGTTGGCGGGTTTGAAAAAAAATTCGATATTAAGCCTATAGACGGTGCTTCCAATAGCATTGCAGATGAGGCGGTTACTCGGATTGAACAACTTGGATACAATGTGGGCAAAATCACCATTAATGCTGCAGACTATGGTGTGCCACAGTTGAGAAAAAGAGTTATCATATTTGCGATTTCAAAGGAAACCGTCGGTAATCTTGACGCATCAAGATTGATTAAAGACGTTTTAGCCGAGGTCAGTATTTCGCAAAGGAAAGAACTTGGTCTACCAGTTGATCGTTATGTAAACGTGGAAGAAGCTATCAGTGATCTTTCTGGAGAGGATATCGTAACTGAACCAGAATTCCCGAAATATAATACTTGCAGATATCTTCCGATATCATCGGTATATCAGCAGCTGATGAGGGCAAATTGCATGGAGCAAGACATTCCAACATGTCACAGGTTTAATAACCATAGCGCTAAGTCAATTGCGCTTTATGCTAAGGCCCTTGAGACGCAGCCCGCAGGAAGACTTTGCAAGGAATTTTTGTATGATAATGGTTGTCATTCCAACAAGAGATTTGTGCTTGATGTCAAAAACCCAAGCTCAACACTGACGACTGCACCAGAGGAATTCATTCATTATAGACACCCGCGTGTTGTAACACTAAGGGAAATGGCACGACTTCAATCGTTTCCAGATGATTATCAGTTTTTCGGTAGATATACTCTTAATGGACCGGCGCGAGGAGTAGATGTACCGAGAAATGCACAGATAGGAAATGCTATTCCGCCTCTTGCAGGACGAGCATTAGGTACAGCATTAAATATCATTGCGAACATGATTCTAAATGACGATGTTACGCTGGAAGATTACAGAAAATAACGGGGATAAAGGCAGTGCGATGTGATTGCGCACTGCCTTTACTATTAACAACGAATTTTTTCCAGAATCCACTCTGTAACCAGATTGGTTGGGTCAACTCCCAATTTGTCTGCATACTCGTTTAGTAATCTCAGCGTTGCTCCAGAGAGTTTTACCGGGCGATAGAACTCAGGATGAGCCCAACTGCATTTAGCGCATTCTTCGTGGCATCCACGGCAGGCTGTGCTTTTTATATTATTGCAAGAATCACATAATGGTTGCCAGTTGGTTAATGCATCCGTCCCACCTCGCGAACGAGGAACTTTGTGGTCTTGCTGGAATCCGTGCTCGTCCGGAAGACTTCCACAAGCGGCACATACACCTTTGTAATGAGCCAAAACTATTTCCCATTTATCGTTTGACAGGGATGTACGTGGAGTCTTCTTTGGCGAAATATTGGTGTCAATCAATTGGTATTTAGTCCCTTGCTTTATTATCCCTAAAAAACCCTCTTCTCCTTGCAATTCACGAAGACGTCTGAAGACATCAAGGTACGGTTTTCCCTTTGCCTCATCAACGGCCTTCCTAATGGTTTCACGTTCGACGATAGGTCCTGGAATTCCGTGACCTTCTGGCCACAATGTTTCAAGAATAATCCCGTAGATAAATTTATTTGCTTCACTCGGTGTGATAAATCCCTTAACTGCTGCACTAATCCATTCATTCCGATCCACCAAAGCACTTGGAGTCGGATTGGGGGGAAGAAGCGCAGATTGCTGAAGAGTTGCCTTACTTTTTTTCTGTGCTGTCATTGCAACCTTCCTCCTCTTGCCATTCTGCATCTATGGCTTTCTCGATAAATAACTTATATGGCTCAATATTCATGGCAGTAGCAATCCGCTCGACGTTGTCAAGAGAAATGTTACGGCGACCACGTTCGATAGCATTAATATATGTCACATGTAATCCCGATAAGGCCGCAAGCTGTTCTTGCGTTATCCTCAGCATTTGACGATTCCGTCGAACATTGGAAGAAAAGATTCTTATCAGTCGCATGTTATCCTCCCTCAAATACTTTTAAATTTTCTCACAGTGGAGACAATAAGTCAATAAGACAATAAGTCAACATAGAGATACAATTTTAGTTTTCATCCTGCACCTGCGGGATGGCGTGGCAATGGCGTTCCGAAACGGACTGTCCGGCTTTGTGCCCCTTGACCTGCTGATTGGGTTTCTGTGCGGATGCGCACTGTGCCTGCTGGTACATGCAAAACGCAGGAATGCCAAGAAGTATCGGCACGGCGAAGAATACGGCGCTGCCCGCTGGGGAAAGCCAAGCGACATTGCGCCGTTCATGGACGCTGACCCGTGGAACAACATCATCCTGACCCAGACGGAGCGCCTAACCATGAGCAGCCGCCCGGCGAATCCCAAAAACGCGCGGAACAAGAACGTACTGGTCATCGGCGGTTCCGGCAGCGGCAAAACACGCTTTTTCATCAAGCCGAACATCATGCAGTGTACCAAAACGAAGGGGTGCTCTCTTGTGATTACTGACCCCAAGGGGACGCTGATTACGGAGTGCGGAAAGATGCTTGCTGCTGCCGGATATGACGTGCGGGTTTTCAATGTTATCAGTTTCCAAAAGTCCATGCACTACAACCCGTTTGCGTATATCCGAAGCGAAAAAGACATTTTGAAGCTGGTGACGGCGCTCATAGCAAACACAAAGGGAGAGGGCAAAGGCGGCGACGACTTCTGGATTAAGGCGGAAACGCTGCTCTATATGGCGCTGATTGGCTACATCCACTACGAACTTCCGCCCGCGGCGCAGAATTTTACGACGCTGATTGACATGCTGAACAGCATGGAAGTTCGCGAGGAGGACGAGGAATACCGAAATCCTGTTGACCTGATGTTTGAAAAGCTGAAAGCGGAAAAGCCGGAACACTTTGCGGTGCGGCAATATGCCAAATACCGGATGGCTGCCGGCAAGACCGCCAAGTCGATTCTGGTGAGCTGCGGCGCACGGCTTGCGGTGTTCGATATTCAGGAACTGCGGGAAATTACGGCTTATGACGAACTTCACCTTGATACGCTGGGAGATAAGCGGACTGCACTCTTCCTCATCATGTCCGACACGGATGCCAGTTTCAATTTTCTGATTAGTCTGGCGTATTCGCAGATGTTCAACTTGCTTTGCGAAAAAGCGGATGATGTGTATGGCGGCAGACTGCCTGTCCATGTGCGCTGCCTGCTGGATGAGTTCGCCAACATTGGGCAAATCCCGAACTTTGAGCGCTTGATTGCGACCATCCGAAGCCGAGAAATTTCGGCATGCATTGTGCTTCAGGCGCAGTCTCAGCTCAAAGCGATTTACAAGGACAGTGCTGATACAATCGTCGGCAACTGCGATACGCTGCTCTTTCTGGGCGGCAAGGAAAAGACGACGCTGAAAGAAATGGAGGAACTGCTTGGGAAAGAAACAATCGACACATTCAACACCGGTGAAAGCCGCGGGCGCGAGGTATCGCACTCTCTGAACTACCAGAAGCTCGGAAAATCGCTGATGACGATGGACGAATTAGCCGTTATGGATGGCGGCAAGTGCATCCTCCAATTGCGCGGTGTGCGCCCGTTTTTATCCGAAAAATACGACATTACCAAACACCCGAACTACAAATATCTGTCTGATTTTCAACCAAAGAACGCTTTCCATATCGAAAAATACTTGTCGCATCAGCTGAAACTGCGGCTGGAAGAAGAATTTGACGCTGTCGAAGTCGAGGTCAGCGGCACGTCCGAGGAAGAGGAAGCGCTTCTGGATGAATGGGCAGAGGAGCTTCAACAGCAGGCTGCCGAATCCGGCGGCCTTTTCTAATCCCAATATATGAATATGGAGGTATATTTCTATGGCATTTTTCTCGTCTGCAGTGACGGTACTGCAAACGCTTGTGATTGCCCTTGGCGCGGGTCTGGGCATCTGGGGTGTCATCAACCTGCTGGAAGGGTATGGCAACGATAATCCCGGCGCAAATGCCCATGACTGATAAAGAAGCAGACCACAAAACATCACATAAAGACAGCCTCCGCCCCGCTATTCCGAGATATTGAGAAAAGACATGAACGGAGCCAGTGATGGTTATAGAGGAAACCAGTATGAGCTAAGTCCTCAAAATGAGGACTTAGCAACTGAGCACAAAAAGACAGCCAAGCGGCTTGCGGAGGAACACAGTATCAGCCGTGCCTCTGTTGAACGCTGCGCTCGTAGCGGGCGGCCTGCGTCAGTGACTCCGCCTCTTGTTCCAACAGCTCGTTCAGCGTTTCCTCCACGCTGCCCCGAACCAATTCCTTGATTTGACCCTTGATTACTTCCTCGTTTAGCTGTACAATTTTCTCGGACATAGTTTGCTGTCTCCTTTCAGAATGTTTGTGTCGTGACTTCATTCTACCAGAGCCTGCAAGCTATGTCTTCTTTTATGCTTTTTTCAATTTGCGCAAGTTATTTTACATTATCATTATCACAGCACATTTAATTTCGTGCAATTTGCAAGTTCGTATAATGACATGAAATGTGCCGCAGCCCATATCGACTGCGGCACAAAACTTTCCGAACACTTTTGACTTTGATTTAATTCTTTGTAATTACACCGTTATGGTCGCAATAAATGACAATGGTATCGGTGTTGTTAATGTTTCCATTGTAATATAGAGAATAATCACCTCGTCCGGCACCTAATGCAGAAGTAACATTATCTACACAACTTGCCCCAGAAACCGTCCACTTATTTACAACAGAATTTGCAGTATACGATGTTGAACGACACTCTGCTAACTCATTATCCTTATCATATCTAAAGTTTGCGGTTAGAGTATATTCAGCAACTTTCTCTCCAGAGGAGATAATATAAAAATATTTGGAATGAGTGGCACTTTTATATACATATCCACTACCTCTAACCCTAACATCCAGCACAGATACTTCTAACACTGAAACAGAGTATATCCCTGATTCATAGTCGTAATCAACTTCGGTCACGCAAGATTCCGTCTGCCATAATGGAGATTTGCTATTTTCTATGCTTTCAATATCAAGAGCACTTGCATTTGTAACAGGTGCTATTACCAGCAATAGCATGACCATAGTTAGTATAAACGCAGAAAGCTTTTTCATAATTTTATCCTTTCGTTATTTATCAATCATCAACTCCAAGGATAGTGCTTTGTGATATTTCCATTTTTATCACAACTCATATCCATATAACCATTTGCATTTTGATTGCCATTGTAATAGAGAACATAAGTAGCTGACACATACATATCACCACTGGAATCTCTTGAATGAGAAGCATCAGCAGTACAAGTCCAGTCGGGTATAGCATCGGCTGTTGCACGATAATCAGAAGATGAAATAGATACGGTAGACCCATTATAAGTAAATGTACAAGCTAACCGAAGTGTAGCAACAGTTTGGCCATTACTTGTTTTTTTGAAAATACTGGTCATAGTGTCACTTACAACAGAACGGGTAGCACTACGCTCATTGATATAAACATAGGCCAAATCATTTCCTATATTTACGGTTTGAGTTCCGTATTGATTAAAGTCAATAGAACTATTTATAAGCTTATTCGTTTCTTCGGAAAAGATAAAGTCATACATTTTTTGCATTTCTGTATCTGTCATTGTGCCTGTTGTGGCAGATGCTTCTACGACCAAAACAGTAGAAAAAAGTACAGTTATGCAAAGCAATAACGAAAAAAGTCTTTTTTTCATAACAACCTCCCTCAATTTTCAATATATTCAAGCATATCAGCAAGCATAAATGTTTCGGGACCAAAACCAAGTCGATTTTGACGCTCATATTGTATTGCATCAGTAGACTTCGTTACGCTCTTAAAATATGCGCCTTGGTTGACACCAGCAATGTAGTATGAGCCATGATCATTTGCGACTAAGAATAAAAGAACTGAATCATTTGATGAAAAGGTAGGGGGCAATGGCTCATGTTCTGCAATGACACCATTTACACCAAGATAGGTATTTATTTCAACAGTGACAGAATCCCCAGTTAGTATACCGCCCTTATATACATCGCTGACATCAATACTAACGGTTGAAGTTTTATAAGTTGAATCCGCAGACATAACATATTTGCTTGAATCTGAAACTTTACCTGCTACGATAATATCAGCATGATTGATAAGTGTTTCCATGCTATGCTCCGCTACGGAATTCGCAACATGAAGTGTGTTCTCGTTGGATGGATTAGAAACATTCGGAGATCCACACCCGGAAAGAATACACAGGATTAAGATTGCTGAAACCATAATGGCAAATATTTTTTTCATAATGCTGCACAGCCTCCTTCTCTAAATTAGTAAATATCCTCGATGCCTAAAATATCATCATTGCTTATCGTTCGTCTTTTTACTCCATCACCAATAGTTGCCTGCATTACAGCAGAGCTATTAGATGAATGCCCAAGTCCAAGAGCATGTCCAAGTTCATGCGTAAAAACACTTTGAATATCATACTGACCACTGGTTGGATTTGAAGACCACGAATAGGCAGGATTAAAGTTAATATCTGCTTCTGTTATTTCATTGTTGCTCGTCCACCATGAGCATTGCGCTAAATAGTCAGCCGTTGTTGAGATCATCGTAATATTATTGTATCCGTCAGATTTTGGATATGTGGTTAAAGCATTCGTATAGGTGCTTTTTTGAGCTAATACGCCTTTACCAGCAGATTCCCACGCCTTTGCCCCATTTCCCATAGCATCCTTAAATGTCGTACTAAAAGAATAATGTGGCCTAAAAGAATAAGGGCAACTCGCGTAACCGCCAGTTACATTGACCTCGTATGCAAGCGCCGGAATAGACATTGAAAAAAGTAAGATCAATGCTAATAAAAAAGTTGCAAGTTTTGTTCTCATCATTTGCCTCCTTAAAACATAGTTTCAATCAAAAACGTATGTGGCAGTTGAGTTATAACGACTTGGACAAATCAGTTTTAATTATGCCATCTTCTGCGGTGTCATTTGAGATTCGGTTTTCAGCATAACCGTGAGAAAGTAAAAAGCGCACAAGCCGACTAATCACCAGTCCGGCCTATGCGCCAACAGAAACGATTTTGATACGACCTCTCCATAATCGGGAGCCGCACCAATACCACCAACACGCAAAACCGAACCGGGCATCATTGGGACGATACATGGCGTTACCTCCAATCATAGTTTGTCAGATAGGTATTCTATCCGCATAATAAGTTTACCATATAATGACCATCTTTTTCAATATGGCGGCAGCAATCTGTTTGTGAATTTTCTATGAACGGGCGGCTGTGAGAGGCACTTTGAAAATGGTAAAGGGGAACGGTGCGAATTGCCCTTATGAGCATTGTCTCCCATAAGTTCATTCATGACGAAAGATAGCAAAACAGGCTGCACCCGTCAACGGTCGAGATAAACGCTTACGCGCCATTGACAGCCGCAGCCTGTTTCGCTTTTCGGCAGACAAGGAGGGCAAGCACAAACTGTGCCTGCCCTCCCTAATCTCAGGTTGATTTCTCATAAGTCAAGTATATGTTTTTTTGAGCGGTTTGCATGGCAAGCCGTTTTTTCACGCCCATTTTTTCAAAAAAATTATCCACATTCTTTGGCAAAATGCCTTTCCTGTCGTTGTAGGCAGCAGAGGGAGAAATACGCAGTTTTACGGCAGGGGCAGAGCGTGAGTTGTCAGAGCAAGATTCTACCGAGGTGCCATAATTCGCTGTCCGCTCATTCTGTCCCATCGGAATCTTGTTGGGGAGTGCCTTCCCCAAACCCTGCTATTACGGCTTACGCCGGAGAGAGCGCCGAAGATCAAACCATTAAGAATTTGTGAACATTGAAAAACAGCCCCGTACTTTTTGCCGTTTTTTCTTTAGGTATTTGAGGAGATATTTACACGCGCCCGCTACATGGGCGCAGAAACAGAAAGGAAGTGAAGCCCATGCCCCGCAAACAGTACGACACGCCGCGCCGAAAGCGGGTAGTCAAGACCCGGCTGACCGAGGAAGAATACGCCGACTTTGCCGCCCGCCTTGCGCCCTACGGCATCAGTCAATCCGAGTTTATCCGCCGTGCCATCCGGGGCGCGACCATCCGCCCCGTCGTGACCGTTTCCCCGGTCAACGACGAGCTGCTGTCCGCCATCGGGAAGCTGACCGCCGAATACGGCAGGATCGGCGGCAACTTAAACCAGATAGCCCGGACGCTGAACGAGTGGCACAGCCCCTATCCGCAGCTTGCGGCAGAAGTACGGGCGGCGGCTTCCGACCTTGCCGCCTTGAAGTTTGAAGTTCTCGAAAAGGTAGGTGAAGCGGTTGGCAACGTTCAAACATATCAGCTCTAAGAACGCCAACTACGGCGACGCTGAAAAATACCTGACCTTTGAACACGATGAGTTCACCATGAAGCCCACGCTGGACGAGCAGGGGCGGCTTGTGCCGAGGGAGGACTACCGCATATCCACGCTGAATTGCGGCGAGGAAGATTTCGCTGTTGCCTGTATGCGCTCCAATCTCCGCTACGGAAAGAATCAGAAGAAAGAGGACGTCAAGAGCCACCACTACATCATCAGCTTTGACCCACGGGACGGCCCGGACAATGGGCTGACCGTTGACCGTGCGCAGGAGCTGGGCGAGAGGTTTTGTAAAGAGCAGTTCCCCGGACACCAAGCCCTTGTCTGCACCCACCCGGACGGACACAACCACAGCGGAAATATCCATGTCCACATCGTCATCAACAGCTTGCGCATGGAAGATGTTCCCTTGCTGCCCTACATGGACAGACCCGCAGACACGAAGGCCGGGTGCAAGCACCGCTGCACCGACGCGGCTATGGAACATTTCAGAGCCGAGGTCATGGAGCTGTGCCACCGGGAAAACCTCTATCAAATCGACTTGCTCCACGGCAGCGCAAACCGTATCACCGAGCGCGAGTATTGGGCGAAGAAAAAGGGGCAGTTTGCTATTGACCGGGAGAACGAAAAACGGCTGGAAAACCACGAGCCGCTGATCCACAGCAAGTTTGAAACCGACAAGGAGAAGCTGCGCAAGACCATACGAAAAGCCCTTGACCGGGCAAGCGGCTTTGACGAGTTTTCTTCTCTGCTGCTGCAAGAGGGCGTGACCGTCAAGGAGAGCCGGGGACGGTATTCCTACCTCACACCAGACCGCACAAAGCCCATCACCGCCCGGAAGTTGGGCGACGATTATGACCGTGCCGCTGTGCTTGCCGCATTGGAGAGAAACGCCCTGCGCCCGGTGAATACCACAGCGAAACGCGACGCTATTCCGGCAGACCGCACCCTATCTTCCATCGAGGGGGCTTCTGGCAGGCACGCCCCGAAGCAGGGCGCACCGCAAGGCCCCGCCATTGGCCGCATGGTGGATATTGAAGCCAAACGCGCCGCAGGAAAAGGCATCGGCTATGAGAAATGGGCGAAAATCCATAACCTCAAACAGATGGCGGCTACCCACAATTTCCTGACGGACAACGGCCTGATCGACCTTGACCGTCTGAATGAAACCGTGCATGAGAGCCACAGCAGAATGTATGCCCTGCACCGGCAGCTCCGCGCCGTGGAGGATGAGATCGCCGCAAAGAAGGAGCTGCAAAATACCATCAACGACTACCGCCGCACGAAACCCGCAGTGGAAGCGGGCAGGAAACTGAAAGGCAAAAAAGCGGAGATGCACCGTCAAGCCTACGAAGTGGACTATATCATCTGCGAGGCCGCCGTGCGCAGGCTGAAAGAGATGCTGAACGGCGGGAAGATACCCGCAGCCGCCAGACTGAAAGGCGAGATCGAGGCCCTCATTTCCGAGAAAAACGGCATTTACAACGAATATCGCCGCGCAAAGGACGAGTATGACGAGCTTGCCAATGTGAAGTACAACGCCCAAAGGCTGATGGAGGCCGGACAGGCGCAGAAGCACAAGAAACGCAGCCACGAGCAGGAGCGGTAACGCCCTAAGCTGAACTTAGCTCGTTTGCCGGGGTAAATATCCCGTCCCGAAACGCCGCAGAACGCACGAAAGGAGCTTACCCATACCCGCATACCACCCATCTTGTAAAAAGAGCGTACAGGGCAAAAAATCGCCGAAATTGATACCGAGATTTACATTTTTGCCTACCATACCATGACACCCAATAGACGAAAGATAGGAGCGTGAAAGATATGCCGAGAATGAGCAGAGAAAAACGCCTGGAATGGTCGTTCTTCCTCAACCACAGAAACCGCATCGCCTACAACGCGCTTTGCCGGAGCTGCACCCACGACTGCAAGCAGAGCTTCCGGGCAATCGTTGTCCTTTGCCCCCGCTACTGGTCCAAACGGTGGAAGCCGCCGGATGGGGGTCCAAAACAGACACCCATCCACGGCAAAGGGTATCCCGAAACGGGACAGCCCCAGAGGGAGACCCCCTCGCGTTTCACGACAGGGTCTCCTGCCGGGAGGGGAGGAACGATTCATTCCTCCCCCATCCACGACAAAGGGCTGCCGTGTTTCAGCGTACCCCCCGTGCAGAGGAAAGGGGTATCGTGTTTCACGACAGCCCCGACGCATCCCGAGAAACCCGTACAAAGGAGCGTGAGCCAATGGCAGATAACCGCAAATATTACTACCTCAAGCTGAAAGAGAGCTTTTTCGACGGGGATTCCATCGTGCTGCTGGAAAGTATGCCGGACGGGATATTGTTCTCGAATATCCTGATGAAGCTGTACCTGAAATCCCTGAAAAACGGCGGCAAATTGCAGCTTGACGAGCATATCCCCTACACGGCGCAGATGATCGCCACCCTCACCCGCCACCAGATCGGCACGGTGGAACGGGCGATCAAGGTTTTTCTGCAACTGGGGCTTGTGGAGCAGCTTGATGGCGGATTGCTCTACATGACCGATATTGAGCTGATGATCGGCCAGTCCTCCACCGAGGGGGAGCGGAAGCGGGCGGCAAGGCGGGAAAACCGGGCTTTGCTGCCGCAGCGGACAAACGTCGGACATTTGTCCGACATTCGTCCACCAGAGATAGAGATAGAGAAAGAGATAGAGATAGAGAAAGAGAGAGAGCGAGAGGAAGTACGGCCCGCGCCCGCCGTGTTCGGAAAGTATCAGAATGTTTTCCTGACGGATTCCGAGCTTGCGGAGCTGAAAGAGGAAATCCCCGAAAAATGGGAGTATTACATCGACCGTCTTTCCGGCTATATCGCGTCCACTGGGAAGAAATACCAGAACCACGCCGCCACCATCCTGCGCTGGGCGGCGGACGATACCGCAAAGGCAGCCCCGAAGCAGGGCATACCGGACTACACCTACAAGGAGGGAGAGAGCTTATGAAAAACGAATTGGAAGCTGTTTTTACGAAACTGGCGACGGTCACGCCGGAGCAGGAGGACTACACCGGAGAGGACGGACTGCTGTACTGCGGCAAGTGCCGTACCCCGAAGGAAGCCTACCACACGGAGGAAACGAGGGCATTGACAGGGCATGACAAGCGCCCGTCGGAGTGCGACTGCCAGCGGGCGAAGCGTTTGGAGCGTGAAGCCGCCGAGCAGTGCAGAAAGCACCTTCAAACCGTGGATGATTTGAAAAACAGGGGCTTTACCGACCCGAAAATGCGGAAATGGACGTTTGAAAACGACAACGGCAGGAATCCGCAGATGGACAAGGCTCGCTTCTATGCGGAGCATTGGGCGGATATGAAAGCGGAGAACATCGGCTACCTGCTCTGGGGCAGCGTCGGCACGGGCAAGAGCTACCTTGCCGCCTGTATCGCAAACGCACTCATGGAACAGGAGATTCCCGTCCGCATGACCAACTTTGCCGCCGTGCTGAACGACCTGAACAGCCGCATTGAGGGAAGAAACGAGTACATTTCCCGCCTTTGTCGCTACCCGCTGCTGATTATTGACGACTTCGGCATGGAGCGCGGCACGGAATACGGGCTGGAACAGGTCTACAACGTTATTGACAGCCGCTGCCGCAGCGGCAAGCCCCTGATCGTCACCACCAATCTGAGCCTTGCCGAGCTGCAAAACCCGCAGGACACGCCCCATGCCCGCATCTATGACAGGCTGCTGGAAATGTGCTGCCCCGTCTGCGTATCGGGCGAGAACTTCCGCAGGGAAAACGCCGCGCAGAAAATGGACAGGCTGAAAACGCTGATACAAGGAAAGGAGCGCCGATGAACGAGAACAGGAACAACGAACCCCGCCGCCCGGACTGCGTGACCGAGGTACGCATGGGCAACACCGTCCTTGTGGTGTCCGGCTACTTCAAGAAGGACGCTGCCGCCACCGCAGCCGACAAGATGATGAAGGTGCTGGCAGCGGAGGCCTCCATCCGAGCAGACGATAAGCCTGCATTGGAAAAATCGTCATAATGACGGGTCGTAAAGAAGCGAAATTTACAATTACCCGCTATACAGGCCGCCGCTCCGTGTGGTATGATATTCATACGGAATCGCGGGGCGGCTGTCGGAAACGGAGGATTTTATGTTAAGACAAGCCACCTACACTACCCCTGTTACTGCCCTTTACGCAAGATTGAGCAAGGACGATGAACAGCAAGGCCCGAGCCTGTCCATTGAGAATCAAAAGCGCATCCTTGAAACCTTTGCACGGGATAATGGATTTTTGAACTGCCGCTTTTTCGTGGACGACGGCTGGAGCGGCGCGAATTTTCAAAGACCCGGCTTCATGGAGATGATGGACTGCGTGGAAAGCGGAGAGGTCAAATGCGTGATCACCAAAGACCTGTCGAGAATGGGCAGAAACTACTTGCAGGTCGGCATGTTCACCGAGATCACCTTCCCGAAGAAGGGCGTGCGCTTCATCGCCATCAACGACGGAGTAGACAGCGCACAGGGCGAGAACGACCTAACGCCGCTAAAGAATTTATTTAACGAATGGATGGTGAGAGATACGAGCAAAAAGATCAAGGCGGTCAAGCGGGCAAAGGGCATGAGCGGCAAACCCACGACGACCCAGCCCGTGTACGGCTACCTCATGGGCGAGGACGAGCGCTTCATCGTGGACGAGGAAGCCGCTCCCGTAGTCAAACAAATCTATGACCTCTGCCTTGCCGGGAACGGCCCCTCCAAGATCGCCCGTGTGCTGACGGAGCAGGGCGTCCCCACGCCGGGTACGCTGGAATACCGCAGGACGGGCAGCACCCGCCGCTACCACCCCGGCTATGAGTGCAAGTGGGCGACCAATACTATCGTCCATATCCTGGAACGCAAGGAGTATCTGGGGCATCTGGTCAACTTCAAGACGGAGAAGGTGTCCTACAAGGTCAAATCCAGCGTGGAGAACCCGGAAGAAAAGCAGGTGATTTTCGAGAACGCCCACGAGCCTATCATCGACCCCGACACATGGGAGCGTGTGCAGGAGCTGCGCAAGCGTCCAAACCGCTATGATGAAGTGGGCTTGTTCTCCGGTCTGCTGTTCTGCGCCGACTGCGGCAGCGTCCTCTACCAGCAGCGGTATGAGAACAAGACCCGGAAACAGGACTGCTATATCTGCGGCAACTACAAGAAGCGCACCCATGACTGCACGGCGCACTTTATCCGCACCGACCTTCTGACCGCAGGCGTGACCGCCAACCTCAAAAAAATCACCGCCTACGCCGCCAAACACGAAAAGCAGTTCATGAAGCTGCTGGTTCAGCAGAACGAGGACGGCGGCAAGCGCAGAAACGCCGCAAAGAAAAGAGAGCTGGAAGCCGCCGAGAAGCGCATCGGGGAGCTGTCCGCCATCTTCAAGCGGCTGTATGAGGACAGCGTAGCCGGACGCATCACCGACGAACGCTTTTCAGCGCTTTCCGCCGACTATGAAGCCGAGCAGCGGCAGGTCAGGGAACACGCCGCCGAGCTGCAAGCGGAGCTTTCCAAGGCGCAGGAAGCGTCGGTCAATGCGGAGCGGTTTATGAACATCGTCCGCAGGCACATCAGCTTTGAGGAGCTGACCCCTACCCTGCTGCGGGAGTTTATTGAAAAAATCGTCGTGCATGAGTGCAGCTACGACGAGAACAAGCACCGCAGGCAGGAAATTGAAATCTACTACTCCTTTGTCGGCAAGGTGGACTTGCCCGACGAATAAGCCCGACCTGTCCGGCGCAGTGCGCAAGCGCCGGACGGGAACGGCAAAATTTTTTACACTTCTATTGCTTCCTTATCTAACAACAGCAAAGTCCCAAGGCATCAAGCAGTTCATGGCTAATTAGTTGGAACAAAAAACGAAAGGAAAAGCACAATCCAGACGGTATCAGCGGCAGGCTACAAGAATAAATTGTGATTTCACAAGAT
>ENA-ORMN01001243-ORMN01001243.1-human-gut-metagenome-genome-assembly--contig:-NODE-1243-length-25915-cov-6.659319_pt1 | contig 25915 bp, 25 predicted proteins | sample MGYA00242102_ERZ508993 | MGnify/ENA primary metagenome ERZ508993 (study PRJEB26280, sample SAMEA2338770) | human gut metagenome | biome: human gut; feature: human-associated habitat; material: faeces...
GGTATCTTCCAAGGGGCAGGACTTTCTGCTTGTTTTCAAAACGATAGCCCAATCTGCCAGGAAATGCTCTTGCTCTTTGCGCTGAGATACGCGTAAAGCCCGTCGCCATCAGATTCTTTTTGCACCCTACCGTTGGGCTTCATGCTTCTGAGCTTGGTATCAGTCAGCTTGCCCATGCTGGTAAAATCTCCGCATTGGAGTGTTGGTAAAACTTTTACCAACATTTTTATCTATTGATGAACAAATACAACTGATTAATGGTGATTTACATGATATTGTTCTTTTTCCTACCAAAAGGGTATTATCTTCTAAAAAAATATCAAATGAAAAAAAGTTTACAAAGATGTTAAAAAATGGTGAACATCATTTAAAAATAATATATTTTGATCCAACTATCGTAGAAGAGTATGTTGTTAACCCAAAATATATTTTTAAATTTGATGGTATTAGGGGATATATCTTATTAAGTGATGAGTTTATAAATAGACAAAAAGATTATGAGTATATTAAAGACTTTGGCATGGCATATTTTAGAAAAAATGGAAAATTTAAGAGAGCTATTGGTGTATTTCTAACAGATTTGAATAAATTATCTGTTGAGGATCAAATGCATTGGAGTAAATATATGCTAAATAATCAACAAGAATATACAGTACATCCAAATTTTGTTGAACAATTATTATATGGAAGGTGGTCTAATAATACACCAATTTATCAAATTATGATAGAAATGAGAACAGAGATTAATAATGTTGTTAATACATTAAAAATGCCTAATTTCTATAAAACTAATTTTGATATATATGATGAAAATATATTTGACTTTAGAACAATATTCTCTCCAACAAAAAGAAACTATGATAATTTTATTATGGTTTTAGAAAAACTGTTTATAAATGATATTAATAAAGACTTTTTTACAACAAAATCATTTTTGTTTAAAAAAATAGAAAACACAAAAAATGATGACGGGACTAAAAAAGCAAGTATTACCTTATTTTCTGAATGGATTGACTTAAATTTAAGTGATAATAGCGATTATAAAGAAAATGTTATAAAAGTGTTGAAGGATATAAGAAAAAAAAGACAAAAACCAGCACATGATCTAGAATCTAATGATTATAATGAAGAATATTGGTCAATACAGAATGAAATTATTATAAAATGTTTCTATGCATTAAGAATGATATTAATTCAATTTTTAGAACATCCGAATTGTTCTTATGAAACAAAACAATATATTTTGAATTTGGATGAAATTACAATAGTTTAGAATAATTTATGATATAATGTTAAGGAAAAAGGAAGTGATTTAAATGGCTGAAAATAAAGATAAAGTGTTTTCTAATACGGTTATCAATTGGTATCCAGGTCATATGGCAAAAACAAAGAGACAAATTGCTGAGGACCTAAAATTAATAGATATAGTGATAGAAATATTGGATGCACGAATACCAATAGCAAGTCAAAATCCAGATATAAATAAGTTAATACAAAATAAAAAAAGAATTATTGTATTGAATAAATCTGATTTAGCAGATAAAAACCAAAACGAGAAGTGGATTAGCTATTTCAAAAATAAGGGGGATTTAGCGATCTTAGTAGATTCTAACTCTGGAAAAGGAATAAAGGAATGCATTAATGCAATAAGAAAATGTTACGAAGCGGAAACATATGTACAAAAGGGAAGAATTGGAAAATCAATAAGAATTATGATTTTAGGAATACCAAATGTTGGAAAGTCATCATTTATAAATAGAATTTCTAAAAAAGCATCTGCACAGGTTGGAAACAAGCCGGGTATAACAAGGCAGAAACAGTGGATAAAGGTAGATGATAATATAGAACTTATGGACACCCCAGGCGTATTATGGCCTAAATTTGAGAATGAACAAGTAGCACTAAATTTGGCGTATACAGGAACAATTAAAGATGACATATTACAAACAATAGAGATAGGTTTTCAATTGTTGAAGTTTCTAGTTAAAAATTATAGAAAGAATATAATTGAAAGATATAAATTAGACCCAGACCAGATACATAAAATAATGGAACAAGATTTAGAAGAAAATGAGGTGGTTTTAGCAATATTGGATGAAATTGGCAAAAAAAGAGGAGCTCTAATATCTGGAGGATATGTTGATCAAGAAAAAACAGCTGGTATTATATTAGATGATTTTAGAAATGGAAAATTGGGAGAAATAACATTAGAACAAGTGCATAAAACATAGGGATAGTGTAAAGTAATCTGTGAAAAATGTAGGGGCGATTTTAATCGCCCACACTTCGAAGAAATTACTAGCTTAAGAAAGGAAAGACAAAAATGGAATTAATAAATATAGAAAAGGAAGAAGAAAAAATAAATATGATGGCACCACTCACGTGGGCATATATAGGAGACGCTGTTTTTGAATTATATATTAGAACATATCTGATAAATAAAACAAATTTAAAGCCACATAAGTTACATGTAGAAGCAATAAAATATGTAAAAGCTCCTGCACAAGCAAAAGCACTACAAAAAATAGAGGAAATGCTTACAGATAAAGAAAAAGAAATAGTGAAAAGAGGCAGAAATGCAGAAAATCATCACATAGCGAAAAACGCAACTGTGCAAGAATATATGTACTCAACAGCTTTTGAAGCCTTAATAGGATATTTGTATTTAACAAAACAAGAGAAAAGATTAAAAGAAATACTAGAAATGGTAATTGATATAAATAAAAAACATACACAGCAATAAGTGTATGTTTTTTGTTGTGGTGACCCCTACGGGAATCGAACCCATGATTCAGCCTTGAGAGGGCTGCGTCTTAACCGCTTGACCAACGGGCCATAAACAAACTTTATTATTTATATCATAAAAATAAAATATAGTCAATAGGAACAAAATTTCGCAAAAATCTATTGACAAAAAAATAAAATCATATATAATAATAAGCGAACAAAAGTTTTAAAGAAAGGCAAAAAGATGTTAGAAGAAAAAGATAGAATAGATGTTGTTTTAGTAAAAAAACACTATTTTCAAACAAGACAAAAAGCTAAATATGAAATAGAACAAGGAAATGTATATGTAAACGGAAAACAAATTACTAAAACAAGTAAAATAATAAATTATCAAGATAATATAGAAATAAAAGGTCAAACACTAAAATATGTAAGTAGAGGTGGACTAAAATTAGAAAAGGCCATTAGTTTATTTGAAATTTCATTAAAAGACAAAATATGTGCAGATATAGGAGCATCAACAGGAGGGTTTACAGATTGTATGCTACAAAATGGTGCACAAAAAGTTTATGCAATAGATGTTGGTCATTCACAACTAGCAGAACAATTATTAAATAACGAAAAAGTAGTAAATTTAGAAGGAACAAATATTAAGGAATTAGATACAAATAGCATAGAAAAGTTGGATTTTATTAGTTCAGATGTGTCTTTTATTTCGGAAATACATGTATTGCCAAAGATATATAAATTACTAAAAATAAAAGGAAAAGCAGTTGCATTAATAAAGCCACAATTTGAGGCTGGAAGCCAACATTTAAATAAGAATGGAGTTGTAAAAAATATAAAAATACATCAAAAAGTAATTCAAAATATAGTAATGTTTGCAAATAAACTTGGTTTTAGAATTATAGATGTAACATATTCTCCAATTAAAGGTCCAGCAGGTAATATAGAATATTTATTATATGTTGAAAAAAATGAAAACAATTTATTAGATTTATATAAAATGAAAAACAATGCATTAGAAATTACTACAGAGGCATTTAAAAAATTAAAATAAAGAGGTGTACATATGATATCTACATTGCATATAAAAAACATAGGAATAATCGATGAGATCATGATAGATTTTTCAAAAGGATTTAATATATTAACTGGCGAAACAGGAGCAGGAAAAACTTTAATTATAGGAGCATTAGGAATAGTAGCAGGTGGAAGGTTTTCAAAAGAAATGATTAGAAAAGGTGAGAATCATTCATTTGTAGAAGTTAGTATATATTTGCCAAATCATCCAAAGGCAGTGGATGGAAATATCATAATTTCCAGGGAAATATTTGAAAATGGCAGAAACACTTGTAAAATAAATGGTCGTTTAGTAACTGTAAATGAATTAAAAGAATTTATGAATAATATTATAAATATACATGGGCAAAACGATAATCAAAATTTATTAAATAAAGAAAATCACATAAAATATTTAGACAAGTTTTTAGGAAAAGAATTCTTAAGTAAGAAAAATGAGTATACTGAGTTATATAATAAATATGTAGATATTAATAGAAAACTAAAAGAAAACTATGGAGATGAAAAAGAAAAACAACGTAAGTTAGATTTGCTTAATTACCAAGTAAACGAAATAAAAAATGCAAGTTTAAAAATAAATGAAGATGAAGAATTAGAAGAACAAAGAAATCTTATAATAAATGCTGAGAAAATATCTAAATCATTAAATGAGGCAGATATGCAAATAAACGAAAATGCATTAAATTCAATAAGTATAGCAATTAAAAAATTAGAGAAAATAGAAGATATAAATATAAAATACCAAAAAACACTAAGTTCATTAAAAAGCAATTATTATGATTTACAAGAAATTGCGATAGATTTAAATCATTATAATTCAGATACATCTTTCGAAGAAAAAGAAAGAGATGAGATAGAAAATAGAATAGATGAGATAAACGACTTAAAAAGAAAATATGGAAATACAATAGAAGAAATATTAAATTATAAAAATGAAGTAGAAGAAGAAATAGATAAAATAGAAAATTTAGAAGAGAAGAATAAGGAGTTAAAAACTGAGTTAACAAAGGTAACAGTAGAATTAGAAAAAAGAGCTATAGAATTACACGAAACAAGACAAAAGTATGGAATAGAATTAGAAACTAAAATAAATAGTGAACTTGCAGATTTAGAAATGCCTAATGCAAAATTTAAGGTAAACATAGAGAATACAAATTTTAATAAAGATGGAACTGATGAAATAGAATTTTTGATAACAACTAATAAAGGAGAAGATTTTAAACCGTTAATAAAAACTGCGTCTGGTGGTGAGATGTCTAGAATAATGTTAGCTATAAAAACAGTGTTATCAGATGTGGATGAAGTGCCTATTTTAATATTTGATGAAATAGATACAGGTATTAGTGGAAAAGCAGGAAATGCAGTTGGAGAAAAATTAAAAACAATTTCAAAAAATCATCAAGTTATAATAGTTACACATTTAGCTAGTATTGCAGCGAAAGGAGACTCTAACTATTATATTTATAAAGAAGTAGAGGGAGATAATACTAAAACAAGAATAAAAAATTTAAATGAACAAGAAGTTATAGAAGAAATAGCAAGAATTGCAAGTGGAATTGTATCAGAGATATCATTAAAACATGCAATGGAATTAAGAGCAGCAGTTTAAATAAATGGACTAATATATGTAAAAAGAAGTGGACTAAATTAAATTTATCCACTTCTTTGGCATAATGATACTATTTTAATTCTACAATTGTAACACCCATTTCACCTTCTCCGAAAGTACCAAGTCTAAATGATTTAACATGAGGATGTTTTTTTAAAAAAGCATGAATACCAGTACGTAATTTACCAGTACCTTTTCCATGTACTATTCTAACAGTTTTTAATTTTGCTAAACTGCAATCATCCAAATATTTATCAATAACGAAAATTGCTTCATCAACTGTTTGTCCTATTACATTAATTTCTGGAGATATATTTTTTGATTTTGACATACCAGAGAAAGCTTTGGAAGGTGTTTTATTTGTACTCTGCTTTTTATTTGCAATAGAAATATCTGTAACAGGAACAAATGATTTCATATTACCACATTGTACTTGTACTTCATTATTTTTGTTTGGTAATGATAGTAAAGTACCATTATTCATAAATTTATTTATATATATATCCATTCCAACTTTTAGTTGGTTTACATTTAAGTTACTAGAAGATGAGTTGCTTATTTTATTAGAAGAAACCTTTTTTATAGAATCTGTTAATTTATTTCTATAATTATCTAAATCTTTTAAAGAATTAGAAGTGTTTTCGATTTTTCTCATTTGACGTATTATATTAGTTGCTTCATCTTTTGCTGAATATAATATTTCACGAGCTTCCAACTTAGCTTTATTGATAATTTCGTTTTGTTTGTTTTGAACATTAGAATAATCTTTTTCTAAATCTTCTTGTAATTGTGAAATTTTAGCCAATCTTTGTTCAATTTCATTTTTCTCGTTTTCAATTTTTTGTTTATTATCATAAATGTTTTTTAATAAATCTTCAACATGAATAGTATCAGTATCTAAGAACTCATTAGCTCTTTGTAATATATCATCAGAAAGACCAAGTTTTTTACTGATAGCGAAGGCATTACTTTTACCAGGCACACCGATTAAAAGTTTATAAGTAGGGGAAAGTGTGTCTATATCGAATTCTTGGCTTGCATTTTCAAAACCAGCATGTGTTAAAGCATAGTTTTTTATTTCTGGATAATGTGTTGTAGCAAGTGTTAATATTCCTCTATTATATAGAGCTTCTAGTATACTGATTGCTAAGCTACTTCCTTCAATTGGATCAGTTCCAGAACCAAGTTCATCAACTAAAACTAAACTATCTGCTGTAGAATTTTTTAGTATTTCTATAATATTTAGCATATGTGAAGAAAAAGTACTTAAAGATTCTTGAATGCTTTGTTCATCACCAATATCCGCAAAAACATTATCAAATACAAAAACACTACTATTTTCATTAGCTGGAATATTTAATCCAGACATAGCCATTAATGTTATTAAACCAACTGTTTTTAAAGTTACAGTTTTACCACCAGTATTAGGACCAGTAATTACAAGTGTATTAAAATTAATTCCTAAATTTATATTAATTGGAACTACAGCCTCCTTATTTATTAAAGGATGTCTAGCTTTTATCAAATTTATTTGCTTATCATCATTCAAAATAGGTCTTGTAGCATCTAAATATATAGAATAATTTGCTTTAGCAAAAATAAAATCAAGTAATCCTATAATTCTAAGGTTATTCTCTAATTGCTCTAAAATTTCAAAAAGCGAGTTTGTAAATTTTGCTAAAATTTTTTCTATCTCTAAGTTTTCTTCTACAGTTAAATTGGCAATTTTACTATTTAATTCAAAAATAGAAACAGGTTCTATAAAAACAGTGGAACCACTATTTGACATATCATGAATAAATCCTTTTATATTATTTCTGTATTCTTCTTTTACAGGTATAACATACCTATCATTTTTTATAGTTATAACAGGTTCCTGAAGATATTTAGAATAACTTGAAGAAGATATATAGTGATTTAATTTGTTTTTTATTTCTTGTTCAATTTTTCTCTTAGTTGTTCTAATATTAAATAAATTAGTGGATGCTCTATCATCAACATTATAATCATCAATAATTGCAGAAAAAATGCTATCTTCGATATCTTTATTAGTGTATAAATTATCAAAATAGTTATATAAGCTATTAAATTCAGTTAAGTTGATAAGTTCATCAGAAAAAAAGTAATCCTTTAAATCTTTTGCTAATCTTAAAAATTTTCCGATATTTAGTACATTTGCAATTGATAATATCTTATTACTTTTTAATGTTTTTAAACAAATTTCGATTTCTTCTGATAATTCATAAATAGGAATATTGCCTTTTTTATATTTAAAAATAACAGCTTCATTTGTTTCATTTAAAGCTTTTATAACTTTATTTTTATCATTAAAAGGATATAAATTAGTACAGTATTTTTTTCCAATAAACGTTTTAGAAAAAGTTGCTAAATTTTCTGTAACTTTGTTAAATTCTAATTTTTCTAAATATTTGCTAAACATATGAAAACTCCTTTATATTAAATTGTATTTTTCAAAAATTGATTTAATCATATGTGTATCTAAACCTACAATCGAATTATAATCGCCATCATAGCCTTTTAAATAAACTTTTCCTATACCTTGCACAGCATATGCTCCAGCTTTATCCATAGGTTCTTTTGTATCAACATAAGAGCAAATATCGTAATAAGACATATTTTTAAAATAAACGGTTGATTTATTAACTCTTGTTTCAAAAATTATTGAGTGTTCTTTTTTTATAATTACAGTTGTACCTGTATAGATATCATGCGAGTTTCCTTGTAATAGTTTTAAAATACGAATAGCATCATCTCTATCTTTTGGTTTGCCTAAAATAATATTACCAAAAGAAACTAATGTATCAGAACCAATTACAGTATATTCATTATTTTCTTTATATTTATCTATAAAAATTGAATAAGCTTTTTCATATGATAATTTTTCTGCTAATTTTTGAGGATTAAGTTCAAGCTTTTTCAATTTATTTTCATCAATATCACTTGGAATAATATCAAAATTACTTATTATTGTTGATAATAATTGTTTTCTTCTAGGAGAAGAAGAAGCTAAAATAAATTCCATAACAAAACCTCCTATAATCCTACGTATTATAACATTTTTAGTTTTGAAAAATCAATATTGCGTTTAGAGTTTTGCTATGATAAAATAAATAAAGTTAAAAACGGAGGAATTGTATGGAAGATAGACAGCAAAACATAAGAAATTTCAGCATAATTGCACATATAGACCATGGTAAATCAACATTAGCAGATAGAATGATAGAAATGACAGGAGTTCTTTCAAAAAGAGAAATGGAATCTCAAGTATTAGATAATATGGAGATAGAAAGAGAACGTGGAATAACAATAAAATCACAATCTGTAAGAATGATTTATAAAGCCAAAGATGGGAAAGAATATATATTTAATTTAATAGATACACCAGGACATGTAGATTTTAATTATGAAGTGTCAAGAAGCTTAGCTGCATGCGAGGGGGCAATATTAGTTGTAGATAGCAGTCAAGGGGTGGAAGCACAAACATTAGCAAATGTTTATTTAGCATTAGATAATAATTTGGAAATTTTACCAGTAATAAATAAAGTAGATTTACCAAATGCTAGACCTGATGAGGTAAAGAAAGAAATAGAGGATATAATAGGAATACCAGCAGAAGATGCACCTTGCATTTCTGCTAAAACAGGTTTAAATGTTGAAGAAGTTTTAGAAAGAATTGTAACAGATATTCCGGCACCATCTGGGGATAAAAATAAACCATTAAAATGTTTAATATTTGATTCTTTTTACGATAATTATAAGGGTGCTGTAAGCTATGTAAGAGTAAGGGATGGAAGAGTAAAAGTAGGTGACGAAATTTTACTAATGTCTTCTAATAAAACTTTTATAGTAACAGAAGTAGGATTTTTTGAACCAGGCAAATATTATCCTTGTAAAGAATTAGTTGCAGGTGACGTAGGATATATTGCAGCAAGTATTAAAAGTTTATCAGATATCAGAGTTGGAGATACAATAACATTAAAAGATAATAAAGCAGAAGAGCCTTTACCTGGATATAAAAAAGTAAATCCAATGGTGTATTGTGGATTATATCCAGTAGATGGTAGTGATTATGAAAATTTAAAAATAGCGTTAGAAAAACTGCAATTAAATGATGCAGCGCTTCAATATGAACCGGAAACTTCTAATGCACTTGGGTTTGGTTTTAGATGTGGATTCCTAGGTTTACTACATTTAGAAATAATAGAGGAAAGATTAGACAAAGAATTTGATTTAAGTTTAATTACAACATCACCTTCAGTTATTTATAAGATTCATAAGACAGACGGAGAAATAATTGAACTATATAACCCAGCAGATCTACCAAAACCACAAGAAATAAGTTATATGGAAGAACCTTTTGTGGAGGCAGAAATATTAACACCGAAAGAATTTGTGGGAAATATAATGGAAATCTGTCAAAATAGAAGAGGTATATATAAAGATATGAAATACCTTGACGAGAACAGGGTTACAATTATATATGAATTACCATTAAATGAAATAATATACGACTTTTTTGATACATTGAAATCAAAAACAAAAGGATATGCTTCATTTGATTATGAATTAAAAGAATACAGAAGGTCTGAATTAGTAAAATTAGACATATATGTAAATGGTGAAAGTGTTGACGCATTAAGTTTTATAGTTCATAAAGATTCTGCCTATGATAGAGGTAGAAAGATGATAGAAAAATTAAAAACAGTTATACCACGCCACTTATTTACAATACCATTACAAGCTGTTATAGGAGGAAAAATAATTGCAAGGGAAACAATCTCAGCAATGAGAAAAGATGTACTTGCTAAATGTTATGGTGGTGATATAACACGTAAAAAGAAACTTCTAGAAAAGCAAAAAAGGGGTAAGAAAAAAATGCGTGAGATAGGTAATGTAGAAATACCACAAGAAGCTTTCTTATCAGTATTAAAATTAGATGAAGAAAAATAATAGGAAGTATAAAAATGAAAAGAATTGTATTATGTGGAAGTAGAACTTTTAAAGATTATATTATACAGATAGGATACAAATTAATAGAAGAAGGATATGAAGTTGTAATTCCTAAAGAGTTTTTTGTACCAATGCCAAAAAGAGAACATTCAATGCTACATTTTTCGGAGATACAAAATGAAAGAACAGATTATGTTTTAGTAATAAATGAAGAGAAAAATGGAAAACCAAATTATGTAGGTGCAAATAGTTTCGCAGAAATAGCAATGGGATTTTATTTTGGAAAAACAGTGTTTTTAAAAAATGATATATATGAGCCTTTTGCAGATGAATTAGTTGGGTGGGGAGTCATACCACTTAAAGGCAATTTAGATGCAATTAAAGAATACAAGTAGTAGGTAGTAATATGGAAATAACCAAAAAAGAATTTATAAATATAAATAATAAATTTGATGAGTATAAAATAAAAGAAGAAAAAGCTTTCGAATATATAGAAGGAAAAGAGAAAATAATTGTATCTGCACCACATAGTGTAAGACAAATCAGAAATGGAAATATAAAAGGCAAAGATTCTTGTACAGGGACAATAGCAATTTTGCTACAGAAACAATTAAATTGTTATTGTTTATACAAAACAAAAAATTGCAATGATGATGCAAATTATGATATAGAAAACAATCCATATAAGGATAAAATAATAGATTTAGTAGAAAAAAACAACATAAATTTTTTGTTGGATATTCATGGGGCAAAAGATGGACAAGGGTTTGATATAGATGTTGGAACAGCAAATTTAAAAAATTTAAACGGACAAAATAAATATCTAAAAGATTTTATAAAAATAGGAGAAAAATATAATTTAAATATCACTATAGATAAAGTTTTTAAAGCAGATACTTTACATACTGTAGCCAATACAATTGCTAGAAAAACAAAAATACCATGTATGCAAATAGAAATTGCAAAAAAATATAGAGATATTGAACAATTTAATAATATTAAAATAATGTTAAATTTTCTTGGGGAATATTTAAGAAATATTTTAGTAGGAGGGCAAAATGAGTGAAAAAGAATATGAAGATCAAGTAGAAGGAAGAAATAGTGTGTTAGAATTACTAGAATCTGGAAAAGATATCAATAAGATATTTATACAAATAGGAGAAAAGCACGGTTCTATTAATAAAATTATTTCAAAAGCTAAAGAGAATAGAATAGTTATAGTACAAGCCGAAAAATCTAAATTAGATAAGATGAGCCAAACTAATAATCATCAAGGAGTTATAGCAATAGTTCCTCCTTTCGAGTATAGCTCAGTAGAAGATATTGTAGAGGAAGCCAAGAAAAGAAATGAACAGCCATTTATTTTAATTTTAGATGGAATAGAAGATCCACACAATTTAGGTTCAATAATTAGAACAGCAGAAACAGCTGGAGTACATGGAATAATAATTCCAAAAAGAAGGGCTGCTGCAGTGAATAGTACAGTTAATAAAGTGTCTGCAGGTGCTGTACAATATATGAAGATTGCACGAGTAAACAACATAAATGAAACGATAAAATATTTAAAAAGTAATGATATATGGATTTGTGGAACAGATATGAATACTAACAAATATTATTACGAAGAAAACTATAATATTCCAATAGCTTTTGTAATTGGAAGCGAAGGGTTTGGAATAAGTAGATTAGTTAAAGAAAATTGTGACTTTTTAGTTAAGATTCCAATGAGCGGAAAAATAAGCTCGTTGAATGCTTCGGTATCAGCTGGAATTGTAATGTATGAAGCAGTTAAACAAAGAAAAAATAAATAAAATACTAAAGATGGGAGGAAAAAGATATGATGGGGAGAAAGAAAAGAATTCTAATTATAGTGCTTTCTATCATAACAGTTTTAATTTTAATAATAGGAGGAGTTTTAATATATTTAAATGTTGCAACAGATGCATTTAAAAGTCCAGATGAATTATTTTATAAATATTTATATCAAAATGGGTCTATAGTAGATGTATTTGATACAGACTTATTAGATAGATATTACCAAAGAATAGAAAATAATGCATACAATGGCACTGGAGAAATAACAATAAAAACAGGAATGAATGATAACTCAGAAAGTGATACAAAAGAATTCGATACTTTAATGAATAATTTAAAACTTTCATATACAACAAAAAGCAATTTGGCAGAGAAAAAACAAGAAACAGAAGCTACTATTGCCTACAATGACCAAGAACAATTTAAGTTCAGTGTAGTGCAAGATAATAATAACTATGGAATAAAGTCCGATGAGGTAGTGTATAAATATTTAAAATTAAAAAATGAAAATTTACGTGATATTTATACAAAATTAGGAGTTCAAGATTTAGAAAGTATACCTAATCAATTTAATAAAATAGATTATAATATCTATAAAAATATGAATGCACAAGACAAAGCTACAATTTTATCAACATATCAAAATGTTTTAAACAAAGGAATCTTAAGCAATCATTATACAAAGCAAGCAAAGGTTAATTTGAACTTTAATGGACAAAGTGTTGTGGCTAATGCGTATTCATTAACTCTAACCGAAGAAGAAATTTCTTCTTTAAAAATAAGTTTATTAGAGACATTAATGACAGATGAATTAACCTTAAAATATTTAGTGCAATTTTTGCAATTAGATAGTTCATATACAGTACAAATAAAACAATCAATACAAGAAGAAATTGATAACTTAAAAAGAGAACAAATTGAGAACAATGAAAATGTTAGAATTACAGTGTACGAAAGCAATATGCAACTTTTAACAACAATAGTTGAAACACCTGAAGCTAATTATACACTAAACAATAATGTTTCTGAAACAAATCAAAAAGTAACTATAGTTAAACAATCAAATGATGGAAACAATATAAATACGACTGTAACATTAGAAAGAAATACAAGTGATAGTAGTAACTCTTTTAAAATGGAACAAATTTCAACAACTGGAGAAACAACTACAGATAGAAATGCAATAACAGTTAACCTAAATGGTAATGTGGATACTGGAAATTTGGAATTAAATGTTAAATTAGAAAATCTTATTGGAAACAAACTAAATGAAATAAATTACACAGATAAAAAGGAATTTTCTTCTAGTGTTGATATAGAAGGATTAAATGATGATAATTCAGTAAGCTTAAATGATATGACATTAGAAGAGATAAATAGTTTGTATAAATCGATTGTGGAGAGAATTCAATATCTATATAATGAAAAATTACCCAATATAGGGTTTGATCCAAATACAATTAATTATCAAGGCACTTTAAAATGGAGTAGAATAGTTGATGCTTTTGATGAAGACGAATTTAAATCTCAAGTACAAAGAGCATTAAATTTGGCTAAAGATGATATGCAAAATAAAGAAGAATATAAAACATTGGTAGAGCAAGCAGAAGGTGATGCGAATAAAATAAAACAAATAAAAGGGCTAGTAACAGTAGAAAGATTAAGAGAAACCGGATTAGATGCAACACTTAATGAGGAGGATAATTCTATTTCGATAAAAACAAACAGTGAATCAGCTCATAAATACGAAATAGATTACGAAAACTTCAAAATATCAAAAATACAGTAATTTAAGTATTGACAAAAAGCAAAAATGCTAGTATACTTATACAGTAACTGAATTTATGCGAAAAATTAAATAGATATATAAATATCTTAAGTCAAAGGAGGGATAAAAATGGCACAACCAAAAAGAAGATGGTCAAAACAAAGAACACATAAAAGAAGATCAACTTGGAAATTAGAAACTCCAAAATTTGCAACATGTGCACATTGCCATGAACCTGTAATGCCACACAGAGTTTGCCCAACATGTGGATATTATAATGGAGAAGAAGTTGTAGTTAAGGAAACTAATACAGCAAATAATTAGAATATAGTAAAAAAATATAAAAGGAGCTAAAGTATTAAGTAATTAATATTTTAGTTTTTTTTTGACTAAAAATAATATAGTTTTTTTATTAAAAATGTGTTAAATGCTAAATTTTTTACATATTGACTTGGCTTAGCAAATAGTATAAAATGAGGACGAGAGGTGAAATTGATGGCAAAACCAATAGTTGCAATAATAGGAAAACCGAATGTTGGAAAATCAACATTTTTTAATTATATAGTGGGAAAAAGAATATCAATCGTAGAAGATACTCCAGGAGTAACAAGAGACAGGGTATATGGCGAAGCAAATTGGAGAGGAAGAGAGTTTACTTTAATAGATACAGGTGGAATTGAGCCAGAATCAAATGACGAAATCTTGGTTCAAATGAGAACACAGGCCAATATTGCTATAGATATAGCTGATGTAATTATTTTTATGACAGATATAAAACAAGGAGTAACAGCAGCAGATGAGGATATAGCAATAATGCTAAAAAAAGCTAGAAAACCAGTAGTCTTAGTCTGTAACAAATCTGACTCTTTTGGAAAAGTAGAAGACGAAATATATGAATTTTATAATCTAGGATTAGGAGATCCATATGCGATTTCCGCAACTAATGCAAAGGGATTGGGAGATGTATTAGATGCTGTATATGAAAATTTCCCAGAAGAAAAAGAAGATGAAGATATAGGAACAGAAATAAAAGTTGCAGTAATAGGAAAACCAAATGTTGGGAAATCATCGCTTATAAATAAAATATTAGGAGAAAACAGAGTTATTGTAAGTAATATTGCAGGAACAACAAGAGATGCTGTAGACTCTTATTTTGAAAATGAGTATGGAAAATATATATTTATAGATACAGCAGGAATTAGAAGAAAATCTAAGGTTAATGAAAATATAGAAAGATATAGTGTAATGCGTTCAAAACTTGCGATAGAACGAGCTGATGTTTGCTTAATACTAATAGATGCAACAGAAGGAGTTACAGACCAAGATGCAAAAATTGCAGGGGAAGCGCACGAGGCTGGCAAAGGCGTAATAATTGTAGTAAATAAATGGGATGCATTAGAAAAAGAAAATGGCACACTAGAAAGATATAAGAAGGAAGTATATGAAAAGCTATCATATTTATCTTATGCTCCAATATTATTTATTTCTGCTAAAACTGGTCAAAGAATAAACAAATTGTTCGAAATGATTAATGTTGTAGCAAATCAAAATGCAATAAGGATACCGACAGCTACATTAAACCAAATAATAAATGAAGCAGTTGCAGTAAGGCAACCGCCTACAGATAGAGGTCGTAGATTAAAAATATTATATGCTACACAAGCTTCTACAAAACCACCAACATTTGTAATCTTTGTAAATGTGAAAAATTTATTTCATTTTTCATATCAAAGATATTTAATGAATCAAATAAGAAATGAATTTGGGCTAATAGGTACGCCAATAAGAATAATTGTACGAGAAAAAGGTAACACAATAGAAACAAAATAGGAGGGAAAGTATATGGAATATATAATAATTGCTATAATAGCTTATCTAATAGGAAGTATTAATTTTTCAATTTTAATTAGTAAGAAAAAGGCTGGTTATGATATTAGACAAAAAGGTAGTGGTAATGCTGGAACTACTAATATGTTAAGAAATTTAGGAAAGAAATATGCTGCAATAACATTAATTTGTGATGTATTAAAAGGTGTTGTTGCAATTGGAATAGCTATAATTGTAGGAAATATTTTAGGAGATACAAATAAAGCTTTACTAGTTCAAATAGCTGGAGTTGCTGTTGTTATAGGTCACACATTCCCAATATTCTTTGGATTTAAGGGAGGAAAAGGTGTTGCAACATCACTTGGAATTTTGCTAATGACAAACTGGCAACTTGGATTAATCTGCTTAGTATTTGCATTAGTATTAATGGCCTTAACAAGAGTTGTTTCTATGGGCTCAATCGCTGCAGCGATATTATACCCTGTTTTAACATTATTTGTTGGAGGAGGACATTATATAGTAGAAAGTACAGGATTAGGAAATGGATATTTTATATATAGTGTAATACTTGCTATAATAGTAATATTTAATCATAGAGAAAATATTAAGAGAATATTAAGCGGAACAGAAAATAAAATCAGTTTTAATAAATAGGAGTGAAACAAATGAAGAAAATTACAATAATAGGAAGTGGAAGCTGGGGAGTAGCTCTAGCAATCCATTTAGCAAAGTTAGGACATAAGATAAAGATATGGTCTTTTTCTAAAGAAGAGGCAGATTTAATAAATAATGAGAAAAAATGCAAATTTTTGCCAAAAGTAACATTACCAGAAGGAATTACATGTTGTATAGATTATAAAGAAGCAATAGAAGGAGCTGAAATAATCTTACATGTTACGCCTTCTAAATTTACTCGTAGTACAGTAAGTGAGTATAAAAAATATGTAACGAACCAACCAATAATTATTTGTTCAAAGGGATTTGAAAGAGAAACATTATTACCATTAGATGAAGTAATAAAACAAGAAATGCCAGAAGCTAAGATTGGAGTATTATCAGGTCCAAGTCATGCAGAAGAAGTTTCAATTGGAATACCAACAGTAATGGTTATAGCATCAAAGGATGATGAACTTTTATTTGATATTCAAAATGCTTTTATGAGTCCAGAATTTAGAATATACACATCACATGATGTTAGAGGTGTAGAAATAGGAGGAGCTTTTAAAAATATTATAGCTTTTTGTGCTGGTGTTGCTGCGGGAATTAATTTAGGAGATAATTCTTTTGCTGCACTTATAACAAGAGGGTTAGGCGAGATTACAAGATTAGGAGTCGCTTTAGGTGGAGAAAAAGACACTTTATATGGTTTAAGTGGCTTAGGAGACTTAATAGTAACTTGTTTAAGTGAACATAGTAGAAATAGGAAAGCTGGAAAACTAATAGGAGAAGGAAAGACAATAGAAGAAGCAAGGAAAGAAGTTGGAATGGTAATAGAAAGTATTGACAATATAGAGGCAGCATATGAACTTTCTAAAATTCATAATATAGAAATGCCAATTGTAGAAGGAGTATATGATATTTTATACAATAATTTAGATCCAAAAGAAGCTGTTACAATGCTTATGACTCGAGATAAGAAATTTGAGTAAAGGAGAAATGAGTATGGATTTTTTTGATAAATTAAGTAAGAAAGCATCAGATACATATAAGGTTACTGCAGAGAAAACAACCAAAATTGCTAAAGAAACAAAATTAAAACTAGAAATAAGCAATTATAAATCAAATATGGAAGACCTTTATAAAATAGTTGGTAAAAAAATATACCAAAAATATGCTGCTCAAGAAGAAATGCAATTAGAAGACATTCAAGATGAATTAAATAAATTAGATACTATTAGTGAAAAAATAGATATAGCTAATAAAGAAATAATGAGTTTAAAAGATAAAATTAAATGTCAAAATTGCAATTATGAAATGAGTGAAGAATACGAATATTGCCCAAAATGTGGAACAAAAATAAAATAGACAAATAATTGGGAGTGAAAAAATGAAATTAGTAATACAAAAAGTAAAAAAAGCAAAAGTAGAAGTTGAAGATAAAACTGTGGGGCAAATAGAAAAAGGTTATATGGTATTATTAGGAGTAAAAAAAGGTGATACCAAAGAAAATGCAGATTATTTAGCAAGAAAACTTTGTAATTTAAGGATATTTGAAGATGAAAATGGAAAAATGAATTTATCAATAAAAGATGTTAATGGCGAATTACTTATTATTTCACAATTTACTTTATATGGAAACACAAAGGATGGTAATAGACCTAGTTTTATAGAAGCAGAGGAACCAGAAAAGGCGAATAGGTTATACGAGTGTTTTATGGCAAAATGCAAAGAAAATGGAATAGAGAAAGTAGAAAAAGGCATTTTTGGAGCACATATGGATGTTTCCTTAGTAAATGATGGACCAAATACAATAATAATGGAAAAATAACTAATATGGAAAACGTTCAAACATGTACTTTATTATTAAGTCAGCGTTATAATCTGTAATATTGATTAAAATACCGGGGTCAAGAGAAACCCACATACCAATTTTATATTTATAATTATTATCAATAAAACTACCAATCATATCAACAATCTCTATGGGATTGTTGTATTTTTTTGTCCAATAAAGATTATCTTTTAAATATACAGGTTCATCGAAAAAACTTTCTAAAAAGTTTTTTATTTCACCAGTTTTTGTACTATATAAATTTACACTTGCAAACATAAAAACTCCTTTAAAAATAGTATTTGTATAAAAAATATATTTATACATTGTATATAAAAGCTATTTTTGGAAATAATATGAAAAAAGTTTATTTTGGAGGAAATATGTTAAAGAATATAATAAAAACTTTAAGTATTATTTTTTTGGTAGCTTTAGTAATCATTTCTTTTTCAGGGTGTTCTAAACAAAAAACAGATGAAGAACAACTTAGAGATAAAAATATATCAGAAATAGATTATTTAGATAATTATATAATGTTGATGTTAAATAGTATAAATGATATCGATTTAAAACAATATGATGCTAAAATAGAAAAAACAGAGAATTTAAATGAAATTTTACAAGAAAGTGAAGAAACATCAAGTGAAGATACAGGGAACAATGTTGTACAATATAGCATGGTTCCAAATACCATTTTAAATGCTAATAAAACAATAAATTGGGAAAATTTAAAATTAGAAATAGAAAATTTAAATAATACCTGGCCATCAATAATTGTAGATTTATATAAAGCAAATGTTGATAATAAAAAATTAACAGAATTTAGTGATTTAATTAATACTTGTATTGGAAATATAAAAAATGAAAATAGAACAGAAACTCTAAATAGTTTGGCAAAATTGTACGAATATATACCAGTATTTTTAGAAAAAATTGCATCTGATAATCAACAAATAGAATTAGCTAAAACAAAAGTAGAAGTAATAAAGGCATATGTAAATATAGATTTTGCAAATTGGGAAGAATTAAAAACTAGTTTAGATAGAGCTATTTCAAATTTTGAACCTATTGTAAATAATACAAATGAAGCAGAAAAAGAATACAATATAAGAAAAGCATATGTGTTATTACAGGAATTTAAAAACGCAGTAGATACAAATGATAAAGATTTATTATTTATGAAGTATAAAAATTTAATGGAGGAGCTTATAATATTATAATATAGGAAAGAAGCTAGATAACTTGACTTTTATGTAAAAGATGTTAAAATAAATAAGAGTAAATTAGACAGTCGCGTATAGCAAGGTCGAAAGACAGCGTACGAGGAAAGTCCGGGCTCCACAGAGCAATGATGCTGGATAACGTCCAGTGAGGGAAACCTTAAGGAAAGTGCAACAGAAAATAACCGCCTTGTAAAAGGTAAGGGTGAAAAGGTGAGGTAAGAGCTTACCGCAGGTATGGTGACATGGCTGGCCAATGTAAACCCCATCTGGAGCAACACCGAGCTTGAGGGTTAAGACTGCTCGTCGTCCTCTTATTGGTGGCTTGAGCCATATGGTAACATATGGACTAGATAAATGACTGTCCAAGACAGAACCCGGCTTACAGATTTACTTTTTAATTAAATAATTATAAGAAAATATAACTTTAAGTTTTGTATACTTAAAGTTTATTTTTTGCTCTAATAGAGGTGCTAATTTTAAGATATATATGAATGAAAAACACTATTATATAACTAATAGATACAATTCTTAAGAAAGTTGTTTTTTACACATTTTAATTGACATAAAATAAAGTTAATTATATAATATATAGGATGCAGTACTATAAAAAAATAGTCTGCATTAGTATTGAGCAATTTGCTTAAAGGAGGAGATTAATACATTAATTAATTTTCAAATGTGAAAAAGTTAATGTAAGAAAGAGAACTAATTTATGCTAAAAAATATGAATTTTAAGAAGGAGGACTGAGATGAAAAAGGTAGTATTGATGGGAGTACCACATCACAATAATTTAGGAGATAATGCAATAGCATTGGCAGAAAAGGAATTTATAAAGGATTTCTTTCCAGAGTATGATTATTACGAGATTTCAGAAGAAACGATTGATAAATGCGTATATAAAGTAATAGATTATATAGCTAAAGATAGTTTAATTTTCCTACATGGTGGTGGAAATTTTGGAGACGAATATCTATATGTAGAAGAGGGTCGAAGAAAAGTTATAGAGTTATTTCCAGAAAATACTATTATTCTGTTTCCGCAAACGATGTTTTTTAGTGAAACAAAGCAAGGAAAAGAAGAGTTAGAGAAAAGTAAAAAAATATATTCAAAACATAAAAAATTAATATTACTAGCAAGAGAAAGTGTTTCTTATGAACTTATGAAAAAAGAATTTCCAGATAATAAGGTAATCCAAACACCAGATATAGTAACTTATTTAAATAAATCAGATAATGAAACAAAAAGAGAAGGTTTATTATTTATGTTAAGAAATGATGTCGAAAGGGTTACAACTGATGAACAAACTGAATATTTGGAAAAAATTGCAGAAAAATATTTTTCAAAAATAGATTATAAAGATATAGCTAGAGGTGCACCTATATTGGCAAAAGATAGAGAACAAAAACTAGATGAAATGTTTTCTAGATGTAGACATGCTCAATTAATAATTACAGATAGGTTGCATGGCATGATTTTTGCTGCAATAACAAGTACACCTTGTATAGCACTAAAAAGTTATAATCATAAAATCACATCATCAAAAGATAATTTTAAACACTTAGAATATATAAGATATATCGAAGATGTAAAGGATGTAGAAGAACAAATAAAATACTTATTAAATACAAAATTTGAACCATATGATAATGAATTTGCTAAAAAACGATTCATAAAGGTGATAAAGGAGGAAATTAAAATTGAATGAGGAAGGCATAAGATTTACTGTTGCAATTAGTACATATAATGTCGAAAAATATGTAGAGAGGGCAGTAAAAAGTGTTGTAAATCAAGAATTTGATAATTTTGAGATAATAATAGCAGATGATTCGTCAACAGATAACACAATGGAAATTGTAAACAAATTAAAAAATGATAAAATAAGGGTATTTAAAACAGAGAAAAATACAGGAACAGCAGGAGGAACAAGAAACATAGCAATAGAAAATGCGAGAGGAGAATATATAATCTTTTTAGATGGTGATGATACATTATATGATAACAAAACTCTAGCTAAAATAGATAAGATAATAGGAGAAGATATTCCAGAAATTGTTTACTTGGGATATGAAGACGTAGGACAAGGAAATAAAGAAAGAATTTCTGATGAAGAAAATTCAAGTAAAAAAGCCAGATTAATATGTGATGTTACATTTTCAGTTTCAAGTAGATGTTGGAGAAAAGAATTTTTAATTAACAATAATATGAAATTTAAAACAGGAATGTATTATGAAGATGAGTTGTATTGCCTAAAGGCTACAATTCTTTCTAAGAAAACAAAGAGTGCAAAAATTAAAGTATTTAAATATTATAGAAATAGAGAAGGTAGTGTTATGACAAAGCCTTCAATAAAGAAATGTTCAGACTGGTATAGAATGCTTGCAGAAGTAGTTGATTTATACGAAATAACACCAGATGAATATAAACCATATTTATTAAGCTTTATAAAAAATGAAAATGATACTATACCACTAAGAATAAGAGGAATATTAACAGCATTAAAAAATAACGAGAAAATTAAATTATTCCCAAAAAGAAATTATGAATTTAGGAGCTTTTTTGAGGATGAAAACTAGAATTTTTATTGTTAGACATACAGAAACAGTTGGAAATATAGAAAAAAGACTAACTGGTAGACAAGATTATGCCTTAACAAAAAAGGGAGAAAAATTAGTAGTATATTTGACAAAAGAATTACAAAATATAAAATTTAACGCAATATATTCAAGCACATCAGGTAGAGCAGTGGCTACAGTTGAGCCACTTGCTAAACTTAATAATTTACAAGTAATACAATCGGAAAATTTATGTGAGATGTATTTTGGTGATTATGATGGCTGGAAATGGGAAGATGTAGACAAAATACAGCCAGAAATAAAGGCTAATCAAAATAGAATTAACGAAATTTATGGGATACCACACCAAGAAACTATGCAAGCAGTAGCAGAGAGAATGTATAAATACATTACGAAGATTTCTAAAGAAAATCAAGGAAATACTATTTTAATAGGCTCACATGGTGTTGCAATCGAGGCTTTTCTAAGAAAGATTGTTGATTTGCCATTTACATATGAGCGCGAAAAGTTTTGTCAACACAATGTTGCTATAAATGAATTAAACTTCGAAAATGATAAATTTGAGATTGTTAGGTTAGCAGATGTAGATTATCTAAATAAATATAAGGAAGAAGAAAGGGAATAGTAAATAATGGAGAAACCTTTAATATCTATAATTATTCCAGTATATAAAGTAGAAAAATATTTAGAAAAATGTATTAAAAGTGTATTAAGTCAAACATATAAAAATCTACAAATTATTTTAGTAGATGATGGCTCACCAGATAATTGTGGGAACATTTGTGATGATTATGCAAGAGTGGATAATAGAATAGAAGTAATACATAAAGCAAATGGAGGCCTTTCTGATGCTAGAAACGTAGGTTTAAAAGCCGCTAGAGGTGAATATATAGGATTTGTTGATAGTGATGACTATGTAAGTAACGAAATGTTCGAAAACCTGTATAATACACTGATAAGTAATGATGTTGATGTTTCAATTTGTAATTTTTATATCGTAATAGACAATAAAAATATTATAAAAAATGCAGATAATGGTGTAAAGATATATAATAAATTAGAAATATTAAAAGAAATTTTATTAGATAAGAAAATTCAAAGTTATGCTTGGAATAAATTATATAAAAGAGAATTATTTAAAGATATAGAATATCCTGTTGGTAAGAAATATGAAGATATCGGTACAACATTTTATATATTAGAAAAATGCAGCAAAATAGCAGTAAGTGCAGAGTATTATTATATAACTAGAGGAGACAGTATTGTTAACAATAATACAGAAGGGACAGTAATAGATTATATAAGCTTAATAAGCGATAGATATGATTATATTGACAAAAAATATAAGGAACTAAAAAAATATAATGATTTTTATATAACTAAAACATTAATAACAGCTTATACAGATGCATATCATTTAAAAAACAATAGTGAGGAATTTCTAAAAATATTAAATAATTTCTTTAATAAAGTAAAAGATATTTTCAAAAATAATGAGGAAGATATACTAACATTATTTAGCGAGGAGCAAAAAAAGCAACTAGATATGTTGCTAAAAGATAAAAAATTATTTTATAAGCTATTAGAAGAAAAGAACGATGTAAAATAGAGTTGAAGTGAACCCAAATTATTAGACAAAATAAGTTTAATAACTTGGGTTCATTTTTAGTTATTAATGATATTTTTTATATCATTAGGCAAAGAAGATTCTAAAATTAGCTCTTTTTTTGTTACTGGATGTATAAAAGTAAGTTTATAGCTATGTAAAGCTTGTCTATTAATTAATTCAGAAGGACTACCATATAAAGTATCTCCAAGTATAGGATGACCAATATGGCTAAAGTGAACCCTTATTTGATGAGTTCGCCCAGTTTCTAAAACAATGTGCACTAAAGAAAGATTATTAAATTCTTTTACTACATCATAATGTGTAATTGCACTATCTCCATCAGAACTTACTGTTCTTTCTATAATACTTCCTTCTTTTCTAGCTATAGGAAAGTTTAGAGTACCAGATTTTGACTCTAAAATACCTTTGGCAATAGCTAAATATTCTTTTTTAACAATTTTTTTATTACTTTGCATTTGCTTTTTACCAATCATATAGTAATTAGCAAGTAATTCAGACATTAGGTCTTTATAATTATCTATATCCGTTTCAAATAAAATTTCTAAAGTTGAAATAATTGTATATATGGCTGCATCTTTAGCATCTATTGTTGTATCATTATAATCATATGTTTCAACTTGTTCATCATAAATAATTTTTAAAGTATTCATATCATATTTTTGACAGTAGTATAAATAATCTAACACACTACATGGTGATAATTTAAATAAAGTATCTAAATTATTCTTATTATTTAAATAACATTGTCTTTTTTCAAAATAATCATAGCATTCAAATTCATTCATATAACTTAAAATACTAATAATTATAGCTGGTTCTTCCTCAATTATTGCTATTAATTCATCTTGACTTGATAAACTCTCATATAAATTAATAAATAATTCGTCTTCATCTATTGATTTATCTAAAATACTATATTCTTTTATCATTTTGTAATGATCACTTGCTATTAAACCAATAATATTTTTATACAATTTATTGTTATTTTGACGCAACGTATAAAAATAATATAGAATTGCTTTATCACTTTGCACAGATGTCTGACTATTATCCAAAATATATTCTATATCCTTAATAACTCTCATTCTTAATTGTTCAATTATATCACCAAACCTAATTGTCATAAAACCACCCTACATATATCATATCAAACAATATCATTTAGTCAAGAAAAAAACACTTATTACTAAATGTTTTCTTCTCTAATAGCCTCTAATATATTTTCTTTCTTGATTTTTCTTGCAGAATATCTCATTGTTATAAAGACAATAATAAAGACTGCTAAAACAGAAATTATAATTGGTTTTATTGGAAGTTTAAATTCCATATTTACTATACCTAATATATTTTTATATATTAAATAACTAACAGCAATAGACACTGGTATAGAATAAAGTAATGATTTAAGTCCAAAGAAAATACTCTCAAATGATAATATTTTATTAAATCCTCTTGGTGATAAGCCAACACTACGAAGCATAGCAAATTCTTTTCTCCTTAAATTAATACTTGTATTTATTGTATTAAAGACACTTGTTACCCCAATTAAAGTAACTAAACTAATAAAACCATATAATAATATTTTAATAACTAAAATAAGATTTCTCATTAGTTTTAACCGCTCATCAACATTAATATAATTTAAACTAGTTCCATTTTCTGATTCTTTCTTTAATGCATCCTCTAAATCTTTTGATTTAGCATTCATAAGCATGGTTATAGTACTATAAGTATCTTCTTCATCATAATAAGTAATATCCGTAAAATAACTTTCTATTTTTTTAAATAGTTCTTGTGATACTACAACAGCAAAACTACCACTTTGTGTAAAACAATCAATACCAAATGGTATTTCATTTAAAACCACTATATTATCAAGATTATAATCACAATTTTCTATCGTATAATCACAAAGTTTTAAATCTAAGTTATTGGTATTAAATATTTTACCTTGATATTTTTTTCTTGAATTATTTGTATATTTAACTAAAGAATAATTATTAACAACAAATATTGTTCCATCTTTTTTATTATATTTTTTTAGTAAATTATTATAATCAAGATCAGATATAGATACAAATGTAGCTACTAACTTATCATTATCTTTTTCATATTCAGTATTTTTTATATAATGCTTATCAAGAACATTTCTGTTTATTTTAACAGGATAAGAAAGCCTTCTTAAAGATATAATACT
>ENA-ORMN01001245-ORMN01001245.1-human-gut-metagenome-genome-assembly--contig:-NODE-1245-length-25908-cov-3.623680_pt1 | contig 25908 bp, 20 predicted proteins | sample MGYA00242102_ERZ508993 | MGnify/ENA primary metagenome ERZ508993 (study PRJEB26280, sample SAMEA2338770) | human gut metagenome | biome: human gut; feature: human-associated habitat; material: faeces...
AGCGACATCTACCTTTCGCTTCACCGTTCGGAAGGGTATGGATTGACCATTTTTGAAGCGATCCGGTTCGGGCTGGAGACGGTGGCGACCGGCTGGTCCGGCAACATGGATTTCTTCCACGGTCCGAACTGCTATGCGGTGGATTACCGGCTGGTTCCGGTGGTGGACCCGCAGCGGATCTACCCCTATCCCCAATGGCGCTGGGCGGAGCCGGACCCCGCCTGCGCGGCCGGATTCCTGCGCGAAATCGCCCGGAAGCATGGCTTTGCGCTCTGAATGCCGGAAAACCGTTAAAAAAAATTGCATTGCCGGCGTTTGACGTGTATGTTATGGAATCATTTCAGTTTTAACGCAGAACAGGTGGAATATGGCACGCGAATACGATTTTACCGCGATTGAAAAGAAATGGCAGGAGTACTGGGAGAAGAACCACACGTTCCGGGCGGTCGATTTTGACGAACGGCCGAAATTCTACGCGCTGGATATGTTCCCCTATCCCTCCGGGGCGGGGTTGCACGTCGGCCATCCCGAGGGGTACACCGCGACCGACATCCTCTGCCGCTACAAGCGGATGCGCAACTTCAACGTGCTTCATCCGATGGGGTGGGATGCGTTCGGTCTCCCGGCCGAGCAGTACGCGATCGAAACCGGAACGCACCCGGAGATCACAACCGAAAAGAACGTGGACAACTTCCGCCGCCAGATCAAGTCCCTGGGTTTCAGCTATGACTGGGATCGTGAAATCAACACAACAGATCCAAACTACTATAAGTGGACGCAGTGGATTTTCACCAAGCTTTACGAAAAAGGTTTGGCTTATGAGGCGGAAGTACCAGTAAACTGGGTTGAGGAACTAGGAACAGCTATCGCCAATGAAGAAGTCCTTCCGGACGGAACTTCTGAGCGTGGTGGCTATCCAGTTGTCCGTAAACCAATGCGCCAATGGATGCTTAAAATCACTGCTTATGCAGAGCGATTGCTCAATGACTTGGATGAGTTGGATTGGCCAGAGTCTATCAAGGACATGCAACGCAACTGGATTGGTAAATCAACTGGTGCCAATGTCACCTTCAAAGTGAAAGGTACTGACAAGGAATTCACCGTCTTTACGACACGTCCGGATACCCTTTTCGGTGCGACTTTCACTGTTTTGGCGCCTGAGCATGACTTAGTAGATGCTATCACAAGTCCTGAACAAGCTGAGGCTGTAGCTAACTACAAACACCAAGCTAGCCTTAAATCAGACTTGGCTCGTACCGACCTTGCCAAGGAAAAAACAGGGGTTTGGACTGGAGCTTATGCTATAAACCCTGTTAACGGTAGAGAAATTCCAATCTGGATTGCGGACTACGTTCTCGCTAGCTACGGAACAGGTGCAGTTATGGCCGTACCTGCTCACGATGAGCGTGACTGGGAATTTGCTAAACAGTTTGGTCTTCCAATCGTAGAAGTACTTGAAGGTGGCAACGTTGAAGAAGCAGCTTACACAGAAGACGGTCCTCATGTCAACTCTGACTTCTTGAACGGGCTTAACAAAGAAGAAGCTATTGCTAAAATTGTAGCTTGGTTGGAAGAAAAAGGCTTTGGTCAAGAAAAAATCACTTACCGTCTCCGCGACTGGCTCTTTAGCCGTCAACGTTACTGGGGTGAACCAATCCCAATCATTCATTGGGAAGATGGCACTTCAACAGCCGTTCCAGAAAGCGAATTGCCACTTGTCTTGCCAGTAACCAAGGACATCCGTCCTTCAGGTACTGGTGAAAGTCCATTGGCTAACTTGACAGACTGGCTTGAAGTGACTCGTGAAGATGGGGTCAAAGGTCGTCGTGAAACCAACACCATGCCACAATGGGCAGGTTCAAGCTGGTACTACCTTCGCTATATCGACCCACATAACACAGAAAAATTGGCAGATGAGGACCTCCTCAAACAATGGTTGCCAGTCGATATCTACGTGGGTGGTGCAGAACACGCCGTTCTTCACTTGCTTTACGCTCGTTTCTGGCACAAATTCCTCTATGACCTCGGTGTCGTTCCAACTAAAGAACCATTCCAAAAACTCTTTAACCAAGGAATGATCTTGGGAACAAGCTACCGTGACCACCGTGGTGCTCTTGTGGCGACTGACAAGGTTGAAAAACGTGATGGTTCCTTCTTCCATGTGGAAACAGGAGAAGAGTTGGAGCAAGCACCAGCCAAGATGTCTAAATCCCTCAAGAACGTGGTTAACCCAGACGATGTGGTGGAACAATATGGTGCTGATACCCTTCGTGTCTATGAAATGTTCATGGGACCACTCGATGCTTCTATCGCTTGGTCAGAAGAAGGCTTGGAGGGAAGTCGTAAATTCCTTGATCGTGTTTACCGTTTGATTACAAGTAAAGAAATCGTTGCGGAAAATAATGGTGGTCTTGACAAAGTTTATAACGAAACCGTTAAATCCGTAACTGAGCAAATTGAGTTGATGAAATTCAACACAGCCATTGCTCAACTCATGGTCTTTGTTAACGCGGCTAACAAGGAAGACAAACTCTATGTGGATTATGCCAAAGGCTTTGTCCAATTGATTGCCCCATTTGCACCTCACTTGGCAGAAGAACTCTGGCAAACTCTTACAGCAACAGGTGAGTCAATCTCTTATGTGGCTTGGCCAACTTGGGACGAAAGCAAATTAGTTGAAGACGAAATCGAAATCGTCGTCCAAATCAAAGGAAAAGTCCGTGCTAAACTCATGGTCGCTAAAGACCTTTCACGCGAAGAATTGCAAGAAGTGGCTCTGGCTGACGAAAAAGTCAAAGCAGAGATTGATGGCAAGGAAATCGTGAAAGTAATTGCGGTACCGAACAAGCTTGTGAACATTGTTGTGAAATAACCAATTTGTTTGCTGATTTGCAACCTTAAACAGTTCCCCAAACTGTTTGAGCTAACTAAACTCCATTTATATTGTTGTGGAATAAGAAATGAATCCTCTAGAGTTAGACTCTGGAGGATTTTTTACTCTTCTTGACAAGAAAACGATATTTTGTAATACCATTAACAAAAAGAAGGAAACTATGAATAAGAAAGAACTGCATAAGTTTAATAAATGTTTTAATAGCTTTGCTTTAGCCTTTGAACGGTTGAAAAAGGACCAGCATAGGAATAAGTATTGATAAATCAATCACACTATTAATGAAGTCCGTTTGATTGACCTAATAGGTCGGAATCAGCCTGTGAATCTAGTGAAATTATCTGGGTTGCTTGAAGTATCAAGGAGTGCCGTCACTCAGAGTGTTAGATGTTTAATCAAGAAAGACCTCGTTTCTTTTGAATTTGCACAGGATAATGAAAAAAATAAATATCTGATATTATCTAAAAAAGGGGTTGAGGTTTTTAACATCCATAAAGAGCAGCAAGAACATATTGAAAAAGCCATTTTTTCAATTTTAAGAAACTATAGTGAGGAGGACCTTCAAATGGTGGATGATGTTGAACAGGTGTGGCGAGAATTACCGTGGAAAAAATCACGGTAATTTTAAAACCATATTGTTAATCATATTAACAAAAAGAGGAAGATATGAATATACAAATTGAACTTATCTCAGCGTCTGAGTTAGCAGATGAATCTTTTAATATTGTCATCAATGACTTAAAATCAATAGAAACATATCGAGTCGAAATGTTTCTATCTGATTATTATTGTATCAATGCTCCCATGCGTTTAGCTCATGATGTTTTATGGAAATCAACAGCGACTTTTGTATCAGATACGAATGGTATTATTAATATCTCACAAACCCCATCTTGTTCTGGTTCGTATGAAGGTATTTCAACAATGGGACTATTTTTTAATGCCAAGCCCTTGACCAATAAGAGAAAGAAACTTCCAAACTCTCTTTCTAAAATTCCCTTATTAGATCATTTTTTTGTGGGAATCAAAATTATGCAAGGAAATACTGTCATTGCAGAGAGAACTTTCACAAGACATTATATGAGTTCGCAAATTAGTCATCAAGATATTTACGGGAAACATTTTCAAGGGAGACTCTTTTATGATAAAAAGGCAATCAAAACACCAAGCATTGATTATTGTGAGCGGTAGTGAAGGAAGGATTGAAAAGGCACAGAATATAGCTCAGCTTCTCTCTTCTAGAGGTTATATTTGTTTAGCAATTGCCTACTTTGGTTTAGAGGGGTTGCCAAAACATTTGAAACGTATTCCTTTAGAGTGCCTTGTGGAGGCAAAGAGTTATCTACGTCAGTACCCTCAAGTAGATAGTGAAAGAATTGGAATCTATGGACGGTCTAAAGGAGCAGAGTTAGTTTTAGCTGAGGAGAGCATTTTTAATGACGTTCAATGCTTGGTACTAAATTCCCCCTCTGATGTGGTGTATGAAGGAATAATAGGGAAATGGAACTCTCATACTTCTTCTTGGACGCATTTGCAAAAAGAACTTCCCTATCAAAAGTTTCGATTTAGAGATTATTTGTTCAGTAAACTTTTTAGAAAAGATTTCCCTAAAGATTGCTCTGCTAGGATAGATATTGGTCAAATGCATTCACCAATCTTGTTGCTCGAAAGTACCGTTGATGAAATATGGGATGCTTCGTCAGCAATTGATGATATTGTCTCACATTATAAAGGACACTACATTACATTTAAAAAATATCATGAAACAGGTCACATGTTGATGGTGGCTTATCAACCAAATCATCGTTATCGAAAAGATTGGCGTTTACTGATGAAAGAGAGTGAGGATTCTTGGTTGGCTACGATTCATTTTTTTGATAGGCATTTGAAAAAGCAATAAAAGAAGATTATAAATATGCTATAATAGTCCCAACTAAGATAAAAACACAGTTCTGGTTGGTAAGTCCAGACACGTAGGCAAGCCTATCAGTAACCTAAGGATATGAATAGAAATGAAGAGTAGTCCATCAAGGCTACTCTTTTTCGTCAAAAGAACCATTAGAAAAATCGGAAAATCCAAACAATATTTAACTTTCTGAAATGTGGAGACAATTGCTCAAAAATGCTATAATAGTCAGCATAAACAAGCTATTAATAACAAAAAAATAAGTACCTATTCGATTGGAGGAAATCCTTGTATAAAGATGATAGTTTAACCTTGCACACGGACTTGTATCAAATCAATATGATGCAGGTCTACTTCAACCAAGGTATTCACAATAAAAAGGCCGTTTTTGAAGTTTATTTCCGTCAACTTCCGTTTAAAAATGGCTTTGCTGTGTTCGCAGGTCTGGAGCATATTGTCAACTATCTTGAAAATCTGACTTTTTCAGAAACTGATATTGCTTATCTGAAGGATTTAGGCTATCCGAAGGATTTTCTGGACTATCTGGCCAATCTAAAACTCGAGTTGACTATTAATTCAGCCCTTGAGGGTGATTTGGTATTTGCTAATGAACCGATTTTTCAAGTGGAAGGTCCCTTGGCTCAGTGTCAGTTAGTAGAGACTGCCCTACTGAATATCCTTAATTACCAGATTCTTATTGCGACTAAGGCAGCTCGTATTCGTTCTGTTATAGAGGATGCTCCTCTGTTGGAATTTGGGACACGTCGTGCCCAAGAGATGGATGCAGCAATATGGGGGACGCGTGCAGCCGTGATTGGTGGTGCTGACGCAACTTCAAATGTACGTGCAGGTAAGATTTTCGGTATTCCTGTTTCAGGTACTCATGCCCATGCCCTTGTTCAAGCTTATGGAAACGATTATGATGCCTTTAAAGCCTATGCATCTACTCATAAAGACTGCATATTTCTTGTGGATACCTATGATACCCTTAAGATTGGTGTTCCAAATGCTATCCGTGTGGCTAAAGAGCTAGGTGATAAGATCAACTTCTTGGGTGTTCGTCTTGATTCAGGTGACTTGGCTTATCTGTCTAAGCAGGTACGTAAGCAACTAGATGCGGCTGGTTTCCCTGATGCTAAGATTTACGCTTCAAATGACCTTGATGAAAATACCATTCTTAACTTGAAAATGCAGAAGGCCAAGATTGATGTTTGGGGTGTTGGTACTAATCTTATCACAGCCTATGATCAACCAGCCTTGGGTGCGGTCTACAAAATTGTCTCAATCGAGAATGATCGGGGAGTCATGCAGGATACCATCAAGTTGTCCAACAACGCTGAGAAGGTTTCGACACCAGGTAAGAAGCAAGTGTGGCGTATTACGAGCCGTGCTAAGGGGAAATCAGAAGGTGACTATATCACCTTCGCAGACACGGATGTTAATGCTTTAGAAGAAATTAACATGTTCCACCCGACTTACACCTACATTAACAAGACTGTCCGCGATTTTGATGCGGTGCCACTTTTGGTCCCAATCTACGACAAGGGGCAACTAATCTATGATTTGCCAAGTCTTGATGAAATCAAGAACTATGCGACTAAGAAATTGGATGAGCTTTGGAATGAGTACAAGCGCGTTCTTAACCCCCAAGATTATCCAGTTGACTTGGCCAAAGATGTCTGGGATCACAAGATGACCTTGATTGATAATATGCGTAAGAAAGCCCGTGACTTGTCAGAGTAAAAGGAGAAAATATGACTTTGCAAGAAACTATTATTGCTCAACTAGGAGTTAAACCTAGCATTAATCCGAAGGAAGAGATTCGAAAATCCGTTGATTTTTTGAAGGCCTACATGATCAAACATCCATTCCTTAAAACATATGTTTTAGGGATTTCAGGAGGTCAGGATTCTACATTGGCTGGTCGTCTTGCGCAACTTGCGGTTGAAGAACTTCGTGCAGAGACAGAAAAAGACTATCAGTTTATCGCCATTCGTTTACCATATGGAGTTCAAGCAGATGAAGACGATGCCCAACGTGCCCTAGCTTTTATCAAGCCAGATGTAAGTCTTACGATTAACATTAAAGAAGCTGTTGATGGTCAGGTTGCTGAACTGGCCAAGGCAGGTGTAAACGTATCTGACTTTAATAAGGGAAATATCAAGGCCCGCCAACGTATGATAACCCAATATGCGGTTGCTGGTGAAAATAGTGGAGCAGTTATTGGGACAGACCACGCCGCTGAAAACCTTACAGGGTTCTTCACAAAATTTGGTGATGGTGGTGCGGATATCCTGCCACTCTTTCGTCTAAACAAGCGTCAAGGCGCTACCCTTCTTGCAGAGCTTGGTGCTGATAAAGCCCTTTATGAAAAAGTACCAACAGCTGACCTGGAAGAAGATAAACCAGGAATTGCCGACGAAGTGGCATTGGGAGTGACCTATCATGAGATTGATGATTACCTTGAAGGCAAGGAAGTGTCAGCCAAAGCTCAGGAAACGATTGAGACTTGGTGGCGTAAAGGTCAACACAAACGTCACTTGCCAATCACCATTTTTGACGATTTTTGGAAATAATAAGAGAAATGATTTATGATTAAAGCTTATATTGATTTTTGGAATCGTGCCTTTGATTTTAGTGGACGTTCGACACGCCCAGACTACTGGTGGGTTTACTTGATTAATGTCATCATTAGTACTATCCTTGTAGTAGGTTTTGTTCTCATTCCTTTCTTCAGTAATGTGTCTCATAACCCAGCGATATTAAATGACTCAACTGAAATACAAAAAATGATTTTGAAATATATGTCACCAATAATGATTTTTGGATTGATCATATTAATTCCACAACTGTCCCTTCAATTTCGTCGTTTGCGAGATGCAGGTATTCATCCGGCTTGGGGGCTTCTAAGTTGTATAGGGCTTGTACCAATCTTGACTTTCTTCTCATTCATTGGAAGTATTGTACTCATTGTCATGTCATGTCAGCCAACTAAACCAGCACCTGAAACGCTTTTTGATAAAGTTGAATAAGATTGTCGTACCCCTAGGTTTAACCTAGGGGTATTTTTAAATTGAATTTTCAGAAATTAGTGATAAAATAGATAGTAATAAGTCTTAAAAGGAGGAATCTTATGACTTCACTATCAACAGATTTCACAGAAAAACTATTTGCAGATTATAAGGCCAATGCCAAGTATGGCGCTATTGAAAATGCAGTAACCCATAACGGCTTGCTTAAATCTATCGAGACACGTCAATCAGAAGTGGAAAATGATTTTGTTTTCTCAATTGATTTGACTAAAGATGAGGTGTCTAACCAAAAAGCTTCAGGTCGTTGCTGGATGTTTGCGGCCCTTAATACTTTCCGCCATAAATTGATTTCAGACTTTAAATTGGAAAGTTTCGAGCTTTCTCAAGCCCACACATTTTTCTGGGATAAATATGAAAAATCAAACTGGTTCTTGGAACAAATTATTGCTACAGCAGATCAAGAAATTGGTAGTCGTAAGGTTAAATTCCTTTTGGATACCCCTCAACAAGATGGTGGACAATGGGATATGGTCGTATCACTCTTTGAAAAATATGGTGTTGTACCAAAATCAGTATATCCAGAATCTGTAGCTTCAAGCAATAGTCGTGAGCTTAATCAATACCTTAATAAACTCCTTCGTCAAGATGCCCAAATCTTGCGCGATTTGATTGCCAGTGGTGCTGATCAGGCTGCTGTTCAAGCTAAAAAGGAGGAGTTCCTTCAAGAAATCTTCAATTATCTTGCCATGACCCTTGGCTTGCCACCACGTCAGTTTGATTTTGCCTATCGAGATAAAGATGATAACTATCGATCTGAGAAGGGTATCACGCCACGGGCCTTCTTTGAAAAATATGTTGGCCTTAAACTCAGCGACTATGTATCAGTTATCAACGCTCCAACAGCTGATAAACCTTACGGAAAATCTTACACGGTTGAGATGTTGGGAAATGTTGTAGGTGCGCCAAGTGTTCGTTATATTAACCTCCCAATGGACCGATTCAAAGAGCTTGCTATTGCACAGATGAAGGCAGGAGAGAGTGTATGGTTTGGTTCAGATGTTGGTCAGGTTTCGGACCGTCAAAAAGGTATTCTTGCAACTAATGTTTACGACTTTACAGCTAGCATGGATATTAACTGGACTCAAGACAAGGCTGGACGTTTAGACTACAGTGAATCTCTCATGACCCATGCCATGGTATTGACAGGTGTTGATCTGGATGCTGATGGTAAACCAATTAAATGGAAGATTGAAAACTCTTGGGGAGATAAGGTTGGACAAAAGGGGTACTTTGTTGCTTCTGATGCTTGGATGGATGAATATACATATCAAATCGTTGTTCGCAAAGATTTCCTTACAGCTGAAGAGTTGGCTGCCTATGAAGCAGATCCACAAGTGCTTGCGCCTTGGGACCCAATGGGATCTCTTGCTTCAAAATAAGAGGATATTTCAAAAACACTGGATAGAATTCCAGTGTTTTTAGTTGACTTCATTAAAATTTATGGTTGTAAAAAGAGCTATCTAATGGATAACTCTTTTCAATTCCTTTTTACTCATCTACTGTAGAAGTAGAAGTGTTTGAATTTGAATTCTCAGCACCGTTAGAACCCGATGTTGAAGGATTTGTTGATGCATCTGGGCCATACTGTTGACTATCTTGTGAACTTGATGAGTCACTACTTTTACCATAATCCGAACTTGATGAGTCACTACTTTTACCATAATCCGAACTTGATGATGAGCTAGATGTTCCTAGTGATCCGTTATAAACATTTGACGTTGACGAACCAGTTAGGAAGACGTAACTACCATTGTTGTAAACACCACTAGGCATATCGAAATCTTTCGAACCTGCACCATACATCTGGTTGAGGTATCTACTTGTTAGACCGTAGATTTGTTTAGCGATATTTAGGTCTGAGCCATAAAGTGGAGTTTTACGGTTTTCATAACCTGTCCAAATGGCCATTGCATATTTAGTATTATAACCAACGAACGTTTCGTCAGGAACAATAAGATCAGCGTAGACGCCACTTTCTTTTTGTACTTGATAGTACTCATCGTCACTGTAGCTAGATGTACCCGTTTTACCAGCATTGATGGTGCCAGGTACATAAGCTTCAGTCGCTGTACCACCTGTCAAAACCTGTTTCAACATGCTATTCATCATATAAGCTGTTTGTGGCGACATGGCCTCGACACCTTTAGAATCGTATGATTTTGTTGAACCATCTTCAAATTTAATTGATTTAATGTAGGATGGTTTATAGTAAGTACCACCATTGGCAAAGGCTGCATAGGCAGCCGCCATCTTCTCACTTGAAGCACCATATTTAGGATCTGATGATGTTGTTGAAGATGAGATAGCGTTTGAATAGAACATCTCTGGGTACTCAATACCTAAATCTTTCAAAAAGGATTGAGCATACTCCAAGCCAGTCGCTTGAAGCGCTTTAACCGCAGGAACGTTACGTGATTTTTGAATCGCATAAGTCAGAGAGATACTTCCGTAATACTTGCGGTCCCAGTTGTAAACTGGAGTTGAAGTACCTGGGAAATTATAAGGGGTATCGTAAACGGTAGTACCGGTGTTAGTATATACTCTTTTTTCAATAGCAGGTGCGTAATCGGTGATAGGTTTCATTGTAGATCCCCAGTCACGGTCAGTTTGAACAGCTTGGTTTGTACCAAGGGCAATATTTTCGTCTTGGTGACGTGATCCCAATTGAGCAACAACATGTCCATTGGTAACATCAATGATAGTAGAAGCTACTTGAAATTTGTCATCAGGATAAGCAATATAATCATTTGAGTTGTAGACATTCCAAATGTATTTTTGAATATCAGGATCAAGATTTGTATAGACATCGAGCCCAGCTGAGTAGATATCAGCATTGGCTTCGGTAGAGACTTGTTCAATAACTTGTTTGATGTAGTTATCTAGGTATGGTTCGTAGCTAGCTTTATTCGTAAGTGGAAGAAGACCATCTGATACATCCGTTGCTTTAGCTTGCTCGTACTCCTCTTTAGAAATATTTTTGTCTTCATACATTTCATTAAGAACAGTGTTGCGACGTTCTTTAGCAGCATCCGGATTAGCATAAGGATTATATTGTGTTGGTGCTTGTGGGATACCAGCAAGAAGAGCTGCTTGGGCAACTGAGAGGTCACCTAATTCTTTACCAAAATAAGATTTAGCTGCGGTCTTCATACCGTAGTAACCATTACCCATATAAACCTTATTAACGTAGAAGGTCAAGATTTCTTGTTTAGTATACTGACGCTCCATTTGGAGAGATAACCATATTTCTTGTGACTTACGTTTAAGGGTTTGGTCTGAGGTATTAGTTGAGAAGTAGGCTAACTTAATCAACTGTTGATCAAGTGTAGATCCCCCTTGAGTGCTGTTATGGCGAAGGTTGTTAATAGCGGCTCCCATAATACGATAAACGTCAATGCCGCGATGGGTAAAGAAACGCTTATCCTCTATAGAGGTAATTGCATTGACTAGGATTATAGGAATCTCATCTGTTGATGCACTTTCACGTTTTTCGGATCCCAAGTCAGCAATAAGACTACCATTACCATCGTAAATCCTACTTGAGTTTGTTGATTGCAACTTGTTCTCGGTAAGTTTAGGAACACTGCTAACATAGTAAGCAAAGAGTCCACCACCAGCGATGACACAGATTACAAAGAAAGTGAGTAGTCCAATAAAAGCGTATTTTGCAATACGCCATCCTAAATTTTGATCTGAAGCAGCTGAGCGTTTTCCTTTGCTATAGCGAGAAGAATCTGAACGTTTAACCTGTGTGTTTTTAGCACGTTTAGTTGAACCGTTAAGTGATTCTTTAAAGTTGCTGAAATTAAATTTAGCCATTATGTGTTACCACCTAATAATTTTTCAATGATCTCTAAATAAGGAACTTGAGGATAAGCTGATTCTGCGATTGCATAACCTCTTTTTTTGATATAATCAAGAGGCATTGATTTTGTCCCCTTATCAATTTGATAAAAAGCGATTAAGTCTTTGGCAGGCAGAAGGTAGGTTTCCTTAAGCGTTGAAAAGTGGAGTAGCACGAAGCAGATTCCATCTTGATTGATGACCTGAGACATGTGCTTAATTTGATGCGCATGAAAGTTTTTCATAGGCATAGATGTCTTTTGCCGTGTCTCTTTGGCTTCAAAATCAATATAGTATCCTTTGTAAACGCCAGAGTAGTCAGTAGTTGAGGCTTGCCTAAAGTAAGCTTCTACAATCTTTGCTCGTGAGCGTTTTGGATAATCGACTTTGACGATCTGAACCGGTGTAGGTTTCTTATGAATAACGGCTAAGCCACGCGACAAATAGTAATCATTAGTCGCATTAATAGCAGATTCAAAGTTCATCCCCCGATTGGCAAAGTCAACTCTATTAGATTTTTTAGTACGTACTTGTGCTATCTTACGAGATATCTGATGGGGATAGTTTACCATTTCTTTCCCTTCTTATTTATAAGATATGCATAAAGACTATTTTATTATACCATAAAATGAGCGAGGAAAACAATAAATGACATCACTACTCATAACGGGCTATAAGAGCTTTGAACTTGGTGTTTTTAAAGACAAGGATCCTAAGGTAAACATCATTAAGAAAGCAATCAAACGTGATCTTAAACGTTTTTTAGATGAAGGTGTGGATTGGATGATTTTTACTGGGAACCTTGGTTTTGAATTTTGGGCGCTAGAAGTGGCTAAGGAACTTCAGAAAGACTACCCTTTGAGGTTAGCGACGTTATTTCCATTTGAAACACACGGTCAGAATTGGAGTGAAGCTAACCAAGAAAAATTGGCAGCCTTTAAACAAGTTGATTTCGTAAAGTATAGTTTTCCAGCTTATCAATCGCCAGCTCAGTTCAAACAATTTAATCAGTTTCTCATCGATAATACAGACCAAGCTTATTTATTTTATGAGCCTGAAAATGAAACAAATTTGAAATATTTTTACAATATGATAATAGCAGCAAGTGATTATCCCTTATTTCGATTGACTTTTGATGACCTCAATGAAGTCATGTCGGAATAGGATATAATTGCGTTTTAAACTTGCATTTTTATATTTTTTTCTGTATCATGAAAACAATAGACTGTAAAGTATTAGTAAGTTGGATAAGACAAGTATTGGAGAAGAATAATGGCTAAGATTAATTTAACGCCCAAGAAAATCTACGAACAAGAATTTAAAACAAGCATACGTGGATACGATAAAACAGAAGTTGATGAGTTTCTAGATGATGTGATCAAAGATTACACTGTCTACATTGCTCTAGTTAAGGAATTGCAAGAAGAAAATGCAAAACTGAAGGCTAAGGCAACATCGGCTCCTGCAAGCCGTCCCGCATATGCAAGTGCGACAAGTGAACCATCACATGCCACTGCCAATATTGCTTCGGCTTCAAACTATGATATCTTAAAACGTATCAGTCGTTTGGAAAAAGAGGTCTTTGGAAAACAAATCGTCGAATAAAACTGGTTTTGTGCAATTTTCGGATAATCGCATGGTTGCAAGTAAGTCTTCCATGAGGAAAGTCCATGCTAGCACTGGCTGTGATGCCAGTAGTGTTTGTGCTAGGCGAATCAATAAGCCTAGGGACTTGATTTTCAAGTTACGGCGAGCGAACTGGCTAAGTCTTCGGATAGGTTTTAGTAGCTCTGAAAGTGCCACAGTGACGGAGTTTTTAGGGAAACCTAAAAAGTGGAACGCGGTAAACCCCTCAAGCTAGCAACCCAAACTTTGGTAGGGGCATGGGATGGCCGGAAACGAACGGACCATTCTGACTGCTATGCAGTAGACAGATGATTATCGAAGGAAGTGGTACCTAGTCACTTCTGGAACAGAACATGGCTTATAGAAAATTGCATATAGGTGAGGCTGGGACACATGTCTCAGCCTTCTTTTAGCAAGAATCGTCTCTTTTGCGTCTACCATCTAAGGGCAAGAGTGAATAATAAGCTATAGCTTAGGGAAATTTGTACTCGTAATAATTAGGTAAAAGGATGACAATGAAAGAAACATTTACATTAGTAGCAACTGCTGCAGCCGGACTTGAAGCTGTGGTTGGACGTGAACTACGTGAGTTGGGGTATGAGACCCAGGTTGAAAATGGTAAGGTGCGTTTTCAAGGTGATGTTCGTGCAATTGCTGAAACTAACCTTTGGTTGAGAGCTGCAGACCGTATCAAGATTGTGGTGGGTGAGTTTCCAGCACGTACTTTTGAGGAGCTTTTTCAGGGAGTTTTTGCTTTGGACTGGGAAAATTATCTTCCCTTAGGTGCAAAGTTCCCAATTTCAAAAGCTAAATGTGTTAAATCAAAGCTTCATAATGAGCCGTCTGTTCAGGCGATTTCTAAAAAAGCTGTCGTTAAAAAACTACAGAAGTATTTCCACCGTCCGGAAGGAGTGCCTCTTCAAGAAACAGGTGCGGAATTTAAGATTGAAGTTTCCATCTTAAAGGATAAGGCTACTGTTTTAATTGATACTACAGGCGCTAGTCTTTTTAAGCGTGGTTATCGTACTGATAAAGGTGGGGCACCTATTAAAGAAAATATGGCAGCTGCTATTCTTGAACTTAGCAACTGGTATCCTGACAAACCTTTGATTGACCCAACTTGTGGTTCGGGGACCTTCTGTATTGAAGCTGCTATGATTGGAATGAATATTGCACCAGGTTTTAATCGTGATTTTGCTTTTGAGGCATGGAATTGGGTGGGTAAAGATTTAGTACAGTCAGTACGAGATGAAGCTGATAGCAAGGCAAATTACGATGTTGCATTAGACATTATGGGGTGTGATATTGATAGCCGTATGGTTGAGATTGCTAAGGCTAATGCTCGCGAAGCTGGTCTTGAAGATGTTGTTAAATTCAAACAAATGCGTTTACAGGACTTGAAAACAGATAAAATAAACGGTGTCATTATTTCAAATCCTCCTTATGGGGAGCGCTTGTTGGATGACAAGGCCGTGGATATCTTGTATAATGAAATGGGTCAAACTTTTGCGCCGCTTAAAACGTGGAGCAAGTTTATCTTGACCAGTGATGAACAATTTGAAAGTAAATACGGCATGAAAGCTGATAAAAAACGTAAGCTTTATAACGGAACACTTCGCGTTGATTTGTATCAATATTTTGGAGAGCGTGTTCGCCGTTCTGAGGCTAGAAAGGTAAATTAAACGTGTCAGAAGATAAAACACAAAATGGCTATGAAGAAAGCCAAGAGTTAGATTTCCAAGATGCCAAGGAAATGACAGTCGGTGAGGCTGTCCGCAAAGAAGCTGAGATTAATGCTGGTGTAACCGAAACAGATAGTATTTTGGATAAGTATATTAAGCAACATCGTGAAGAAGTTACCTCACAAAAATTTTCAAAGAAAATTGAAGCAGATGGCGATACATCACCCTTGGATGCCTTCATTCAAAAGCAACGTCAGGAATTTGCTGATTCAGGTTTGATTGGTCAAACATTGGCTAATGAGTCAACTAACTCAACGACTGCTGACGAAACAGTAACACCTATTACATCTGGTTTTGGCACAACTGAAACTAAGGCAGATGATACTCAAGCTCCTGTTGACTCTGAAATCACTGTGAAACCAGAAAGTGAAAGCTCTGAAACCATCATAACATCAACTAATGCTGATCGTTTTATCACGTCAGAAGCAGAAAAATTTGATCTTGGTGAAGCCCTTACTGCGACGACTACCTCAACTAATCAACAAGTTGATAACACTGCTATGGTAGACAATGTTGATGATCCGGAACCAGAAAGTACTTTACCTGCTGATGACAAGGCTTCTGAACCACAAGCCTCTAAACCTCTGTTGGAAGATGTTGAAGTCTCAGAAACAATCGACTCAGACGCTATTGCCACAACAGTTGCTGGTGTAACAGGAGTTAAAGCTGATGAAGCAAAAGCGACACCAAAAGTGTCTATGACAGTTAGTCGTCCATCAGCAGAAGATAAAATCTCTTCAGGGTCTATTTCTCCATCTCATAAAGGTGTCTTTGATGGTGATATTCCAGTTTATCGCCGTAAGGGTGTTGTTATCGGTGCTCTCACGGTTCTTGCTCTAGCTATAATTGGTGGGAGCTATGCTCTTTATAAAGTAACACATAGCCAATCTGCGAAAACTACAAGCACTGCTTCTTCAGCAGTGATATCATCATCAAGCAAGGGCGCATCAGCTTCTGATAATAAAGCCTTCGAAGACATGTATAAGAATTTCTTCACAGATGATGAGCAAACAAAACTAGCTAATGATCAATTTGGTAAGCTATCAGACTTGGAAAAACTACTTAAAAAATTGGAAAAAACCAAGTATTATGATGCAGCTAAGACCAAATACGATAACTTGAAGAAACAAATCGAAGCTATTGAAAAAGTCAATAGTAAGTATGAATCAGATGCTCTTGTAGACGGTAGCTATAATGCCTCTATCTCAGTTAAATCTGATGCAAACTTTAATGATCTTTCAGAACGTGTAACAAATACTGGCAATGCTAGTCTTGATAGCATTATCCAAGAAGTCATTAAGGGCGGTAAAACACAGCTTGAAGAAAAGGGTAAGGCTGCAAGTGCAACGTCTGCAGTGACAGCTTCTGAAAGTGTTAATACCGCTACTCCTTCGGGAGATAACACATCTGGAGCAGCTAATTCAGGTGTAACAGGTGCGGCTGGTGGAGTTTCTAGTGGTACAGCTGCAACTTCAACAGTTGTGACACGTGGCATCATGAATTACAATCCATCTATCCTTCAACGTGATCGCTCTCGTGTGCCTTATAATGCAAACGTAGTAGCGGATACAAGTAATCCAGCTTGGACTTGGGCTGATGGTGTTCTTGATAAGATCATTGCAACATCTCACTCACGTGGGTACTTCTCAGGAGATAACTTTATCCTTGAGCCAGTCAACATCATCAACGGAAATGGTTACTACAACATGTACCTTCCAGATGGAACTTATCTCTTTAGTATCAACTGTAAGACAGGTTACTATGTAGGCAATGGTTCAGGTCACTCAGATAAACTTGATTATTAATAAAAATCGACGACACTCCCTAGGGAGTGTTTTTTTTGTTTTATCTTTGTGAAGTCCGAATTTATAAGAGTTTTGTGCTATAATAGGGGGGATAAGATAGGGGTGAATACTATGGCGAAATTGATTCCGGGTAGAGTCCGTAATGAGGGAATTAAACTTTTTGAAAAGGGTTTAATTGCCATTAGTCAGGTCTCAGAAACTCAGTTGGACACGACGGTTGGCCAACATCATTTAATTTATGCACTCGATGATCCTGAAATCATGTGTGACTGTGATTTTTTCGCTCAAAAAGGCTATTGCTCCCATTTGGCAGCGGTTGAGTATTATCTAAAAAATGCTAAGGAGGGCCAGCGTCTCTTAGCAAAATTAGAGGAGAAACAAGAGTCCGCCCAGGACCAAGAGCGGGGGCGTTCTTTTGGTGGTTTATTTTTAGAGAGCCTTTCTCTGAATGAGGATGATACAGTTAGATATAGCCTCACGGTAGAGGGAGAGGAATCTACCTTTGGTTCAGAGATTTGGTGGAGTTTACGTTTACGTCGCTTACCGGACGAACGTTCTTACGTTGTTCGAGATATCCCAGCCTTCCTCAAGCTTATAGAGACTGAAGGCTATTATCAGATAGGTAAGAATTACTATGAACCTCTATCACTCATTCAGTTTGACCAGGCTTCACAAGCATTTTTAGACTTTTTAGGACGGATGATTCCAGATGAAGCCAAAACAAATTTAACCTTTATTTTACCGAATAATGCACGACACCTTAGTCTCCCCTATGGTTTTTTTGAGGAGGGATTGAGGTTGATGCAAGATTTGGATGGCTTCAGGTTTGAATGGGAAGGTATTGAATATCGCAGCTTTTTGGTAGAGGACTTGACTGCTGAAGCCAATCTTTTCTCGTTTGATATTTGTGTCGAGCCCAAAATGATTGAATTGATTGTTACTGAGAAAAATAGCCAAACATTTTTTAATAATCGTATTATCTTTTATCAGGGTGTTTTCTATCGTCTTAATAGAAAACAGCAAAAAATTTTGCTTGGCTTACGTTCTCTCCCTATCGGAAGCGATTTGAATAAACATGTCAGTTTTAATCTAGAAGAACAAGCTATCTTAGCTGCTAGTCTTTCTGATTTTAAGACTATGGGACCGGTTAAAGCCCCAAAAGCGTTTAATATCAAAGATTTCACCCCGAGATTTCGCTTTGATTTGAAAGGTGAACGCGAGGTTGTGCTCACATTGGCTTTTGATTTTGATGGATATGTTGTGGATAATCGTTATGAGTTAAGTCATTTAGGCTTTACTAGTAACTATCGTAATGAACAGGCTATTTTTCGTTTGATGGTTAAACATGGATTTACCCCTGATTTTCAGTCATCTAAACGCTTAAATAGCAATCAAGAGCTCTATGATTTCTTTATAAATACTCTACCAGCTTTTGAAAATGCAGGGCCAGTTCTTATTGGACAGGAGTTGCGTGACTTACGTGTTGAACAGAGTCCACAAATTCAGGTAGAGCGTCAAGGAAATCTATTAGATATTTCGTTTGATTTTTCAAGTCTCGATGATGAGGATGTGGATCATGCTTTAGAAGCTTTGATGGACAGAGCGCCCTACTTTGTTAATCGTAGTGGTCAGTTGATTGTCTTTGATGAGGGGACACAACGTATCAGTGAGAGTCTAAGAACTTTGAGGGCCCGTTATTCGGGGGAAGGGCATCTAGAACTCCATCAATTAGCCGCCTATCAATTGATGGACTCTCTTTCAGAAAATGATTCTGTTCGTTTTTCAGAAGATTTTCAACAGCTAGCGCAACATTTGAGAAAACCGGAAACGTTCGACTTGCCATCCTATCATGTAGAAGTTGACCTTCGTCCTTACCAAGAAAGAGGAGTTCAATGGCTATCAATGTTGCATCACTATGGTTTTGGTGGTATTTTAGCCGACGATATGGGGTTGGGGAAAACTTTACAGACCATTGCTTATCTTTCTGCACATTTAGAGGATGGACAACGAGTCTTGGTTCTATCGCCATCGAGTTTAATTTACAATTGGCAGGATGAGTTTAAAAAATTTGCTCCTCAGTTAGATGTAGCAGTTTCTTATGGACTTAAGCCAAAACGTGATGAGATCATTGCAGAAGACCATCAGATTATTATTACTAGCTATGCTTCATTCCGTCAGGATTTTGATGTTTATAAGGCTGGTCAGTATGATTATCTCATTCTAGATGAGGCACAGGTCATGAAGAATACTCAGACGAAGATTGCTCAATATTTACGTGATTTTTCTGTTCCGCATTGCCTAGCTCTATCTGGAACGCCTATTGAAAATCATTTGTTGGAGATTTGGTCTATTTTCCAGATTGTTTTACCGGGGCTTTTACCAGCTAAGAAAACTTTTCTTAAGCTAACACCTATGGAAGTGGCCCGGTACATTACTCCATTTATTCTTAGACGTAAAAAAGATGAGGTTCTTCCTGATTTACCGGACCTGATTGAAATTACGCACCAAAGTGAATTGTCGGATAGTCAAAAGGCTATTTATTTAGCACAATTGCAACAGATGCAACAAGGTTTAATTTCAGCAAGTGATCAGGAAATCAATCGTCGTAAGGTGGAAATCTTGTCAGGAATTACCCGCTTACGCCAAATCTGTGACACGCCAGCCCTCTTTATGGATTACGCTGGTGATAGTGGGAAATTAGATAGTCTTAGAGACCTACTTAGTCAAATTAAGGAATCAGACCATCGTGTCCTTATTTTTTCACAATTTCGTGGGATGTTAGATATTACAGAGGAACTTTTACAAGAGTTAGGTATTTCCTCTTATAAGCTAACAGGGTCGACCCCATCTGATAGTCGTCAGGAGATGACTAGAGCCTTCAATCAGGGGAGTCGAGATGCCTTTTTGATTTCTTTAAAAGCAGGGGGGGTAGGGCTCAACTTGACTGGTGCTGATACAGTTATTCTGATTGACCTTTGGTGGAATCCAGCGGTGGAAATGCAGGCTATTAGTCGTGCTCATCGTATAGGTCAGAAACAAAATGTCGAAGTTTTCCGTTTGATTACAAGAGGTACTATCGAAGATAAGATTCTTGAGCTTCAAGAAGGTAAGAAAAATCTCGTTACAACAGTATTAGATGGCAATGAAAGCTATGCTAGCATGACAGTTGAGGATATTAAAGAAATTCTTGGTATTGCAATATCTTAATCTGTTATATTCAATATTGGAATACTAAGATATAAAAATGACACTAGGCAAATCTTTTGAATTAGGCTATAATATTGAATATTGCAAGACGTATCTCCCCATTCCCGATTGTTTATATTAAGATACGTATCATCTCGAAAACGAAAGGAAGTCTTTTATGCATCGCCAAAGACGACAATTTCCGTTGATTCCGGACGGAGAATCTTGCTTGCAAGAACCTATCTCTATGCGTTTATACGAAAATGAAGATTTAATCACTAATATCCGTGGTCCTTATCAGGATAAGGACTATAACGATTTCTTTCTGAACCATGATTTCTTGTCAGCTAAGCCTCATAAACGTAAGCAGGCTCCAGACCGAGCTGAAACACAAGAGGATGGAATGACTTATGCTGAAGAAGCCCGTGAAAAGGCGAAGCGTGACGTACGTGATAAACGCCAAAAATACCTACGCGAAGAAGCTCAATCAACTAAATCTACGAATATCCGTTCACTAGCTGCTAAGCCTAAAGTAGAAAATAAGCCAAGCTTTGAGGCTACTGTTGAGGCAGTTGCTGTAACGACGGATAAGGAGCCAGTGATGACGTCTATCTTGGGAGCTCCTGTAAGTGCTATTAAGAGAACATTAGCACCAAATGGTAAACACTCAAAAATCCATCACTTGGCAAATCGTCTGAAACAAGATACTTATATCTTGGCAGAAGTGGCTCCAACTTATCAACAACCTAGTAATCCATCTCGTAAGAACGTCAAGAAAAATAGCTATGACTTCTTGAAACGTAGCCAGGTTTATAATTACACAGAACGTCAAATTCACCGTGAACACCGAATTGCTCAAGAACTAAATTTGACGCATTTAGAAGATGCAAATTAATCGCAGTTTGATTGCAAGGAGAAACTATGTCAAAAACTTATCATTTTATTGGAATTAAAGGATCTGGTATGTCGGCTTTGGCTTTGATGCTCCATCAAATGGGACACAAGGTTCAAGGTTCCGATGTGGAAAAATACTACTTCACTCAACGTGGTCTTGAGCAAGCGGGCATTCCAATCCTTCCTTTCGATGAAAAAAACATCACTGAAGATGTTGAATTGATTGCTGGGAATGCTTTTCGTGAAGATAACAACGTTGAAATTGCTTATGCCATTAAAAATGGTTATAAGTTCAAGCGTTACCATGAATTTTTGGGTCATTTCATGAATCAGTTCACTAGCTTTGGTGTGGCTGGTGCACATGGTAAGACCTCTACGACAGGACTCTTGTCACACTCTATGAAAAATATCACAGATACGTCATACCTTATCGGTGATGGAACAGGACGTGGTTCTGCCAATGCGCAATACTTTGTCTTTGAAGCAGATGAATATGAACGTCATTTCATGCCGTACCATCCTGCTTACTCAATTATCACTAACATTGACTTTGACCATCCAGATTACTTTACAAGTATTGATGATGTTTTCTCAGCATTCGATGATTATGCAAAGCAAGTACAAAAAGGGCTCTTTGTTTACGGTGAGGATTCTAACCTCCGTAAAATTACATCCAATGCACCAATCTATTATTATGGATTTGAAGAAAATGATGACTTCATGGCAACAGATATTATTCGTACAACCACGGGGTCTAACTTCAAGGTGAAGCATGATGGACAAATCATAGGGGAATTCCATGTACCAGCTTATGGTCGTCACAATATCTTGAATGCAACTGCGGTTATTGCTAACTTGTATGTAGCTGGTTTTGACATGGCCTTAGTTGCTGAACATCTAAAAACTTTCTCAGGGGTTAAACGTCGTTTCACAGAGAAAATTATTAGTGATACTGTTATCATCGATGACTTTGCTCACCACCCAACTGAAATTATTGCAACACTAGATGCAGCACGTCAAAAGTACCCATCTAAAGAGATCGTTGCTATTTTCCAACCACATACTTTTACCCGTACCATTGCTCTTCTTGATGACTTTGCTGAGGCTTTAAATGAAGCGGATGCTGTCTATCTGGCACAAATTTATGGTTCTGCGCGTGAAGTTGACCACGGTGATGTAAAGGTTGAAGATCTTGCCGCTAAGATCAATAAACCTGCTAAAGTGGTTACAGTTGAGAATGTTTCACCTCTCCTTGACCATGACAATGCTATCTATGTCTTTATGGGAGCTGGGGACATCCAACTTTATGAACGTTCATTTGAAGAGCTCCTAGCAAGCTTGCAAACCCATATGTAATATATTGAGGGCTGTAGCGATTTCGCTCGGCTCTTTCTCTTGGATAGAAAGGAATCTTAGATGATTATTCGACACGCTAGAACGAATGATTGGACTGATGTTGTTTGTATCGAACAAGATAAATTTTTCGCCTGAAGAGGCTGCTACACCAGAGGCTCTTGCAGAGCGTTTAGAGACAATTTGCGATACTTTCCTAATTACTGAAATTGATGGCACTGTAGCTGGTTATATCGAAGGACCTATGATTTCGGAACGATATCTTACAGATGACTTGTTCTACAAGGTAACTCCTAATGCTAGTCAAGGAGGCTATATCGCGGTTACTAGTTTATCTATCTCCAAAGACTTTAAAGGGCAAGGTGTTGGAACATCCTTGATTGCAGCTTTTAAAGACCTGGCTATTGCTCAAAAACGTCAAAGGATTAGCTTGACTTGTCATGATTACCTGATTACCTACTATGAGATGAATGGTTTCATTGACGAAGGTGAGTCCAAATCAAACCATGGCGATAGTATTTGGTATAATATGGTCTGGGAGAACCCAGAAGGCTAGTAATACCAGTGTTACGTTACTGTGACAAAGAACCAATTGATTTGCATTAACTGGTTTTTTAAGATATAATGGCGTTTGTTACTATAGAGGAGGTATGCCTTGACGGACAAGCATAATGAATACTCGGAATCTGCTGAAGATAGCCTAAGCTTTAAAAATCAGATTCTTCGAGATTTACAAGAAGCGACACGGCTCCGTTCTCTTCGTGAGGAGGAGCATAAAAAAAGTGCAGCTGTTCCCGAGACACCACTTTCAACGTCAGCTGATAGCCATGCAATAGATTCTGGATCAGCGTCAAATAAAGTAAGTAACCAAAATTTGAGTTCTCATTCTGTTGCTCATAGTGCTATAGCTAAAACTATGACTTCTGAGACGGTTCGAGATTTTCAATATAGTGTTGACTTGTCTTCTAATTCTCAAGCTGATGCTTCAGCCCCTGATGTCCATTCAAACGTAATATCAAGTCCTAAAGAGCAAGTTGATAAGGAGAAAAATTTAAGTATTCCTCAGGAGACTGAAATATTGAAACGTCGTTTTAAACGTCCAGTTTGGGAAACTAGTCTTAACGCGGAATCAGAGGAAGAATATATTCCTGCAGATGTTGCTAAGGAGCTTATTGAAGCTAAGGATAAAGAAGCTATCTACACGAATCCTAAAGAATTGGTGTCCAAGATGACATCAGAACGTCAAAAAGAAGCATTTTTGCGGGAACATCATACAGTAAGTAATCACTCTGAACCAGTAAGAGTTCAGTCAGATCTAGTAACTGATGGTAATGAGGGTGATGAGAGTATTGCTTTAGCAGCAGCCTCTGAAAAATCTAACAAAAAGAAACGTAAGAAAGTGAAGAAGAAAAAGTCTTCGCCAAAAGATGTTAAACAGGACGGAATCATCAACGAAGAACCGATTTCATGCTCCAACCGAAATCAAAAACTCAATAAAAATAATCGTCGTGCAGGACGAGTTGCAAGAAACATCATTGTCTTCTTGATTCTTATCTTATCATTAGCTGGATTCTTTGGTTATCGATATGTTAGTGATGCAGTTGGTGCAAAAGATGTCAAGTCGACTAAGTTTATTAGTGTTGAAATTCCTGAAAATTCAGGTAGCAGTTACATCGGTCAGTTGTTGGAATCAGCTGGTGTCATTAAATCTGGTAAAGTCTTTAATTACTATACCAAGTTTAAGAACATTTCAAATCTAAAAAGTGGTTACTATAACCTTCAGCCTAGTATGACTATGGATGAAATTATTGAGGCACTTCAGAAAAAAGGAAGTGATAAGCCTCAGGAACCATCTCTGGGTACAGTCTTGGTTAAAGAAGGATACACCATTGAGAAAATCGCCAAGGCGGTTGAAGTTAATTCATCAGCTAAAAAAGGTAAACATTCATCTACTGGACTTAAGGAAAAAGACTTCTTGAAACTTATGAAGGATGATGCTTTCATTACTAAGATGAAAGCGAAGTACCCAACCTTGTTGGCAAGCCTTCCGAATTCTACAGATGCTAAGTATGTCCTAGAGGGGTATCTGTTTCCAGCGACTTATAATATTCATGACGATACGACGGTGGAATCTTTGGTAGAGGAAATGCTATCTACGATGGATACCCACCTATCACCATACTATGCAACAATTTTATCAAGTAACCACAACGTTAATGAAATCTTGACTCTAGCTTCTCTTGTTGAAAAAGAGGGAGCAACTGATGATGACCGTAAAAACATTGCTAGCGTTTTCTATAATCGTCTTAATTCAGATATGGCCCTGCAAAGTAATATCGCGGTTCTTTATGTTCTTGGAAAACTTGGTCAAGAAACGACCTTGAAAGAAGATGCAACGATTGATACGAATATTGACTCCCCTTATAATGATTATGTTCATAAAGGGTTGATGCCTGGTCCTGTAGATAGTCCTAGTCTGTCGGCAATAGAAGCGGTTATCAATCCATCTTCTACCAAGTACATGTACTTTGTGGCGGATGTATCAACTGGTAATGTCTATTTTGCTGAGAGCTATGAAGAGCACCAGCATAATGTTGAAACTTATATTAATAGCAAACTAAAAGATAAATAGTCTTATTGGTTAATTAAAATTCAGTCACTGACTACTGAGTTTGATTTCAAACCAACTGGCTAAAAAATAGGAAAGAGAAAAAAATGGCAGAAAAAACATATGTAATGACCCTAGCAGAAAAAAAACAACTTGAAGCAGAATTGGAGGAGTACAAACTCGTACGTCGCCCAGAAGTTGTAGAACGCATCAAGATTGCCCGTTCTTATGGTGACCTTTCAGAAAACTCTGAGTATGAGGCGGCTAAAGATGAGCAAGCCTTTATTGAAGGTCAAATTCAAATTCTTGAAACAAAGATTCGTTACGCAGAGATCGTTGATAGTGATGCTGTTGCCAATGACGAAGTTGCGATTGGTAAAACAGTTGTTGTGCAAGAAGTTGGTACAAGCGACAAAGATACTTACCATATCGTTGGTGCAGCCGGTGCTGATATTTTCTCAGGTAAAATTTCAAATGAAAGCCCAATTGCTCAAGCCTTGATTGGTAAGAAAGTTGGAGATAAAGTAGCTATCGAATCACCAGCAGGTAGCTACTCTGTTGAAATCCTTAGTGTAGAAAAAACATCCTAAGCAAATGTTAGGACAAAATTGTCTAGCATTTGAATAAACATCGAAATACCTACATGGTGTAGTAGCTTTTTGATCTTTGTGGGAGTGAGGCAGAACATTTGTTCTGTCTCACTCCTTTTTTAGTTACCAGAGATATTAGGAGCTAGGTTAGTCTTAGTTTATCTATAAGAAAACACTCTTGAAGTTTTTTGAACTAAACCTCAAAAGTTAGACAGAAACAATCTACCTTTTGGGGTGTTTTATTATGAAATTAGCTTATGAAGATAAAGTTCAAATATATGAATTGAGAAGACAAGAGGGAAAGTACCTAAAATGGGGCGTAAACGCAAGTATTCTTCATACCAAGGAGAAGTTGGCAAGAAAGCAGATAACC
>ENA-ORMN01001249-ORMN01001249.1-human-gut-metagenome-genome-assembly--contig:-NODE-1249-length-25888-cov-4.720435_pt1 | contig 25888 bp, 25 predicted proteins | sample MGYA00242102_ERZ508993 | MGnify/ENA primary metagenome ERZ508993 (study PRJEB26280, sample SAMEA2338770) | human gut metagenome | biome: human gut; feature: human-associated habitat; material: faeces...
AAAGTCTTTTGAAAGGGGTCCGGGGGAAACTTTTCTCCAGAAAAGTTTCCCCCGGTCTCCCCTCACCCTAAAGCATCCAGTTTTTCTTTGATCTTCTTCATATCGACCAGCATCTCCTCGTTCTTCCGGGGATCCCGGAGGAGCGCCGCCGGGTGATACACGGCGGTAATCAGGAAATTGCCTTTTTCAAACCACTGCCCGTGCTCCTTGGTGATCTTGAAATCCGGCTTGATCAGCCGCATAGCGGAAATTCTGCCAAGGCACACAATGATCTTCGGTCGGATCAGACGCACCTGCCGGCGCAGAAATTCAATGCAGGCGTCCTCTTCCGCAGGCAACGGGTCACGGTTTTTCGGCGGTCGGCATTTCAGAATATTGGCAATGTACACACTCTCCCGGGGAATGTCCACCGCATACAGAAATTTATCCAGAAGCTGCCCCGCACGCCCCACAAACGGCGTACCGGTCTTGTCCTCGTTTTCGCCCGGCGCTTCTCCGACGAACAGAAGGTCTGCCCCCGTATTTCCCACGCCGAACACACAGTTTGTCCGGGTCTTGCACAGCTCGCACGCCTGACAGGCGCAGGCGTCTGCCAACAGTTTTTCCCATGTATCGTGTTCGTTCATCTTCTCACTGTGCGGCACCCGCCGGACGATTCTCCGCCGGGTGTCGCATCCTTTCTGTGTTTTATGATCTCACCGGGATATCTTCCGGCATTCCAGATAGTACCGCTTGTCCTCGGCGTGCCCCAAGGAAAAGGTCTTGCGGGGAAGCGCCCCGTCAAACATCACCGTGCGGAAAAGCTCGTCCTTTCCCATGCCGGAGAACAGAAAGCCCACGCTTCCCGGCTCCAGCGAAAGCCGGCGGACTGCTTCTTCCCCGTGTATGTAGTCGATTCCCGCTTCCGGGTGCGCCTTTAGGTAACCGTCCAGAAACTCCTGGAGCGTTCCCACCGTCAGCTGACGGACCGGATGCGCAATGCAGATGGTGTCGGTGCTTTCTCCGGCAATATATTCGATCCGCTGTTCTCCGGCGTCCCCGGAAAGTCCGGCGGCATACGCTTTCAGCTCTCCGATCAGCTCCTCCGGATTCACCCGGAACATCACCCGGTAGATCGGTTCGAATTTCAGGGCGCTGTCATGAATGTTCACAACCTCCGCCAACGCATACCGGGCAGGATGCGTGCTTGCCGCCTCCTCGCCGATTGCGGCTTTCAGCTCTTCATAGGTCGCCTTGGCAGAAGCCAGCGAATGGTTGCCGTCGCCCACCGCAAAGAGAAGCGGCGCCAGCGTCCGGTCGCCGTACCGTGCCTCCATGGCTTCCGGCGTAATCAGCCGGTTCAGCGCTTCGGTGACTTTTGCCTGTTCGTCCCCGGTCAGAAATCTTCCCGCAATGTGTCCGCCGCCCAGCATCAGGTCGGTGTCATAGGCAGGCTCCTTCATCGGTACGGCTTCCAGCGGCGCAATCACGCCGTCCTCCGGGTCGTCGATCAGAAGCATCACGTGGGGCAACTCCAGCTCGGCGCCACGGCGGACCGCCATGCGGGGCGGGATCCGCTCCACAACGGTGGCTTCGGTCGCACGGATCAACGACCCGGCGCCCTTGCGGTAGTCGTAACATTCCAGATCCACCGCCAGCAAAAGTCCCCGGCGAACCGTCCCGTCCGACTGGGTGCGCCGCACGTAGATCATCGAGTCGGGATGAGAGACCAGAACCTCACGGACGTACTTTTCCATGGCGGCATGAATCTCCGGAACACTTTCCTCCGCACGGTCAAGCCGTACCTCCGGCAGGATCAGACGGAGCGTGGAGGGGGCGTCGCCGACGATCGCCTCCGCTCTCTCCCAGTACTCCGGCTCGCTGGTAAACTGGTCGCAGGCGACCACCGCCCAGCGCTCGGCGGAAACCTTCCGGAAATCAGGCAGAAGAATATCTGCCGCAGAAAAACAAGGGGACTTTTTCATAGAATACCTCTCTTTTGTTTGGTTTGTCTGGGTTGGATTTTTTCAAAAATACAGAACATTCCCGCCTTACAGCAGGCGTGAAATACCTCCGGCGTCCGGACCGTCCAGGCAAATCCGGTAGCCTGAAAGACCCGGGTGCACAGGAGCACCGAGGGCGCCGAACGGCGCTTGTAATTGACGGCAATAAAATCCGGGCGGGCGATCACGTTGAAAAGCATATGGGTCAGGGCAAAGCTCACCAGCCGCCCTCTCCCCTCGCCCGGCTTCGTCCGGGTCACGAGAATTCCCCGTGCAAAACGGGGACGGTAATTCCGGAACCACGACAGAATCATCGGGTTAAAGGACTCAATGGCAAAGGCGCCGGCATAATCGTCCAGCAACTTTGATACTCTTTTGCACAGCGGGGATTCGTCCCGCCCTGTCCCCTTCAGCTCAATCAGCAAAGGAACTCTGCCGCCGATAAGCGCCAGCACCTGGGCAAGCGTCGGAATGGTCTGGTCGCTCCCGGCAAGCCTCAGACTCTGAAGCTCCGCACAGGTCAGCTCCTCCACCCGGCGGTCCACGCCGCACATCCGCTTCAGCGTGTCGTCGTGAAACACCATCACACGGCGGTCACGGGAAAGACGGACGTCAAGCTCGATGCCGTATCCGGCATTCCGGGCAAGCGCAAATGCGGCAAGCGAATTTTCCGGCACGTTTTCTCCGTGCAGTCCCCTGTGCGCATAATGCACGCCGATCAGCTCCCGGTCGGCGGCGTTACGGATCCTCGGCAGGATCAGAAAAATCCACACCGCAAGCACCAACAGCACGACCGCCACGCAAATGCCAACGGCAAGCTTCATTTTTTCCCTCCGAGCAGATACGCCACCCGCATGACTGCCGCCTGCGTTTTTCCGTCCGGGACTTCGCCCCGCATGATCTTTTCCACAAGTTCGTCAAGCGGGATCCGGACCAGCTCCAGAAACTCATCCTCGTCCGGATCGGTGTCGCCGAATACCAGCTCCTGCGCCAGAAACATATGGATGCACTCGTCAAGAATGGCGGGAGAAGAATAAAACTTCCCAAGACAGGTCAGCTTTCCCGCTACCGCCCCGGTCTCCTCTCTCAGCTCCCGGCGTGCCGCCTCGGCAGGCACCTCGTCCCGGCTGTCCAGCTTTCCGGCGGGAATCTCCAGAAGCACCTCCGCCTCCGGATACCGGAACTGGCGCACGCAGATCACCTCGCCCGCATCGGTCACCGGCACGACGCACACCGCCCCGATGTGGCGGATATACTCCCGGATAGAGTGGTTTCCGTTCGGCAGGGTCACGCCGTCCTTGTATACATGAAGAACTCTTCCGTCAAAAATAAGCTCCGAGGAATCCTGTTTTTCCTCAAATCCCCGGATGTCGTTTTCGGATGCGCTCATAATCTCCTCCTTGATCGTGGGTGTTTACGGTATCATTATACAACAAGACGCCGGCAAAATCAAGAGAGACACGAAAATTCGCTTGATTTTGCCGGCATTTTATGCTATAATACAAATAAAGGAAAAGAAAGGCACGCCCCTGTGGGCGGATCCGGAAACATGAAACACGTAGATATCTATACCGACGGCGCTTGCAGAGGAAACCCGGGCGTGGGCGGCTGGGGCGCCGTCCTTGTGTACGGCAAGGCGGAAAAGGAGATTTCCGGCGGCGACCCGAAAACCACCAACAACCGCATGGAGCTGACGGCGGCAATTGCGGCAATGGAGCTTTTGCGGGAGCCTTGCGAGATCACCCTGACCTCGGATTCCCGCTACCTGACCGACGCCATCAACAAAAACTGGCTTGCCTCCTGGAAAAAGCGGGGCTATAAAAAATCCGACAATTCCCCGGTGCCCAACACCGACCTCTGGCAAAAGATCGACGCCCTGCTCCAGATCCACAAGGTAACCTTCGTCTGGGTGCGTGGTCACGACGGACACCCGTATAACGAGCGCTGTGACGCCCTCGCCACCGCTTTTGCGGACAGTCTGAAAAAATAATTTTCCGGCAGACAAAATCTTTGTCTGCCCTTCTTTTTAATCTTTCATATAAGTTTTATGTGCACAATATACAACTTTGAGAAAACGCTATTGACTTCGTTCCAAGGGTGGTTTATACTTATATATAATCCAAATATTTACAAAGAAAGGTACCTGTTATGAAATTGCGAAAATTACTCTTATTATTTTCCCTTTTAATGTTTGTCGCACTCTCCTTCATGGCTTGCGACGATAAACAAGATTCCGTCAAGTCTTCCGATACGCTTGAACAGCAATCCACAATTCAAAATTCCGAATCGACTCCGGGGCAGTCTGATGCCCCAACCGCTCCCAGCGAAACAACCACCCCGGAACCGTCCGAAACCGCCCCCTCCGAGCCAAAGCCTTCTGAACCTGACCCTTCTGCCCCCGGTCCTTCCGAGCCTGACCCCTCTGAAGCTGAAACCTATCAAATTGCTTTCAAAGACGATGCCGGAAACTTAATTCATTGTCTGTATATGAAAAGGGGAGAAATTCCCTCTTACACCTGGAGCGGAAAAGCTGACACCCCGGAATGGCAATACACATTCAAAGGGTGGAGCACATCGCCCAACGGCACACCGTTATCATCACTCCCCGCCGTCTCCGGAGATACAACCTATTATTCGATAATAGAAGCTGTCAAAAGAAAATATATCGTTACACTCCAGGAAAATAACGGAAAAAGCGAAACGTTTATCACCAAAGAGTACGGAGAAACATTGAGTCAACCCCAAAAGCCCCAGAAAGACGGATATTTATTTGTATCATGGTGCACGGACAAAAACCTTTCTACCCCTGTACAATGGCCCTTGACAATTACCGGAAATATTACCCTGTATGCCTCCTGGAACAAACAGGTTGATATAAAAGGATATCTGTCTCAGCTATTGAACAGTTATCAGAAAACACCTTACAGCTACATTCCTCCCACCATGCTTCCCGGATATGCCGCCAATACCATATCCCCGGATGCTGTTTCTCTGGATTATTCGCATTTTGTTTCTGTTTCAGACATTCAATCCGGTGGATTTGGCGAGCAATGGCACATGGTTGCGGACAATCTGTATCAATCACAGCTTTTCTTCCGGGTGCTGGAAACGGCAGAAGGACTTACCTCATCTTCCATTGTCGCATTCAATAATTACATAGATCAGAATCCGGCAAACACTGCTCACTACAATTTCAAAGACGGTATTTATTCCATTACCATAAACTTTGACGGCGAAAAAATTTTCTACGTCATTGACTACTCTGCCAATATTCCTGCCCTGGGCAATCAGACTGCCCAGATCGCTATGCTGATGAACATTGAAACCGAAGAAAAAGAGGTCCGGATTCAAATCGGAAATTCCAATGCACTCCGATATAAAATCAAAAATAACTCTTATGAATTTGCTTTACAATATCTGAACAGCAGAAGTGTATATTTTTCGTTCAATCAGCTTCCGAACGGCTCTGTAGAAGGACGCATATATGAATCCCTGACCTTGGAAGGAAAAGAAATTGCCAGTGCCGCAGATTTTTATATTGATGACAATTACGTCTCCGTCGTTGGCAACAAGGCAAGCGGCATTCCGGGATTTTCCGGATATATCAATGAGTTATATCGGACCTCCACCGGAAAATTATTGGGTTATGAAGTCAGAGAATCTCTTTCCTCCATTGTTTACAACACTTTATGGTTTGACTTTTCATATGTATCCGGCATAGATTCCATCCGGTACCAGGAAAAAACCGATTCTGCCGAGGAAGCCTTCTATCTGAACGATTCTGACACTGCTTTTGCGGGCAAAAAAGTTGGCGGACTTTCTGTAAAAAGATGGTCCAGAAGATACGATATTGAATTCCGGACACAATATTTTTACGTATATGATGCGGAAAAAGATTCTTATAAGGAAGTTTCGGTAAAAACACCCATGCTTTTCATTCAGGAAGAAGTTTATACAGATTTCAACAAGGATGTAAAATCAGAAAATTCCAACCTTGACCTTTCCGTATCCCTTTCCGGAAGTGACCAACAAAAAATCCGGAACGATTACGCTACTCTGGTTGATTCCTTTATTGAACACAAAGACAACTTTTCCTTTGAAACCATTTCCTCTTTTATCGGAGAAAAAATAGCTTTCTCCGTATCGTAACCCCAAAAACCATGAACCCCCGGATGAATCTGATTCATCCGGGGGTTCTATTATTCAGAATCTGACAATTTCCGCTTTCTTTTCCCGCCGTTTCCGGAGCCACGAGGTGAGGATATCTATGACGGCATACACCGACATCACGGCGGTGCACAGATAGACCGCCAGTCCGTTGATCGTGATCGCCGAAAACCACCGGAACGGGAGGGCGAAAAACGGGATGAGGATCACCCAGAAGTAAAACCAGTCCCGCCGGGTATAACCGTAACGTCCGTTTTCGTCCGGGGCGTACTCCTTATACAGAAGCAGAAGAGGAATCAACAGAAACGCCCAGGAATAGACCGACGTCAGCGACGGAACGACAAGAATCGTCAGAAGTCCCATCAGCCAGCATTTCCACCGTGCGGCGCCCGAAAACGGTGCAAGGAGGAAAGCTCCCGCACAAATAAGGATCCACAGCCGGCTCAGCACCCGGAAGACCCACTCCGGAATCCGGAGGTACCCCAGCACGGCAACGATGCCGCTTCCGCCGGAGGAAGAAAAAGAGAAGGTATTGCGGAACAGCGTGATAAGGCACGCCGGACCGCCGAAAAAGAACGAGGGCAGAATCAGCATCAGCAAAGCGTACACGCAACAGCGGATGGTCTCCTTATAGCGCTTGTCGCACAGAAGAAAATATCCGAAAACCGCCGGGTACAGCTTCAGCGAAAAAGCAAAGGCAAGCGCCAGCAGACCGATCTCCCGGTAGCACTTTTTTTCGCTGTGATAGGTTGCCGCATAGACGAGCAGGCTCAAAAGGCAAAGCGAAAGAATGTTTCCCCGCTCAAACGTGTACAGGACCGGCACGCTGAAAATGGCAAAGAAGGCAAAGGCTCCGTTCAGCATCCGTCCCCGTCTGACCTGCGTGGCAATGAGAAACGCCAGCAATACGGCGATTATCATGGTAAACAGGATGATGAGAATGATAGCGGACGGATAGTGAATCCACAGCTTGCGGTGCTCAAAGCTACTGCTGTTGTAATACGAGGGGGTAAAGCGTGAAAAGATCAGAAACAGCAGATTTGCCATGGGCGGATAGATCACATGGCGCTCGGTATACACGGCGCTCCCCTGCGAAGCGTCCCGTATGGAATTGAAAAAGTCCATGAAAAGGTCGTTGCCTTCGCTGAAAAAAATCGACGTAAAGCGTCCCTCGCCGAAGATCACGCACAGCAGAAAATACATCACCATGCCGACGGCAACGACGGGAACGAACACCCGAACCGGATCATTGGCGGAAAAATACCGCCGGACCGCTCCGGAAAAAGAATGTCTGGACATTCGACAGCCCTCCGTAAACATACAAGCCGCCCCTTTTTCCCTGCGGATGCGTGGGGCGTTGCAACCCATAATTATATTTTAGTATACCATATTTTCCGCACGATTGCAAGACTTTTCCGCCAAAAATCCCTCTCCGCACCCGATATGGACGCCGTTTGCGAGAAATTAGTGGGATAATCTTTACAAAAGGCGGTTTTTATGGTACAATAAAAGCGGAAACGAAGCTTACCGTTTCGCTCCGGAATCTGAAAAAGGATGTCCGGCTCTGCCGGCGGGGATTTATGAAAGTCACTGCTCTTCTGAAAAACAATAAGGACAAAATATATAATTTCATGTTCAGCATCGGCGCCACCGCCGTTATGAACCTCGTGCTTCAGCTTTTCGTCTACCCCTCAATGGCGGAAAGACTTGGCGCCGAGGTCAACGGCGTGGCGCTTTCCATGCTCTCTCTGGTCGCCATTGCGGCGGGCGCCTGCGGTACCTCCGCCAACTACTCCCGCATGGTCAACACCACCAAGCTCCCGGATGCCACGAACGGGGATTACAACCTCTATCTGCTCATCACCGGACTTATCTGCTGTACCGTCGGCGCAGTCTATCAGATCTTCTACCTGAAGGAAACCTCTCCCCTTGCCGTCCTTCTGTTTGCCGCTCTGATGTTTGCCTCAACTTTCCGCTATTATTCGGACGTACAGTTCCGGCTGAAGGCTGACTTTTTCCGCTATTTTATCTTCTTTCTTCTCATGTCGGCGGGCTACCTGCTGGGGTTGCTCGTCTTTCGCCTGACCGGGCAATGGATGCTCGCCATTCTCACCGGAGAATGTGCCGGCGTGCTCTACGTCATCCTGAGGGGTACGCTCTACCGCCACCCGGTTTTCCGTCCCTCGGCGTCCTTCAAGCCCGTCTGCGTCAGCATTTCCCTGCTGTTGGCGGCAACGCTCGTGGAAAACCTTACGTTCCACGCCGACCGTCTGCTCCTGCTCGCCCTGACCGACGGTACCTCGGTGACGGTTTACTATGCGGCGTCGCTTATCGGAAAGGTGGTCGCCATGCTGACCGTTCCGGTCAACTCTCTGCTCATCACCTATCTGGTGCGCTTCCGGGGCAAGCTCAGCTTCCGCTTCTGGTCGGTCGCCACCGTCATTGCCCTTGCCGCCAGCGCCTGCGCTTTCGGCGCCTGTATGCTGGTGTCCCCGTGGTTTATCCGCTGGAAATACGCCCTCGTCTATGAAGAGGCGATACGCTACGTCGTCCCCGCTCTGCTCGGTCAGATCCTGTTCTTCGTATCGGGCGTGCTGATGGTCATCCTGCTCCGCTTCTTCGGCGAAAAAAAGCAGTTCCTGTATAACGTGCTCTACGCCGTGGAATTCTTTATCCTGGTCATCGTCTGCACCTCCCTGTGGGGGCTGAAAGGCTTTGTATGGGCGTGCATGGCGGCAAATCTGATCCGCCTTTTGCTCGTTGTCGTGCTCGGGTACGTGGGCGTGCTCCGCACCGCCCGCTCCAAGGAGAATTCATGAAAAGCCCGGACACGCTCGGCATCTATCTGCACATCCCTTTTTGCCTGAAAAAATGCCTTTACTGCGACTTTTGCTCCTTTCCCGTGGAGGGGGGCAAGGACGTCCGGGAAGCCTATTGCCGGGAGCTGTGCCGCCGGATGCGAAATGCCCGTGCGCTTTGCTCCGACCGGACGGTAGACACGGTCTATATCGGCGGGGGAACGCCAACTCTGCTCCCCGCCGATTGCTTTTCGATGCTTTTCGACACGCTCCGGGAAAGCTTTTCGCTCTCGCCCGACTGCGAGATCTCCTGTGAGTGCAATCCCGCCACCGCCGACGAATCTCTGCTTGGTCATATCCGCACGCTCGGCGTAAACCGGCTGAGCATCGGTCTGCAAAGTATGCACGAAAACGAGCTGGCGGCGCTTGGCAGGCTCCACTCCACGGCGGATTTTCTGGCGGTCTTTTCGACAGCCCGCAAGGTCGGCTTTGACAATATCAGCGTGGACCTGATGTACGGAATTCCGGAGCAGTCGCCCGAAAGCTTTGCGGCAACGCTTGACGCCGTCTGCGCCCTGTCGCCTGAGCACGTCTCGGCATACGGGCTGAAGATTGAAGAAAACACCCCCTTCTTCCTGCGGCGGAACACCCTGCCCCTGCCCGACGAGGATGCGGAATTTTCCATGTACCGTCTTTGCACGGATAAACTGACGGCGGCGGGGTATGCTAAATACGAGATCAGCAATTTCGCAAAGCCCGGTCGGGAATGTCGCCACAACCTGCGCTACTGGCAGGAGGAGGAATATCTCGGCTTCGGCGTGGCGGCGCACTCCTGCTTTGGCGGCGAACGCTTCGGCAACAGCCGTGACCTTGCGGCGTTTCTCGCCGGGGAGGACATCACCGCCGAGCGGCACCGGGTCGGCGGCGAAGAACGCATTGAAGAATCGGTCATGCTCGCCCTGCGCCTGACAAAGGGCGTGGACCTTTCCCGCTTCCGGCAGGACACCGGAGAGGACTTTTTCAAGCGGTATCCCGGCGTGAAACAGTACGTCCGTTGGGGCTATATGACCGAACGGGAGGGGCACATCTCCTTTACCGACAAAGGCTTTTTCGTCAGCAATACCATCCTTTCGGAAATGCTTACGCTTTCATGATCCGCATATCCTGTCGAAAATCCGGACAACTTCCCTGACAATTATATTTCACAAACCTGTTGACTTTTCGGACAAAATCGGCTACAATATAAGCAGAGATTCACGCACCGGTCCACACGGAAAACCGATGCGCTTCCTAACCGCAAAAAATGAGAGGAGATTTTCCGCAATGGATGAAAATATTTTTGACAACGACTACTTTACCCTGACCGACGAGGACGGCAACGAAATCGAATTTGAAATGATCGGTCAGTGCGAGCGCAACGGCTCTCAGTATTTCGCTATGGTGCCTGTGGAGGACGAAAAGGAAAACGAGGACAACGACGTGTGCGAATACGTCATCCTCAAACTCATGAAAGAGGGCGACGAGGAAATGCTCGTCACCGTTGACGATGACGACGAGCTGGACGATATCGCCGACTACTTTGACGACCTCTTCTCTCAGGAGATTGATTACGATAATTAAGGGAAGGTATGATGGGGCGTTGCCCCATACCCCATTCAAGGAACTTTTTTCAAAAAGTTCCTTGAAAATCCTCAAAAACTTTTGAACGGAATAAATGATTATTCCCGGTCAGCATTTTCTTTTGCTTACTTTTCTTTTCTAAAAGAAAAGTAAGTGTCAGTGTTTTCTTTTGCCTACTTTTCTTTTTCAAAAGAAAAGCAGGGGGAATCCTGCTTAGTGCGTGATAACCGGGCATAAAGACCCACATTAGAATAAAGGAGTCCGAAACCAGAGATCAATTGTGGTTTGCAGACCTCCCTTTCTCCTCCTCGATTGACTTGTCTCGACAGGGAGAACGGACGCTGGGAGCAGTAAAGCAAGCGATAGGACGCCGCCTTGCCAAAGCAGGGTTTCTCTATTCCGATTACACGGCTCGGTGGGATTCTGAACTGAAAAGCAAAAGCTGTTGCAACGCACGGAAAAGGCGTTGCAACAGCTTTTTTGTCTGAAAATTCCGGTAAAACTTTACGCCTCCCGCCCCACAAGAGCAAGGTATTCCGGATAGGTGACCAGAATCCGGAGAGCGGCAAGCAGAGCGTTTGCCGTCATTCCTGCGGGCAGACCAACCTTTTGCGCAAGCGCATCCCGGCGGGCGGCGCTGTCGTCGGCTCCCGACAGACGGTCCATATAGAAATCGGTCTTGGAAAGCGGATTTTCCGCAAAGGCTGCAACCTTTCCGGCATCCTCCAACGGCGCAAGCAGACGGTAAAGCAGCTCCCGCTCCATTCCCTCCACACCAAGCGTCCCCTCTGCGGAGGGGGCGTTCTTCCGTGCCTCTTTCCCGGCGATCTTCGGAATGTAAAGTTGAATCAGCCGGTCGGCAGGAATTGCCGAGGTCAGATGCGACCGGATCAGCTTTCCGGCACCGTCGCTGTCGGTCAGCACGATAACCGGCGACCGCTCGGCAAGCCGACGGATCAGCGCCAGCCGCTCGCTGTGCCGGAAAATTCCGAACCCGTCGGTGGTGATGATCTGCGCATTGCAAACGCTGAGCAGGCGCAGACGGTCGTATTTTCCCTCCACAATGATCGGATACGGAATGTTCAGTTTTTTCACGTCCATTCTAAAGTCACCTCACAGAAAACCAGAGAATCACAGCCACGCCCAAAAGGATCCGGTAGATCCCGAACGGTGCAAAGCTGTGGCGCCGCACAAAATCCATCAGAAACCGGATAGTCGCCAGCGAAACCAGAAAGGCGGTCGCACTCGCTGTCAGAAGCACGAGCCATGCCGTGGCAGGTACCGAAATTCCCGCCCCCGAAAGGTAGCGGAAAAACCCGACGCCCCGGATAAGACTTGCCCCAAGCATGGCGGGAATTCCCATGAAAAAAGAAAATTCGGCGGCGGCAGACCGGGAAACACCCAGCGTCCGGGCGCCGAGAATGGTAGAGCCGGATCGGGAAGTCCCGGGCACGATCGAAAGCGCCTGAAAACAGCCGATCTGCATCGCCCGGCGGCAGGAAATTCCCTCCGGTCGGGTCACTTCCTCCCCTCCCCGGTGCAGTTTTTCCACCACAAGGAAGAGAATTCCGTATATAATCAGCGCACCTGCCACCACACCCCAGCGGTACAGCCAGCCGTCAAGATCCCGTCCGGTCAGCCGGAAAAGCAGCTTATCCCCGAAAATTCCGAGGACCGCCGCCGGGATACTTGCCACGCAGACCCGGAGCCAGAGTTGCCAGGTGCTCTTTTTTTCTTCTGCGCTCTTGCTCCCCGAAAAGGGATTGAGCCGCCGGAAAAACATGACGACCACCGCCAGAATGGCGCCAAGCTGAATCACAACCTCAAACATTTTCCAGTATTCCTGCGCAAAGGTCTCCCCCAGCGCCGGGGCAACCCGGAGGGACAACAGCTCATCCAGAAGAATCAGATGCCCGGTCGAACTGACCGGAAGCCATTCGGTGATCCCCTCCAGGATCCCGTAAACGATCGCCTTTAAAATCTCGGTCCACATAAAATTCTCACTTTCGGAAAAATTTTCGGGAACAAACGGAGAAGTATTTTAAACGTCAAAGGCGGGAAGAATCGGGGGCGGCACGGAGAATGTCCCCCTCACTGACAGGAAACGGCAGGCGGGTGAAAAATTTCTGATACGGGTGGGGAGCGGATTCGATCGGCGTGCCCTGCTCATCGTACAGCTGCCGGATCGTCACGCTCACCCCAAGGCGACCGGGCGACAGAAGCTCGGCGGCGTCCCCCCTGCAGATCTTGTTGCGCTGAACGAAGGGACACAGAACCCCCTCCTCGCTGACCGGCGCAAGCCCCGCCGGGAGCGCAAGCTCCTCCGGTGCGGCAGTGGCAAGATACGCCTTTTCCCGGATGTAACCGGGAATGGTCGTCAGTTGCGGATTTTCCATGGGGTCGTCAAAATAAAATCCGGTGCAGTATTCCCGGTGGGAAACGCTCTCCAGCTCCCGCATCAGAGCGGGGTCAAAAATGTAATGCTCCGGGTCGGCAAGATAGGCGTCTATGGCGATCCGGTAGGCGTTGGTCACCACGGCGGTGTAATAGGCGCTCTTCATTCTGCCCTCGATCTTGAAGGAGTCGATTCCCGCCCCGATCAGCTGGGGAATGTGCGCAATCGTGCACATATCCTTGGAGGACATGATAAAGGAGCCAAGTTCGTTTTCCTCAATGGGAAAGGGCGACTCGGGTCGCTTTTCTTCAGTGATCGTGTAATTCCAGCGGCAGGGCTGCGTGCAAGCGCCACGGTTAGCGTCTCTTCCGGTCAGCGCATGGGAAAGCAGACATCTTCCGCTGTACGAAACGCACATGGAACCGTGAACAAACGCCTCCAGCTCCACTTCGGGCGGCAGTGCCTCCCGGATCTGTGCAACCTCCGAAAGCGTCAGCTCCCGTGCCAGCACCAGGCGCCGTGCCCCCAGCGCCGCATAGGCAAGCGCCGCCTGCGGGCTGATAATGCTTGCCTGCGTGGAAATGTGGATCTCCACGTCGGGAAGCATTTCCCGGACCAGCGAGATCACGCCGAGATCGGCGGCAATCACGCCGTCCATTCCAGCCCCCGCAATGCGGGAAAGAAACGCCCGGAGAGCGGGATATTCGTCCCCGTGAGGAAGCGTGTTCAAAGTGAGATAGAGCTTTTTGCCCCGCTCGTGCACGTATCGGGCGGCTTCAAACAGCTCCTCATCGGTGAAATTGTCGGCGGCGGAGCGCATCCCGAAGCGCCTGCCGGCAAGATAAACGGCATCGGCGCCGTAGCGGATTGCCGCTTTCAGCTTTTCAAAATTGCCTGCCGGCGATAATAATTCTGGCATATTTCTTCCTGTCCGTGTACCCCGGCGCCCCGGAGCACACCTATCCTATTCTATGCAATCTGTGCTAACATTATAGCAGAAAGTTTCCTTTCTGTCAAGCAAAAGCTCCGGGGCGGGAGCCATGCCAAAAGGCACAATTCCAACCCCGGAGGCGGGAAAAGCTTATTTTCTTTTTACGGTAAAATGCGAAACCGCTTTGGAAACCGCCTTGGCAATCGCACCGCCGAGAACCGTATTGGCAATTGCCTCCACCACACCGTTCAGCCCGACAAAGGTCACCAGAAAGATCCAGAGCGAATCGGTCGGCAACTTCCATTCCGTCATGGTGGCGATGAAAGAATCGTTGTGCCAGAAGAACACGACAATGGCGGTCATAAAGAACAGCGTGTTCAGAAGTGCGGTGGACAGCGAAGCGACAAAATACGAAATCACACGGGTCTTGTCAAATTTCTGCATTGCCCGGAACAACACCCCGGAAAACCAGCCGCACAGCACCCGGGGCACCATGCAGGTAATAAAGGTGAGGATCGGATTCAGGCTCAGCAGGAACACGCCGAAAGCGGACATACCGAAGCACTGAATAAAGCTTGTCAGCCCGAACACCGCCCCCAAAACTGCACCGGCGGCAGGACCAAGAATGATAGCGCCGATAGCGACCGGTAAGACCATGAAGGTGATCTCAATCAGTCCGATCTTCAGGTAGCCAAGCGGGGTAAAGGCAAAGATGAACATGATGGCAATCAGTATGGCCAGCTGTGCCATCTGAATCAGCCTTGTGCGAGAGGTTTTGTTTTCCATAAAAACTCCTGTCTGCTGTCGCCCCTCGCTGAGGGTGCAACGCAATTTTTTATTGATGAAAGCCCGGAGGACCGGACTGTCATTTCCTGTTTTTCCGATAGATCTCCAAAAGCCCGGTCAGCGTAAGCTCCGGCTTATGCAACATGGAATGTGTACAACAGGGCAAAACCACGCCGGCAAGTCCGCCGGTGAGAATACCCGGAACCGACGCAAGCTTCATTTCCCGTGCGATCCCGTCAAGCATTCCATCTATCATCATGGCGTGACCGTAAAGAACGCCGGCGTTCATGGAATCTCTGGTATTCCGGGCGATCAGTTGCCGGGGCGGCACCAGGGATACGTCCGAAAGCTTTGCGGCGTCGGTGGACAGCGCATGAAGCGACATCCGCACGCCGGGAGCGATGATTACACCCTCAAGGCTTCCCTTTGCGTCAACCACGGTAAAAGTCGTGGCGCTCCCCACGTCGATCACCACAAAAGGCGGCGGCAGAACGGCAAGAGCGGCAACGGCATTTGCCACAAGGTCGGCGCCAAGCTGCGTGGGGTCGTCCACATGGATGCGGAGTCCGGTCTTCATGCCGGGACCTACCTCCGGCGGCAAAATACCGGTCAGCCGGGTCACCGCTTCCCGCACCGGGGCGGTAAGCGAGGGCACCACCGAACAAAGAATGCAGTCGGTGATATCCGAACGGTCGATGTGGTTTAGACGCAGGATCCCGTCGGTCAGCACCGCATATTCGTCCGGCGATCGGGGACAAAGCGAGGAGATCTTGCTGGTCACGCAAAGCTTTCCGTCTGCGTCAAAAACTCCCAAGTCTATGCTGGAATTTCCGATGTCAATCGCAAGCAGCATCCGTATCCCTCCTCCCGTAAGCCTATCAATCGTTTTCGCTTATATTATATCCCGACTTTCCGTTTTTGTCAAGAAAAATAAAAAATCTTGGGGAGACGGGGAAAACTTTTCTGAAGAAAAGTTTCCCCCGCCCTTCCCCTCACCACGCAGAATTTCATTGACAATCGGAAATTATTTTGTTATAATAAAGGGTGAAATATTTTTTCAGTTCATCTCCAATATGAGGAATTATATGTCAGAATTTACAAAAGTTGCCGTAATCGGGGCAGGACACGCCGGCATTGAAGCTGCGCTTGCCGCCGCCCGGACCGGAATTGACACGGTTTTGTTCACCATGTCACTGGAATCGGTCGCCAATATGCCCTGCAATCCGTCCATCGGCGGCACCGGAAAGGGTCATCTCGTCTACGAAATTGACGCCCTTGGCGGCGAAATGGGACGAGCCGCCGACCTTGTCACCCTGCAATCCCGCACGCTGAACCTCGGAAAAGGCGCCGCCGTTCATTCCAAACGTATCCAGGCGGACCGCAAGGAATACCATAAACTCATGAAGCACACGCTGGAAACTACGCCAAATCTGCGACTGATTCAGGCGGAGATCGTTTCCATTGGGGTAAAAGACGGCAAGGTCTGCTCGGTCACAACCCGTCTCGGCGAGGTCTGGGAGTGCTCGGCAGTCATTCTCTGCACCGGAACCTATCTGGAAAGCCGGGTCTTCGTGGGGGATGTCAACTACGAGAGCGGTCCGGACGGCTTTCTTGCCGCCAAAGGACTTTCAAGCGTTCTGCGGGAACTGGGAATCCGCTTGATGCGTTTCAAGACCGGAACGCCCTCCCGTGTTAACAAAAATTCCATAGATTTCACGCAACTCGAGCAACAGGACGGAGAAACACCCATAATTCCTTATTCTGCCCTCACCGATGAGACACTTTTCAACGGACTGAAACAGATTCCCTGCCATATCGTGTACACCAACGGTGAAACGCACCGGATCATCCGGGAGAATATCAACCGTTCCGCCATGTATTCAGGGCAGATCCACGGCATCGGACCCCGCTATTGCCCTTCCATTGAGGACAAGCTGGTACGTTTTGCCGATAAAGAGCGGCATCAGCTCTTCGTGGAGCCGGTCGGCGCCGACACTGAGGAGATGTATATGCAGGGCTTTTCCACTTCCCTGCCCGTAGATATTCAGCGGCAAATGCTCCGCTCGCTCTCCGGATTTTCTAAGGCGGAAATCATGCGTTATGCGTATGCGATTGAGTACGACTGCGTAGATCCCACCGAACTGCTTGCCACACTGGAATTCAAAAAGATCAAAGGGTTATACGGCGCCGGACAGTTCAACGGAACCTCCGGCTACGAAGAAGCGGCGGCACAGGGGTTGATCGCCGGGCTGAACGCCTCGCTCGCCCTCCGTGGCATGGAGCCTTTGATCCTCAGCCGCTCGGAAAGCTATATCGGAACGCTGATCGACGACCTGGTAACCAAGGGAACGAACGAACCGTACCGCATGATGACTTCCCGCTCGGAATACCGTCTGCTGTTGCGGCAGGACAACGCCGACGCCCGTCTTACCCCAAAAGGTCATGCGGCAGGCCTGATTTCGGATGAACGATTCCATGCTTTTGAAGCCAAGCAAGACGCTATTCAAAAGGAAACGGCACGCCTGGAACAGACCCACCTATCCCCTGCCCTTCTCAATCCTTTTCTGGAGCAAGCGGGATTACCGCCGGTCGGTACCGGTTTTTCGCTGGCAGAGCTTCTGAAAAGACCGCAGATCACTTATGAAAGCCTTGCCGCACTGGACGTTGATCGCCCCAAGCTTCCCCTGCGGGTCATTCAGACCGTAGAGATTAACATCAAATACGAGGGCTATATCAAACGCCAGATTGCCGAAGTGGCACGTCATAAAAAACTGGAAGCAAAAACGATTCCCGCCGACCTTGATTATCGGCAGATCATCGGATTGCGCATTGAGGCAAGACAAAAGCTGGAATCCGTTCGTCCCCTGACGATCGGACAGGCTTCCCGGATCAGCGGCGTGAACCCTGCGGACATTTCGGTACTCCTGATCTACCTCGGCATCCGGGCATAATTATGAATGTTTCACGTGAAACATTTTGTCAAAGGAGATAAAAAAATGGAATATTCTCAATTTTGCGAGGAATGTACCCGTATTTTCCGGCGGAACGCCTTGCCGGATCCCACGCAGGAGCAGCTTGAAAAACTGCATTTTCTGACGGAATATCTGCTAAAAGTCAATCAAAGTATGAATCTGACCGCTATTCGGGATGAAAAACAGGTCATTTTAAAGCATTATGCAGACTCTCTTACCCTTCTGCCCTATCTGCCGGAGGGTGCAAAAATGCTTGACGTAGGATGTGGCGCCGGGTTCCCTACTCTGCCGATCGCCATTTTTCGTCCGGATCTGCAGATAACGGCATTGGATTCTACCGCAAAACGGATTGAATTTGTAAAGAGCATTGCTACACAGCTGAACCTATCCCACGTGTTTCCCGTTGCCGCCCGTGCCGAGGACGTAGCGCACGACCCGCAAAGCCGGGAGCATTTCGACGTCGTGACTGCACGTGCCGTAGCGGCGCTTCCTGTTCTTGCCGAATTGTGTCTGCCGTTATGCCGCATCGGCGGCATGTTTCTCGCCATGAAAGCCAAGCAGGCGCCCGAGGAGATCCTTGCCGCCCGGAACGCCATTGGGTTATGCGGCGGCGGAATTTGTACTGCACACACGATTTCCCTGATATCGGACGACAATAATCCTGCCGAAACGCCCAATTCTGACTGCCGGACTCTGCTTGAAATCAAAAAAATTTCCCAGACTCCCAAAATTTATCCCCGACATTTCTCCAAAATTGCAAAGAAACCGCTATAATTTTCTCCAGATATTTCCATAATATGTAATAAGGTTTACTTTTTCCCCTGCGCCGACTGTTATACGACAGTCGGCGCTCTTATTTTACACCCGGGTTTCGTGCTTCTTTTTATTTCCCATGTGCTATAATAGACGCACAACAACAAAGCATTACGTTTCACGTGAAACGCAAGCGACAACGGAAAGGAAAAAGACACCTATGAACGACCTCAAATTTCTGAAAAAGCAAGACCCCTCCACCGCCAACGATTTTCCGGAAAGTATTCTCCAGATCCGGACCGACAGCATCCGCCCAAACCATGCACAACCCCGTGCACGTTTTGACCACAATTCAATTCTTCGTCTGGCGGACTCCATTCGCCGGTACGGAATCCTGCAACCGCTGACAGTTCGTCGTTCCCCGGACGATACAATATACGATTACGAGCTGATTGCCGGCGAAAGACGTTTGCGTGCGGCAAAAATGCTCGGATATTACACCGTTCCCTGTATCCTGATCGAAGCGGACGAGCGTATGACGGCAGAAATGGCAATTATCGAAAACCTTTTGCGGGAAGATCTGAATATGTTTGAACAGGCATACGGTTTTCAGAAGCTGATTGAAAATCATCACCTGACGCAGGAAGATGTGGCACGACGGCTGTCGCTCAGTCAATCTGCCGTAGCCAACAAGCTTCGGTTACTGAAATTAAGTCTGGAAGAACAAAATCTGATTCTGGAATGCGCTCTGACCGAACGTCATGCCCGGGCATTGCTGAAGATCAGCGATCCCGCCGTGCGTAGTGAACTGATCCGCAAAATTGCTGCCGAAAAATGGAACGTCCGGGAAAGTGAGCGTTATATTGACGCCATATGTGCCGGAAAAACTGCAGAATTGCAGGAAGCATTGCGGCGGAACGGCGACAGCGCCATTGAGGAAGCCCTGGTTGCCTCCGCACGCTCAGAAAATTCAGAAAATGCCGCAAACGCCCCGGCAATTACTCTGGATAATATGTCAAAGAAAAGCGAAGAAAGCATTAAACCAATCGTATGCTATTCCCATAACATTTCCGGCAATGCGGAAACATCGTCTCCCATGCCCGCCAGTATTCCCGAAATCCTGCAGTCTTTCCGTCGGCGTGTGGAAACGCTCCAGAAAGGTGGTCGGGAGACCACTATGAATATTTCCGAGACTTTCCGTTCACTCGAGATTACCATACGCATCGCCAAACAATGAGATAATGTTTCACGTGAAACATTATCAGGAAAAGCAAAAATATTTTAACCCGGATGCCATGTTTCACGTGAAACATATTGTCAAAAAACCTTGAAAATATTAAAGATTTCTCTTGCATTTTCACAAAAGATATGATATAATATACTACATAGGCAGAGTCGGAGATTTCCGGCACTGTTTCGAGGACAAGCTGTGCGGTTTGTTTTGACTTGTCCGGACTCCATGAGAAAGGAAAATTGCCCAAATGGGAAAAATAATATCGTTTGCAAACCAGAAAGGCGGCGTAGGGAAGACCACATCGTGCGTAAACGTGGCATCTGCGCTCGGTATTCTGGGACATAAAGTACTGATCATTGACCTTGACCCGCAGGGAAATACCACCAGCGGCGTCGGCATTTCCAAAAAAGGGCTGAAAGCCACCACCCGTGAGTTGCTCAACGGGAATCTGAGTGCCAAAGAGGTCATTCTGGAAACCCCTTATGAAAATCTGTGGGTCATTCCCACAAATACGGCGCTTGCCAGTGCCGAATTCGATCTTCTCGACTTTGAAGAAAGCGAATACCGCATGAAAAATGCGCTGGCAGATATCAAAAACGACTTTGATTACATACTCATCGACTGCCCGCCGTCGCTCGGACAGCTTACCGGAAACGCATTTACCGCAAGCGACGGAATTATCGTGCCGATGCAATGCGAGTTCTACGCTCTGGAGGGACTTTCCCAGCTGATGATCACCATTAACCGGATCAAAAAGAGCTACAATCCCGACCTGACGGTAACCGGTATTCTGATTACCATGTACAACGGCAGATTGCTGCTTTCGATGCAGGTTATCGCAGAACTTCAGAAGCACTACGAGGACAAGCTCTTTGAAACCCGAATTTCCCGGAACGTCAAGCTGACCGAAGCCCCCGGATTTGGCAAGCCGGTCCATTATCACGACAAAAACTCCAAGGGCGCCAAGGAATATCTTGAAGTCGCCCGGGAACTTGTGACCCGAATCTGATCAACTGGAGGTTTTTCCGATGGCAACCAAACCATCCGGATTGGGCAGGGGATTGGGAGAACTGCTGGAAGACAATTCGCCCAGCCTGCGACAGTCCAAGCCAACCGTGGTAGCAAAGGGAGCAAACGAGCCGCAAAAGACCGCTTTTGATCCCTACAAGGCAAACTCTGCAAGCAAGGTTTTGCCGAAAAACAAAAGTGTAAAAGCAAATTTCAGACAAAAATAAGGCTCGGGCTGTCGATTTTCAGGACAGCCCCAAGCTGTTATTCCGTTTCTTATCCATGCGGTCGAAAAATGTCGCAGTGGATGAAGCGGAATCGGACCGTTGCAAGATAAAATTCTGAAAAAACAAGTGAGAGGATTAAGATATGGCAAATAAAACCTCCCGTCTCGGCAGAGGCTTTTACGATATTTTAGAAGACAATATGCCCGAATCCAAGAAAGGCTCGGGCGAAATCCTGCGGATCGCCGACGTAGAGCCACGTCACGACCAGCCCCGTAAGACCTTTGAAAGGGAAGCGCTGGAAGCCCTGGCGGATTCTATCGGCACCTACGGCGTACTCCAGCCGATCATCGTCCGGAAAAACGGTGAGACCTATGAGATCATCGCCGGCGAAAGACGTTGGCGTGCGGCAAAAATGGCGGGGCTGTCGGAAATTCCGGCTGTCGTATTCGACGGCGACGAACTGAAAGCGGCACAGGTCGCTCTGATCGAAAATATTCAGCGTGAGGACCTGAATCCGGTAGAAGAAGCCATGGGTTACGGTGCTCTGATCGACCGTTTCGGTCTGACGCAGGATCAGGTGGCAAAACAGGTCGGAAAAAGCCGTTCTGCCATTACCAATATGCTCCGTTTACTGGATCTGCCCGACGAAGTGCTGGAAATGCTGAAGGCAGGCGAGATCTCCGCCGGACACGCCCGGGCATTGCTGGGGCTTGACAATGAAGATCAGATGGCACCCCTTGCGGCGCAGATCGTGGAAAAAGACCTTTCTGTACGGGACACCGAAGCCGCTGTAAAGCGCTACAACGCCCTCGGAAGCGCCGCTGAAGAACCCAAGGTACATCCGCAGATCAAAGCGCAGATGAAAGAACTGGAGCGCCGTGCCATGTCGTCTCTTGGCAGAAAGGTGAGAATTTCCCGCTCCTCCCGCAAGAAAGTGGTGGAGCTGACTTACGACGATGACGCCGATCTGGAGGCTTTGCTGAAAGCCCTGTGCGGCGAAAAAATTTTTGACGAGACTTTTGACTGAAAAAACCCGGAGGATTCCGGTTTCAAATTCAATAACCGCATGAAAGAGGAATAATATGCTGGACATTCGTTATATCAAAGAAAAACCCGAAGAGGTCATTGCAAGACTTGCAAAAAAGGGAAAAGACGCCCGTGCGGACATCGAACAGATCCTGGCGCTGGACGCTGAAAGAAGAAGCCTGATTGCCGAAACCGAGGCTATCAAGGCAGAGCAGAACAAAAACAACAAGCTGATCCCTGCCTACAAGAAAGAAGGGAAGGACGTTTCGGCTATTTTCGCCGAAATGAAACAGCTTTCCGCAAAAACCAAAGAGATCGACGAGCGCCTGAAGCTTGTCGAAACGCAGTTCACATCGATCATGCTCGGACTTCCGAACCTGCCGGACGACGATCTGCTCCCCGGCGGTAAGGAAAACAATCAGCCGCTTTCTTACTACGGCGAGCCGAAGGTATTCGATTTCGAGCCGAAAAACCACGTGGATCTCTGCACGGATCTTGGTCTAATCGACTACAAGCGGGGAACCAAACTCTCGGGCGCCGGCTTCTGGATCTACCGTGGCATGGGCGCACGGCTGGAATGGGCATTGCTCAACTACTTCATCGACACCCACCTCGGAAACGGATTTGAGCTGGTTCTGGTTCCGCATATGCTCGGCTACGAGTGCGGACTGACCGCCGGACAGTTCCCGAAATTTGAGGATGACGTATACTGGCTGGAGACGGCAGAGGACGAGAGACGGCGCTTTATGTTGCCAACCGCTGAAACAGCTCTGGTATCGCTTCACCGGGATGAGATCCTGACCGAAGCGGATCTGCCGAGAAAATATATCAGCTACACCCCCTGTTTCCGCCGGGAAGCCGGAAGCTACCGTGCAGACGAGCGGGGAATGGTACGGGGTCACCAGTTCAACAAGGTGGAAATGGTGCAGTACACCCTGCCGGAAAAGAGTGACGAAGCCTTTGCAGAGCTTGTGGCAAACGCAGAAAATCTGGTCAAGGGTCTTGGATTCCACTTCCGGACGGTCAAGCTTGCCGCTGAGGACTGCTCCGCTTCCATGGCACGCACCTACGATATCGAGATCAACATTCCCTCGATGAACGGCTACAAGGAAGTTTCCTCGGTCTCAAACGCCCGGGATTATCAGGCACGGAGAGGCATGATGCGGGTGAGAAGAGAAAACGGAAAGACCGAATTCCTGCACACCCTGAACGGCTCCGGACTGGCGACCAGCCGCATCCTGCCCGCTCTGGTTGAGCAGAATCAGCAGAAGGACGGTTCGGTGGTGGTACCCGAAGTTCTCCGCAAGTTCGTCGGTGTGGACGTGATCCGCAAATAATTACGCTTTGAGCTTTGGCTGTTCCTCTCCGACAGGGGAGAGGAACAGCTTTATTTCCAATATATGGAATTTAAAAATAAATCCGGGAGGTACTGCGATGGTTGCATTTTTGTTCCGTCTTGCCGCAAATGAAGAAGATATGCCCCTGATCCAGGAACTGTGGCAATATTTTTACAATACATACTACCAGAACGACGTATACTACGGCAATCTGAATCTGGACACCGGGGATATGATCATGATAAAAAACATCCTGCTTGGGCTTTTCATCGGGCTGTCGCTTGCGGCGTTTGCCACGGTGTTCAACAAGCGGGTGCTGGGCAATTTCGTGCGGAAACTGCTTGCAGACGAGGTCCTCTGCGCAGAGAACGCCAAAACGCTTGCCGAGCTTGGATACGATAAAAAGTATGCTATCCGGTCGGCGGTCGGGCACAGTACCAATCTGCGCCGGGTCGTGAAATGCCGGGAAGAAGAGATATACAATGCGGAAATTGAAGAAAAGCGGCTTGCTTATGAGGAGCAAAGGAAAACCGACCGCTCTCTCCGCCGTTTCCGCTCCGAGCCGTTCCACGTGGATCCTCTGAAGCATCATTTTTACATTCCGGAGGACATGAAATACACGGCGGATATAAAGTTTGAGAAAAAGGGAACCACTCTCCTGGGTGCCATTTTGTTCGTTGTGATCATGGCGATAGCGTTTGTCGTATTGATCGTGTCGCTTCCCGGCATTTTCACGGTTCTGGATGATTTTGTCGGCTCCCTCGGCGGAAGCAAGACCGTAATCTGAAGCAAGGAGAAGCGAACGGGATGACAGTTACAAGACTTGCGGACGCTTTGCGCCCGAAACGCTTTGAGGATATTGTCGGGCAGGATCACCTGTTCGGAGAGCGTGGCGTGATCCGCCGTCTGATGGCGGCAGGAAAAATTCCGAATATGATCTTTTTCGGTCCTCCCGGAACGGGAAAAACCACGGCGGCGGAAATCGTTGCCCGGGAATCCGATATGGTCTTTCACCGTCTGAACGCCACGACGGCGACCTTATCTGACGTCAAGGACATTCTGACCAGCACAAACAATCTGTTTTCCGCAGGCGGAATCCTTTTATACATCGACGAAATTCAGTATTTCAACAAAAAGCAACAGCAGGCGCTGTTGGAATACATAGAGGACGGGCGGGTAACGCTGATTACCTCGACGACGGAGAATCCGCATTTTTACATTCACAACGCCATTATTTCCCGGTCGTCGCTGTTTGAATTCAAGCCGGTTGCACCGGCGGCGTGTGCGGTTGCCCTGCGGCGTGCGGTAGATTATCTGAACGAACGGGAAAACCGCAATATAAAGGCTTCTGACGAGGTCCTAACTGCCATTGCACGCTCCACATCGGGAGACGTGCGGCACGCCATGGGTGTACTGGAAAACGCTTATTACATGGCGGAGGAGGAGCTGACGCAGGATATTCTGGATCAGCTTCATGTAGGGGTCGGAAATTTTGACGAGGACACGCATTACGATCTGCTTTCCTGCCTGCAAAAGTCTATTCGTGGCTCCGATCCGGATGCGGCGGTGTTTTATCTGGCAAAGCTGTTGTCCTTCGGAGAGCTGATCAGCGTATGCCGGCGTCTCCAGGTCATTGCCAGCGAAGACATCGGGCTTGCGTATCCGATGGCGGCGGCGGTAGTCCGTGCGTGTTGCGAATCGGCAAAGGAGCTGGGAATGCCGGAAGCGCAGATCCCACTGGCACACGCCGCCGTTCTGTTGGCGACATCTCCGAAATCCAATTCCGCCTATGAGGCGATCAACGAGGCAAACAAGGCGATTGAAGCGGGGGAGGGGAGAAATGTACCTACCCACCTGCAAAGCCCGTTATTCAGAGGTTACAAGTACCCACACGACTATCCGGGACACTACGTAAAGCAACAGTATCTGCCAGACGATCTGAAAGGCAGAACTTTTTACCGCTACGGCGACAACAAAATGGAAGAAGCGGCACGTCAATATGCAGAAAAAATTAAAAAAGGGTAATATTACTCCGGTCAGCCATGTGTCCACGCAAGAGGCGTCGGCGGCTGAAAAAGAGCAGATGTCTTTTTTCAGAAAGCATCAGGAATTCATATTATATTTTCTTTTCGGGATCATCACCACGGTGGCATCGCTTCTGGCGTGCTACCTGACGCTGAAATTCGGAACGGTGATCTGGCACGACGAGGAAGGAAATCCCACGGCGTTTGTGGATATTCTGGGAAGCACCTCGCAATGGATCGTGGGTGTGCTGGTTGCATTTTTCACCAATAAATTCTGGGTGTTCCGCTCGGCGGAAAAGGGGATCCGTGCAACCTTCCGACAGCTTGGCATCTTCTCCGGCTCCCGGCTCGGTACTTATTTTCTGGAGGTGATTATCAACCTCGGCGTAATTGCACTTCTCGACAACGTGTTCCATTACAAACCGCTTGTCATTCCGCTGGGATTTATGAACTTTGAGTGCAATTCCCGCATCTGGGCTAAAATCGTCTCCTCCGTTGTGATCGTGATTTCCAATTACTTTATCAGCAAGCTGGTTGTATTCAGAAAGAAGAAGGTGGAGTAGGTGGCGAGTAGCGGGGAAAACTTTTCTGGAGAAAAGTTTTCCCCGGACCCCTTTCAAAAGACTTT
>ENA-ORMN01001286-ORMN01001286.1-human-gut-metagenome-genome-assembly--contig:-NODE-1286-length-25211-cov-3.913977_pt1 | contig 25211 bp, 20 predicted proteins | sample MGYA00242102_ERZ508993 | MGnify/ENA primary metagenome ERZ508993 (study PRJEB26280, sample SAMEA2338770) | human gut metagenome | biome: human gut; feature: human-associated habitat; material: faeces...
TACAATGACACAGCATGGATTTGCGAGAGATATGGAATTTACACTGGACAGTCAGGAGACGCTTAAAAAGTATCCTTTTAAGTTTAATCTTTATATCAGACATATAATTGAAGATGATATTTTGTCTACGGAATGGCATGTTGAAAATGCAGATGATAAGGATATGTATTTTAGCATAGGCGGACATCCGGCATTTGTATGCGGTGAAAATGCCTGTGGTGCAAAGCTTGTATTTGGGACAGATAAAGATATTCTGGAATACAGCCTTTTATCAAATGATGGTCTTCTTGAAGATAAGTGCTATGTGATGAAGCTTGAAAATAAGGCAGTTACTATAACACAGGACTTTTTTGACAAGGATGCTTATATAGTAGAAAACAGCACAATAAAAAGAGTAAGCCTTGTAAAAGACGATAAAACTATTGTGACAGTTGAATTTGATACGCCCGTGTTCGGTCTATGGTCACCTGTCGGAAAAGGAGTTCCTTTTGTATGTATAGAACCATGGAATGGAAGAACGGACAGAGCTGACTTTGATGGTGATTTGACTAAAAGAGAGTGGAGCAATAAACTGGCACCGGGCAAAGAATTCGTTTCGGGATATAAGGTACGGTTTGGCAGATAGGAAAGATATAATAAATTTTATAATAATAACAAAAGCAGCATCTGAGGTATTAAAAACACCTTGGGTGCTGTTTTTTTAGCGGAATAATAAAATTCTGAACCCCGCATAAAATCAGGCATTGCGTTAAGTAGCAAAAATATTTATGATTTTGCTTGACATAAATCATATAAGGGGTTATATTAATTATAACAACTGTACTAATTCATATAGTACAGTTGTTACAGGACGAAAAACATTGCAATGAAAAAATAGAAATGAAAGGATTAGGTGTTTAGATGTTTGTTGTAGACGTCATGTCGCGAGTGCCGGTATATGAACAGATAATCAAACAGGTGGAAGAACAAGTGCTTACAGGTATTTTGAAGGAGGGCGATAAATTACCTTCAGTAAGGTCGTTATCTGTAAAACTCTCTATCAATCCCAATACAATCCAGAAGGCTTATACAGAACTTGACAGAAGACAGCTTATAATAACTGTTCCGGGTAAGGGTTCATTTATATCAGAAAAAGCTATTGAGGTTGTAGGAGCGAATTCAAGAGAGAAGATGACAGAACTTAATAAGATTATCAGGGAACTGGCATTGGCCGGAGTTACAAAAGAAGAAATAATTAATAATATTGAAGAAGTGTTTAATAATACGGAGGTATGACAATGATTAATGCAGAGGCTATTCACAAGTCTTTTGAGGACTTTACTGCACTGGATAATGTTACATGCAATATCAGTGACGGCTGCATATATGGCATGGTTGGTTCAAATGGTGCGGGAAAATCTACATTTTTAAGAGTGTTATCCGGAGTTTACAAACCAGATAAAGGATACGCATTTATAGACGGACTTAATGTATATGAAAATCCAAAAGCAAAGCAGAAAATCGTATTTGTTGCTGATGATTTATATTTTCTGCCGGGTGCAACGCTGAATAAAATGGCAAAGTTGTATGCATCGGCATATGACAGATTTGATTGGGCAAGATTTAAAGAACTGACAAAATTATTCGGACTTGACCCGAAAAAATCAATTTCTAATTTTTCAAAAGGAATGAAGAGACAGGCAGCGATTATATTGGCACTGTCAACAAGAACAAAATATATGTTTTTTGATGAGACATTTGACGGACTTGACCCTGTAATGAGAAATCTTGTGAAAAAACTTATATGCAATGATGTTGCAGAACTGAATTCAACTGTTATAGTTACCTCACATTCTTTAAGAGAACTCGAGGATATATGTGACCATCTGGCACTTCTCCATAAGGGCGGAATGGTGCTTGACAGCGATGTGCTTGAATTAAAAACATCACAGTTTAAAGTTCAGGTGGCATTCAGGGAAAACTTTGATAAGAGCAGATTTGAACAGTTTAATATCACACGTTACAGACAGGAAGGTTCAGTTGCCAATATGATAATTAATGGAGACAGAGAAGAGACAGTTGCATTGTTCAAAGCAATGAATCCGCTGGTTCTTGATGTCCTTCCGCTTACACTTGAAGAAGTATTTACTTATGAGATGGAATCTCTTGGCTATGAATTTGAGAGTGCATTGGAGGTTGAAAAATAATGAATAATAAAAAGATTTTCAGTGTGAAAATGTTCTGGCAGTCATTTTTGCAGTTAAAAGTAATAGGTTTTATATCAACGATATTAATGGTGCTTATAACATGCGTGCCAATTTGCATAAGTGCAGTTAATATTAAATCTAATATTGAATATGCAGGCGTTGAAAAGGCATCAAGATATGTTCAGTTTGTTGATGGGAATGATTTTATACCTATACTGATTCTTACATTTGCAATAATAACACCGGTTCTTGTTTTATTTGCGTGGAATTTTCTTAATAAAAGAAATACAAGTGATTTTTATCATTCGCTTGCTTATACAAGGCTGAATCTGTATCTTACTAAAATAGCAGCCTTTGTATTATGGATTCTGATTATGTATGCATCAATATTTTTATCAGCTGCAATTTTATATAAAATATTTAAAACATGTTATATTGTAAATTATGGCTCGATACTTAGTGTGTTTTTCTCGGAATTTATATGCTGTCTGTTATGTGCGGCAGCAGCAACACTTGCTTGTTCTATAACAGGAAATATATTCAGTAATATATGCCTTACTGGACTTATATTGTTTTTTCCAAGATTTATAATATTGATGGTTCAGGTGACAGTTGTATCAATAGTATATTTTGCATCATCAGAGCATTTTGTTTCAATTCTTGACAATAGCTATAATATGATTGTTGGTCAGGTGTTCAGTGTGTTTACAGGTTCGTCATTAGATGGTGTAATTAATGTAGCACACTCAAAAATATACACATTTGTTCTTGCACTTATTTATTTTGTTACCGGTTGTCTGCTTTTTATAAGAAGAAAGAGTGAGACGGCAGGAAAACCTACACTGTCTTGGAAACTGCAGTTTGTAATACGTACAGTTATCGGATTTTCAATAAGTATTATTGGTGTGATTTCATTTGTGGGTGCAGTAAGAAATGCAGATATAGAAAAGTCGCAGAGTATATTATATGTAGTTATAACGTTCATTGTGGCTGCGGTTGTTGTTATAGTATATGAGTTGATTGCAAGCAGAAAAACGCACCGTGTGATAAAAGCAATCCCTTCAATAATTACTGCATATGTGCTGGCAGCTGTTTTTGGTGTGATTGTAAATATCGGAATTGGCAGTATGATTAATTATCAGCCGGATGCATCAAAGATTAAGTATATAAAAATAAATACAGGAAATGGTTCATATGTTTATGATAAAGATTATTTTTCAGATGTATTTTCACAGGTAAAAATTGACGACATAGATGCAATTAATTCAATTGTTAATTCAATGAAAGATAATATGGAAATATATAATACTTCTGATGAATATTCAGCAATATTCCAGAATGGCGATTACAGCCCGGTTACTGTATATATTAAGGATGGCATTTGGGGAAGATACAGAACTGTATATGTCAAAGAAAAAGATATACAGACAATTATAAATGGAGCAGTGAAGAATGATGAATTCTGCAAAAAATATAAAAAGCTTCCGCAGTATGAAGAAGCTGTAATAAGATGGTCAGATAATATGTCCGATGAGGACAGTAAAAAATTATATAATACATTTTTAGATGAAGTGTCAAAAATGTCATTTGAGGACTGGTATCTTACAGTTAATGGAAGGAAAAGAGGTGTATCACTGGCTTATGTTGATATATCATTTTCACTTAATGGAACTAAATATACTTCAGAAGTATTAATCGGAGATAAAATGCCAAACACGCTTCAGGCATACATGAATGCGGTTAATAAGTATGTGGCAGAAAATAAAAAGGATTCTTACGAATCAATGTGTAATTATCTTGATAATATTGAGACAGAGAAAAATAAAGATAATTATACATGCTATATATCAGTCTATGATGTAGAAAATAATACTCAATCACGAATATGGTCAGAAAATATGGACGGCAATAAAATTGTTCCTGATTTGAAAGAAAACCTGAAAAACATTTCACCTGAGAAAAAATTTGATTTGACAAAACCGGTAATTGAAATAATTTTCTATGGAAACAGGTCAGGGGGGTCATTTAGTTATTTCTTCCAGATGGATGGATATGATTCTTTAGATGATTTTAACAATCTGGGTCCAATTGGATTGTAAAATTTCTGCATTAAAATAAATATTAAGGCAATCATATAAATAAAATGCTGCGAATATTTGTGGAGCATTATAAATATTGAAAGGATTGCCTTAATATGAGTGATTTTGTAAAAAATGCAGATGAAAATATAATGAATTTTAAAGACCGGCTGAGATTCCCGGCTAATTTTGACATGCTAGACAGAGAAGTCAGAATAGGCGGAAAGAAGGCCGGTTTTTTCTTTATCGATGGTTTTGTTCAGGAGGATATGGTGGAAAAACTTATGCAGTTTTTTTATTCCTTAAAACCGGAAGATGTCAGTAATATAGATAAATTTCTTGAAAATGGGATGCCATATACAGAAGTTGACAGGGCTGATAAGTATGAGCGGGTTATAACATCTTTTCTTGCAGGAGTTACAGTCCTTTTTGTAGATGGATTTGACGAGGCTGTACTCATAGACTGCAGGACTTATCCGATGAGGTCGGTTGCTGAACCGTGGAAAGACAGAGTTCTAAGAGGTTCAAGAGATGGTTTTGTTGAGACACTTGTATTAAATGCGGCATTGCTTAGAAGAAGAATAAGAGATACAGGATTTTCAATGGAGATGTTTAATGTGGGAACACGCTCACGCTCTGATGTTGCCATATGTTATATAGATGACCTGGTTGATAAAAGTCTTCTTAATAATATTAAGGAAAGAATAAAAAAACTAAATGTAGAATCACTTACCATGAATGTTGAAAGCCTTGCGGAGTGTCTTTTTGAGTATAAATGGATTAATCCATTTCCAAAGTTTAAATATTCAGAAAGACCAGATACGGCATCTGCTGCGATACTTGACGGAAATATCGTCATAATGGTTGATAATTCACCGGCCGTTATGATAATTCCGACATCAATATTTGATATTGTTGAAGAACCTGATGATTATAATTTTGCACCCATGATAGGAACGTATCTGAGGCTGTCGAGATTTCTTTTTACCATTGTTACAATGATGCTTACGCCGATATGGCTTCTGCTTATTCAGAATCCGGAATTGATTCCGTCATGGCTTTCGTTTATAACGGTGTCTGATGAAATAACTGTGCCTGTTATTTTTCAGCTTTTGATTCTTGAACTTGCAGTTGACGGACTGAAGATGGCAGCAGTAAATACACCGTCACTTCTTTCTACACCTTTAAGCATTGTGGCAGGTATTGTTGTCGGGGAGTATGCTGTAAGTTCGGGGTGGTTTAATACGGAATCACTTCTATATATGGCTGTGGTGACTGTCGGAACATACTCACAGGCAAGTTTTGAGATGGGTTATGCAATGAAATTTATAAGAGTTTTTACGCTGTGTCTTACAGCTGTTTTTAATGCTGCCGGTTTTTTTGCAGGAGTGGCTGTCGGAGTATGCTGTATAATTTTTAACAAGACGATTTCAGGAAAAAGTTATATTTATCCGTTATATCCATTTGATGTAAAAAAATTGAAGAGAAGCATTTTCCGTGTCAGGCTGCCGCATGGCAAAAATAATTAATATATAAAATGGTTCGTTCTGAATGTTTATAAAAAATTTAAAAATTTTAGCGGTCTGTTCATTTTAAAGCATATGATTATGTGATATACTCATAAAAGAATAATTCTTTATGGATTATAAAGTATAGAAAGTGACTTGATTAGAATGGGTAAAGTAATCGGAATTGATTTGGGAACAACTAACAGCTGTGTTGCTGTGCTTGAGGCAGATGTGCCTACAGTTATAACAAACAGCGAAGGATACAGGACAACACCTTCAGTTGTTGCATTTTCAAAAGATGGTTCAAGGCTTGTGGGCGATATTGCTAAAAGACAGGCGGCAGCTAATGCAGACAGAACTATTTTTTCCATAAAACGACATATGGGAACAGATTACAGAAAAAAGATTGACGGTAAGAAGTATTCGCCTCAGGAAATTTCTGCGATGATTTTGAGAAAACTAAAAAATGATGCAGAACAGTTTACAGGAGAACAGGTTACAGATGCTGTTATAACTGTTCCTGCATATTTTAATGATGCTGAGAGACAGGCCACAAAGGATGCGGGACGAATAGCAGGACTTAATGTTCTGCGTATAATTAATGAACCTACGGCGGCTGCACTTGCATATGGACTTGATAATGGTCAGCCACAGAAAATTCTTGTATATGACCTCGGAGGCGGAACATTTGATGTCTCGGTTATTGAGATTGGTGACCAGGTTATAGAAGTTCTTGCAACATCCGGAGATAATCATCTTGGCGGAGATGATTTTGATGAGCGAATCGTGAATTTTCTTGTAGAACAGTTTAAGGAGACAGACGGAATCAATCTGACTAAGGATACTGCCGCAATGCAGAGGTTAAGAGAGGAAGCGGAGAAAGCTAAAAAAGAACTTTCTTCCGCCATGAATGCGAATATTAATCTTCCGTTTATTGCAATGACAAAATCTGGTCCGCATCATATGGATATTAATATTACAAGAAGCCTGTTTGAGAGCATGACGGCAGATCTTATTGACAGAACGGTTACACCTGTTGAGAATGCACTTCATGATGCGGGACTTAAAAAGACTGATATTAATATGGTTCTTCTAGTCGGAGGCTCGACAAGAATTCCGGCTGTTCAGGAGAAAGTCAGAAGAATATGTGGTATAGAGCCTTCAAGAAATCTTAATCCTGATGAGTGTGTTGCAATGGGAGCGGCAGTTCAGGGCGGAAAGCTTGGAGGACAGCTGACTGCCGGAAGTGCGGCATCTGAGATTATTCTTATGGATGTTACACCTCTTTCATTGTCGATAGAGACTGTAGGCGGAATTGCGAGCAGGCTTATAGAGAGAAATACAACAATTCCAACAAGACACAGCCAGATATTTACAACTGCAGGGAACTTCCAGACATCAGTAGATATAAAAGTATTTCAGGGAGAACGCAAGTTTACAAGGGATAACAAGCTTTTGGGCAACTTCAGGCTGTCAGGGATAAAAAAAGCACTTGCAGGAACACCACAGATTGAGGTAACATTTGATATTGATGCGAACGGAATTGTCAATGTATCGGCTAAAGATTTGGGAACAGGGCATGAACAGTCAATAACAATCACATCAAGTTCCAATATGTCAGAAGAAGAAATCGAAAGAGCAAAGTGGGAAGCAGAAGTTTACGGAAGTAAAGATGCCGAAAAACAGGATATTGTCAATCTGCGTATTGAGGCAGGACAGCTTTTGCAAAATACTGAGTATATGCTTCATGAGCATAGGAAAGACTGGGATAAACAGACTAAAAAACAGGTGAAAGAAGCATGTCAGAGACTTTCAAAAGCTATAGGCAGGTCAACACCTGAAAAGATAGATGAAGTTACGGCATCAAATATCTGTGAAGCTAAGGATTATCTTGAAAATACATTGAGCCGTATGGGCATATAGGATAGGTATAAATATCAGAAACAAAGGGGAAAAGTAATGGCAGGTTCAACATTTGGTAACCAATTTAAGATTATGACATGGGGAGAATCCCATGGGGCCGGAGTAGGTGTTGTTATAGATGGGTGTCCGGCAGGAATACCACTTGCAGAAAGTGATATTCAGGTTATGCTTAATAAAAGAAAACCGGGACAGTCAAAATATACTACACCAAGAAAAGAAGACGATGAAGTTGAGATACTTTCGGGTATTTTTGAAGGGAAAACGACAGGAACTCCGATAAGCATGGTTGTACGCAATAAAACACAGCGTTCGGCTGATTATTCAGAGATAGCACGTTTCTACAGACCGGGACATGCTGATTATACATTTGATGAAAAATATGGTTTCAGGGATTATCGTGGAGGCGGCAGAAGCTCAGGACGCGAGACAATAGGAAGAGTTGCGGCAGGGGCTGTTGCAGTCAAGATTCTTGCAACGCTTGGAATAAGCATATGTACATATTCCAAGGAAATAGGCGGTATTGCAGCTTCATATGATAATTTTGACAAAGAACAGATTGAAAAGAATCCATTTAGAATGCCTGATGAAAAAGCAGCTGCACAGGTTGAAGAGTATGCGATGAAGCAGATAGAGCAAGGTGATTCAATTGGTGGAATTATTGAATGTGTGATAGATGGAATGATGCCGGGAATAGGTGAGCCTGTATTTGACAAGCTTGATGCTAAACTTGCACAGGCTGTATTTTCTATAGGTGCAGTTAAAGGTTTTGAGATAGGAAGCGGATTTAATGCGGCAAGGTTGACAGGAACTGAGAATAATGATGCGTTTTATATGAATAATGGCAAAGTTGAGAAAAAGACAAACAATGCCGGTGGAATTCTTGGCGGTATGAGTGATGGTTCACAGATTGTTTTCAGGACAGCAATCAAGCCTACACCATCAATATCATCTGTTCAGGATACAGTTAATAAAGACGGGGAAGATATAAAAGTATCTATAAAGGGAAGACATGATCCTATGATTGTGCCACGTGCTGTAGTTGTTGTTGAATCTATGGCAGCACTTGCACTTGTAGATTTGATTTTTGAAAATATGACATCACGCATAGATAATATTGTGAAATTTTATAAAAAATAGGCAGGATAAAAATGTACAAATTATTAAAAACAGACGGACGTGCCAAGAGGGCTGAGATGCATACTGTGCATGGTGTTATACAGACACCTGTATTTATGAATGTGGGAACAGTTGCAGCAATAAAGGGTGCTGTTTCAACAGCAGACCTTAATGAAATAGGAACACAGGTTGAATTATCAAATACATATCATCTTCATGTAAGACCGGGTGATAAACTGATAAAAGAGCTTGGCGGACTTCATAAGTTTATGAACTGGAATAAGCCTATTCTTACTGATTCGGGTGGATTTCAGGTGTTTTCGCTTGCAAAGTTAAGAAAAATCAAAGAAGAGGGCGTTACATTTAACAGTCATATTGACGGACATAAGATATTCATGGGACCGGAGGAAAGCATGCAGATACAGTCAAACCTTGGGTCTACAATTGCTATGGCATTTGATGAATGTGCTCCGGCAAAAGCAGATAAAAAGTATGTACGGAATTCGGTAGAACGTACAACACGCTGGTTAGAGCGTTGCAAAAAAGAGATGGACAGACTTAATTCACTTCCTGATACAGTAAATCCAAATCAGCTTTTATTCGGAATTAATCAGGGAGCTGTGTATACAGACATAAGAATTGAACATGCAAAGATTATTTCAGAGATGAATCTTGACGGCTATGCAGTCGGTGGACTTGCGGTCGGCGAGACACATGAAGAAATGTACCACGTTCTCGATGAGACAGTGCCTTATCTTCCACAGGATAAGCCTACATATCTTATGGGTGTAGGTACTCCGGCTAATATTCTTGAGGCGGTAGACAGGGGAATCGATTTCTTTGATTGTGTATATCCTTCAAGAAACGGAAGACATGGACATGTGTATACAAAGTTTGGAAAGATAAATCTTTTTAATGCACAGTATGAAAAAGATATGCGTCCTATTGAAGAAGGATGTAACTGTCCTGCCTGCCGTGATTATTCAAGAGCATATATAAGACATCTTTTAAAGGCAAAAGAGATGCTTGGAATGAGACTTTGTGTATTGCATAATCTTTATTTTTACAATCATCTGATGGAGGATATCAGAGGTGCTATTGATGAGGGACGTTACAGTAAGTTTAAGAAAGAAAGACTTGATATGTTAAAGACATATGATAATAAAAAATCTTTATAAAAGCTGGACATTGAGCGAAATTTAGTATATAGTATCATTTAGTTAATTTAAAATTCGGAGGAATTTATTTATGCAGATAGTTATTTTATTAGTTTATGTAGTTGCAATTGGTGCGATGATGTATTTCCTGGCTATTAAGCCACAGAAGAAGCAGCAGAAACAGCAGCAGGAACTTATGGATTCAATTGAAAAAGGTGATTATGTTCTCACAACAAGCGGTTTTTACGGTGTTATTATAGATATCACAGATGATGATGTAATCGTTGAATTTGGTAACAATAAGAACTGCAGGATTTCAATGCAGAAGAAAGCTATTGCACAGGTTGAAAAGCCAGCTTCAGTAAAAGAAGATTAATATTTTTTAAGGTGTCTGTTTTAATATGTATCATGGATTATGGGTGCATATCAAAACAGACACCTTTTTTACTTGACAATAGTGCATTTATATAATAATCTTTGAAAGATGATTGAAATAGTCACTGTAAACGGAATATATGAATTAATATAAATGTCATAACTTTTTAATATATTTATAATTCCAGGGAATCAGGTGAGAATCCTGAACAGTTCCGCTGCTGTGAGCAGGGAGTCTGTATTTGATATGCCACTGATGATAAACATATATTATTTGTTATCTTACAGATATGAGATGGATTGGATTCGGGAAGGTGAATACAGGCGTTGATATGCGAGTCAGAAGACCGGTTTACAGGCAGATTTTAATAGTACGCTGCGAGAACAGTGAACTATTTATTTTTGTGCAATAAAATATATTTGATATACTGGCGGTATATAAAAGTACAAAAGCTGTTTTTACTCTGCAAGCTATCTTCATCAAAATAATAATAAGAGGCATAGGCTTCAAATGGAGGTAAAAATGAAGAAGAAAAGATTACTGGCAATTACACTTGTAATCACACTTTTTGCCAGCATATTTGCATTGGCAGGATGTGGAAAACAAAAAGAAGCATCAAACAACGATGAATACAACGGAAAGCTTGTATTTGACCATTCAATGGATTTAAAGTATGCAGAATTATTTTCTGTAGACTATTATAAGGGTGGTTATAAGATGATAACTATCACAAACCGTGATGAAGATACTGCTATAACAGACAAGCAGTCAAAGATTCTTGTGGTTCCTGATGGAATGAAGACTCCTGAAGATGTATCAAAGGATACTATTGTTTTAAACGGACCTGTTAAAAATATGCTTGTTGCATCTACACCGGTTACATCACTTATGAATGCAAGCGGATGTCTTGATAATATAAGCCTTGTAACATATGATAAATCTTCATGGTATATCGATGATGTTAAAAAAGCATTTGACGATAATAAACTTACATATGTAGGTGATTATAAAGCACCTGATTTTGAGCAGATTGTTGCAGCATCACCTTCAATATGTATTTATTCAACAATGCTTACAAGTGCCCCTGATGTTGCCGAGAAGTTCAAGGAGCTTAATATTAATTTTATACTTGACCAGTCAACATATGAGGAACATCCTCTTGGAAGAGTAGAGTGGGCAAAATGTTATGCAGCACTTTGTGATAAAGAAGATGATGCAGTAAGAATGTATGATGAGCAGGCTGCTTATGTTGATAAGATTTCAAAAACAGAAAAGACAGGAAAATCTGTAGCAGTATTTTATATAACATCAAAGGGTAAGTTATATGTAAGAAATGCGGACGATTATGTTGCACAGATGGTAGAACTTGCCGGTGGAAAGTATATTTTTGATGATTTGAATGTCGGAAAGACAGGAACACAGACAATGGAGATGGAAAGCTTCTATTCTAAGGCTAAAGATGCTGACTACATCATTTATATATGGAGTCTTGGAGGAAAACCATCTACACTTGCTGATTTTACAGGATACAGTTCGGTTCTTTCAGATATGAAGGCTGTTAAGGATGGCAATGTATGGTGTACTACACCTGATTTCTTCCAGATTGCGGATACAATCGGAAGTATGGTAAATGACATCAATAAGATGATGACATCTGACAGCAGTGTAAATGAACTTACATATCTTAAAAAACTTAAATAATTAAAGAGGTTATATAATGAAGAAGGCATTACGCTGCCAGCTGGTTTATATAATGCTTGTAGTATTATTCATTGTTGCGGTATTTATGAATATTAATACAGGTAATGTACATATTTCATTTGGCAGAATTTTTAAGATTATCTTTTTAAAAGCTGAGGCAGGCACAGCCGGATTCAATATTATATGGAAAATCCGTCTGCCAAGGCTTCTTAGTGCAGCTATACTTGGCGGTGCCCTGGCACTGTCAGGTTTTCTGCTTCAGACATTTTTCAGAAATCCGATTGCGGGTCCATTTGTACTTGGTATATCATCAGGTGCAAAAATGTTTCTTGCAATTACTATGATTTTTCTATTAAGATATATTCCATCAATGCCTTTATGGGCTCAGGTAGCGGCAGCATTTGCAGGTTCGGTTTTATCATTGCTTTATGTTCTGCTTTTTGCCGGCAAGGTTAAAAATATGTCAACACTTCTTGTAATCGGCATAATGATTAGTTATATATGTTCTGCAATAACAGATTTATGTATAACATTTGCCAATGATTCAGATATAGCAAATCTTACACATTGGGCAATGGGAAGTTTTTCAGCAAGTTCATGGAATACAGTAAAATTATCGGCAGTTATAGTATTTCCGACAGCAATAATGACATTCCTTTTTGCAAAACCAATCAGTGCTTATCTTCTTGGTGAAGGATATGCAAAGAGCATGGGTATACCGGTTAAATTTTTCAGACTCTGTATAATAACATTGTCAAGCATACTTTCAGCATGTGTAACAGCACTTGCAGGACCGATTTCTTTTGTGGGAATTGCAGTTCCTCATGTTACGCGTATTCTTATGAAAACGTCAAAACCAGTAGTGATAATGCCGGCTATATTTTTAAGCGGTTCGGTATTCTGCATGTTTTGTGATTTGATAGCAAGAACAATATTCTCGCCGTCAGAACTTGCAATAGGTACTGTAACGGCGGTATTTGGTGCACCTGTGGTGATATGGCTTATGATTAGCAGGAAAAACGGTGAGATATAATGGAAGAAGAGAAAGAATTTTATTTTAAAACACAGAATTTATCAGTTGGATACAACAGAAAACCAATTCTTGAAAATATTTCGCTTGGAGTGTATAAGGGGCAGATTCTTACACTTATAGGTCCAAATGGTTCGGGAAAATCAACCATTTTAAAAAATCTTATAAGGGAAATGAGTCCGCTTGGCGGTGTGGTTGTTTTAGAAGGAAAAGATATTAACAATTATTCAAGCAAAAATTTTGCAAAGCAGATGTCGGTAGTTCTCACAGAAAAAGTAAAAACAGAACTTCTAACGTGTCGTGATGTTGTTGCAATGGGACGTTATCCATATACTAATTATTTTGGAAAACTTACGCCTGAGGACGAACGAATTGTCGATGAATCACTTGAGAGCGTGGCGGCTCTTGATATTGCCGAAAAAGATTTTTCACAGATAAGTGACGGACAAAGACAGCGTATAATGCTTGCACGTGCAATATGTCAGAAACCGCAGATTATTGTACTGGACGAACCTACGTCATTTCTTGATATAAGGCATAAGATAGAACTTCTTGATATTTTGCAGAATATGGCTGTTAAAGAAAATGTTACGGTTGTTTTGTCATTACATGAGATAGAACTCGCAAACAGAATATCTGACTGGGTTATGTGTGTAAGGGCTGATGGAAAAATACTGTATGGTACGCCCGATGAAATATTTAAAGATGAAATAATACGTGAACTGTATGATATTAAAAATGGAAGTTATAACTGCCTTTATGGAAGTACCGAACTTGAAAAAAAGACAGGTACACCAAAGGTGTTTGTCGCTGGTGGCGGTGGATTCGGCGTTTCCGTCTACAGGCGTCTGCAGCATTTTGAGATTCCGTTTTCGGCAGGAATTATTGCACAAAATGACTGTGAATATACGATAGCAGAATCCCTTGCGGTAAAAGTCATAAGCGAAAAGCCATTTGAAATATTTAGCGGCAAGTCATTAGAAATGGCAAAAAAATATGTTGATATAGCTGATTATTATATTGATGCAGGCTGCCCGTATGGTATAGTAAATGAGAAAATGAAAGAATTAAGGCAGTATGCATTAAAGAATAACAAAATTATTTTAGATAAACCGGACGATTATAATTTAAGACAGATAGGAGAAAATATTGGATAATAAGTATGAATATATGAATCCAAATGATATTGAAAAACATTCATTTGAAATAATAGAACAAGAGCTTGAAATTGAACTCCCATCTGATATTAAACCGATTGTTAAGAGAGTAATACATACGACCGCAGATTTTTCTTATGCGGAAAATATGTATTTTTCACCTGATGCCATAAAGACGGCGTTGGGTGAAATTAAATCGGGAGTGACATTTGTTACAGATACGAACATGGCACTTTCAGGTATTAATAAAAAAGCATTGAAAGAACTTAACTGTAATGCTGTGTGTTATGTATCAGACGAGGATGTTGCAGTTATGGCGAAAAAAGAGAATATAACAAGGGCAGTATGTGCTGTAAAAAAAGCAGCTATGAATAATAAAAGATGTATTATGGTTGTAGGAAATGCACCTACTGCACTTATTCAGATAGAAAAAATGTACAGGGAAAATGAGTTTAAACCACTTCTTGTAATTGGTGTTCCTGTTGGATTTGTCAATGTTGTGGATTCAAAGGAGGCAATTGTTGATAGTGGTATGGAATGTATTATAGCAAGAGGGAGAAAAGGCGGCAGCAATGTTGCCGCATCAATAGTAAATGCACTTTTGTATATGTGTCAGGATGATAACCGGGAGTGGAGAAGATAAATGCTCGAAAAATATGTAAGTAAAGGCAGTAAAAAATTAAGATGCGGTTTTACAACAGGAACATGTGCTGCCGCTGCATCCGCCGGTGCTGCAAGAATGCTTTTGTCAGGAAAAGTCATTGAAAATATTACTGTAATAACTCCCTCAGGAAATTCTGTTACTGTTGGGCTTACAGATATAAAAAAAGAAAATGATTATGTGAGTTGTGCGGTACAAAAGGACAGTGGCGATGATCCTGATGTGACAGATAAAATTCTTGTATATTCAACGGTTTCATATGAAAAGAGTGGAATAACTGTTGATGGAGGAGAAGGTGTAGGACGTGTTACAAAAAAGGGTTTAAAACAGCAGATTGGTGAAGCTGCAATAAATCCTGTACCACGGAAAATGATAGAAGAACAGTTAAAAACGGCTGCGTCTGATTATTCATATGATGGTGGACTTAAAGCTGTAATAAGTGTTCCGATGGGAATACAGATTGCGAAAAAGACATTCAATCCAAGACTTGGAATAGAGGGAGGAATATCAATACTTGGAACGACGGGAATAGTTGAACCTATGAGTGAACAGGCACTTATAGATACAATATCGGTTGAACTTGATGTAAGAAAAGCACAAAATGAAGAATTTATAATTGTCACACCGGGAAATTACGGCCAGGATTTTTTGAGGGATAATCTGGGTATTGCTGTTGATAAATGCGTTAAATGCAGTAATTTTATAGGAGATACAATAGATATGTGCATTGAAAAAGGCTTTAAATCAATGCTTCTTGTCGGTCATATCGGCAAACTTTCAAAGCTTGGCTGCACAATATACAATACACATTCAAGATATGCTGATGGAAGAATGGAAGCATTTGCTTTATGTGCAGCCTTATGTGGGGCAGAAAGAGAAGTTCTTGAAAATATACTTGGATGTATAACTACTGATGCTGCACTTGAGATTCTAAAAAAAGAAGGTATTTTTGATGAGACAATTAAAATGCTGGAAAAAAGAATTGACAGATCATTAAAACTGCGGGCAAAAGGCAGTATTGAAATCGGAATGATAACATTTTCAGAAGAATACGGCATTTTATGTAAAACGGAAAATGCAGATAATATGCTTGAAAAATTGAAATGATAATAAGGAGAAAAGTATGGTTCATTTTGTTGGAGCAGGTTCAGGAGCCAAAGATTTAATAACGGTGAGAGGAATGAATCTGTTAAAAAATGCTGATGTAATAATATACGCCGGCTCACTTGTAAATCCTGAACTTCTGGAATATGCAGAAGATTCATGTGAAATTTACAACAGTGCATATATGACGCTTGAAGAGATTATTGATGTCATAAAAACAGCAGATAGTGAAAATAAGGATATTGTGCGTCTGCATACAGGCGATTCTTCAATATATGGTGCAATAAGAGAGCAGATTGAACAGTTAAATTCATATGATATTTCATGGGATATCTGTCCCGGAGTCAGCAGTTTTCTTGCCGCTGCGGCAGCAGCAGGATGTGAATATACGGTGCCTGGGATTTCGCAGTCATTGATAATTACAAGAATGGAAGGAAGAACACCGGTTCCTGAAAAAGAAAAGATGAGAGAACTTGCAGGACATAATACATCCATGGCAGTCTTTTTAAGCTCAGGACTTACAAAAGAATTACAGGATGAACTGCTGACCGGCGGATATAGTGAGGATACACCATGTGCCATATGTTATAAGGTAAGCTGGCCTGATGAAAAGATAATAATGACAACAATTAAAAATCTGCATAATGATATGGTATCGAATAGTATTGCGAAAACGGCTCTTATTCTTGTTGGTGATTTTCTAGGCAGAAAATATAATAATTCAAAGCTTTATGATGCTTCATTTACAACGGAGTACCGTAAATGAGAGCGGCGGTAATTGCATATACGGTAAACGGAGCTATACTGGCAGAAAAGTTAAGACATTTAAGTGATGATGAGACTGATATATATGTCAGTGCAAAATCGGCAAAATATATTGATGCAGAAAATATTATAACATTTAAGAGTACGCCGGCCCTTATCAGAGATATTTTTTATCAATATGAAGGAATCATATTTATTGGTGCGGCCGCAATAGCGGTACGTTCTATTGCACCTTATATTACAAGTAAATTCAAAGATCCAGCTGTGCTTGTCATGGATGATCATGCAATACATGTTATTTCACTTTTGTCCGGGCATGTGGGAGGCGGGAATGAATGGTGTGTAAAAGTTGCAGGAATGTTCGGTTCGGATGCAGTTATAACAACTGCAACGGATGTCAATAACGCATTTGCTGTAGATGTTTTTGCAGTAAAAAATCACCTTAAAATGATAAATCCATATATGATACGAGACATAAGCACAAGAATTGTAAACGGTGAGCAGCTTGGGATATACATGCAGGCTGAAGAATATGAAAAGGTAATACAGAACGAGTGTAAAAAATACAGTAAAAATATAAAAATAACAGACTATGAAAATGCTGATATAGTTATATTAAAAAATAAATCAGAAATTAAAGATATGCAGTCAAAAATAATTCTTATACCGCGTAATATTGTTGTCGGAGTTGGCTGCAGAAGAGGAACAGAATATTTAAAGATTAAAAGTTCTGTTATGACAATATTAGAAAAAGCCGGTGTATCTGCGGAAAATGTGAATTGTGTCGCTTCAATTAACAAAAAAGCAGACGAAAAAGGTATAATAGAGCTGGCAGAGGAGTTACAGGCAGATTTCATTACATATACGGCAGATGAGCTTATGGAGGTTGAAGGTGAATTTGAGCCGTCAATGGCTGTATATAACCACGTTGGTGCGGATAATGTCTGTGGACGCAGTGCATGCAGGGCAAGTTGTAACGGTGAATGTCTTGTACCTAAGACTGTAGAAAACGGAGTGACAGTTTCTGTATACAGATACAGGGTTTATGGAGGATAAAGTGCTTAATATAGTTGGTTTTGGATGTGGTTCATATGAGAATATGACAATAGAAGCGGTAAGGACGATTGAAAAGTCTGAACTTGTAGTAGGATTTAAGACATATATAGATTTGATGAGAGAATATTTTCCTGATAAAGAGTATTATGAAAATGGCATGATGCAGGAAAGACAGCGTTGTGAATATGCGTTGAATGAGGCTGTGACCAAAGAGGTATCACTTGTCTGCAGTGGTGATTCCGGCGTATATGGCATGGCATGCCTTGCATATGAGCTTGCCGGTGCTATGGATAATTCTCCTGAAATTAAGGTAGTGTCGGGAGTTACAGCGGCAAACAGCGGAGCAGCAATAATAGGTGCTCCGTTGTCACATGATTTTTCAGTTATAAGCCTTAGTGACCTTTTGACAAAAAAGAGCGTGATAGAAAAAAGACTGCGTGCAGCAGCAATGTCAGATATGGTAATCTGCCTTTATAATCCATCTAGTAAAAAAAGGGCAGATTATCTTGCATGGGCATGCAGCATATGTCTTGAATATAAAGATGAAGACACAGTATGCGGCGTTGTAAGAAATATAGGAAGAGACATGGAAAGCTCGAAGATTCTTACACTAGGTCAGTTAAAAGAATATAATGCAGATATGTTTACTACAGTATTTATCGGTAATAAATCAACTGTCAGGATGGGTGAAAAAATGGTAACACCGAGGGGATATAATAATAAGTCACAAAAAAGTATTATTATATTTGCCGGAACAACAGAAGGCAGACACCTTGCAGATTATGCATCCGGGTTAAATATAGACACACATATATTTGTTGCTACAGAATATGGTGAAATGATATTAAAAGATGACAAAAGTTTTAATGGGAATAAGTGCATAATACACACAGGCAGGCTTGATGAGGCAGAAATTAAAGAAGAAATAGAAAAAATAAATCCGATGGCAGTGTTTGACGCGACACATCCATTTGCAGTGCAGGTTACGGAAAATATTAAAAATGCCTGTGAAAAGACTACAACAAAATACATACGTATAAAGAGAGATAAAGAAAATTATAATCTGGTCAATCGTGAAAAAGTAAGAAGTGCGGGCAGTGCCGAAGAAGCAGCAATAATATTAAGTGCCCCATGCTATAAAAATAAAAAAGTTCTGCTTACAACAGGAAGTAAAACGGTAGGCATTTACAGTCATCTTGAAGGATTTAAAGATAATTATTATTTGAGGATGCTGCCTAATGTGCAGATGCTTGGAGAGGTGCTTAAAAGCGGAATTAAAAATTCTAATGTTATATGCATGCAGGGACCTTTTTCTGAAAATATGAATTATGAAATGATAAAAAATTATGGAATAGAAGTAATGGTTACAAAAAATTCCGGAAATACGGGCGGTACACAGGAAAAAATTAATGCAGCAATGCGTGCAGGGACAGAGGTAATAATAATAGAGGATACAGGCAGTGATGAATGTATCGGTATAGGATTGAGTGAAGCTTTAAAATATATTACAGAAATAGTTGAAAAATAACAGAAAGAAAGATAAAAATGAATGTATATATAATTGGTGTGGGACCCGGAAACGGACGGTATCTGATAAAAGAATCAGAAGAAAAAATTGAGAATGCTGATATAATAATAGGTGCAAAAAGACTTATAAAGCCATATTGTAATAAAAAAACATTTGCAGCAATTACGCCTTTCGATATAATTTCAATCATAAAAAGTAATAATCAGTGTGAAAATATAGCAGTGCTTATGTCGGGAGATGCATCGTTTTACAGCGGAACGAAAAAGCTGGTTTTGGAATTAGAAAAAGAAAAAATTAAATATAATATTCTGCCGGGGATTTCAAGCGTATCATATATGTCTGCAAAAACAGGTGTTCCGTTGGATGAGGCTGGATTTTTAAGTCTGCATGGAAGAAAAATGAGCATTATGGGCACAATTCTTTCATCAAGATATACATACATTTTAACACAGTCAGATTGCGGCATAATATGTCAGAGACTCCAAAAAATTGGATTTGGCGGATTTAAAGTATATATAGGTGAGAATCTTTCACTTGAAAATGAAAAGATTACATGTGATTATGCAAAAAATCTTACAGAGTATGAATCATGCGGACTCTGTGTAATGCTGGTTGAAAATAATGAAAAGCTTATTGACGGCATTGCAGGAATTCCCGATGAGAATTTTATTCGTGGCAATGTTCCTATGACGAAAAGAGAAATCCGTGCATCAATTGCTTCACGCATGCATGTTTCAAAAAATGAATGTATATATGATATTGGAGCCGGAACAGGTTCAGTCAGTATAGAGCTTGCACTTGCGGATTATATGGGAACAGTATATGCGATAGAAGAAAATGAAGAGGCGTGTGCTTTAATAAAAGAAAATTCTGATAAATTCGGAACAGAAAATATTCAGATTGTAAATGGGCGTGCACAAGAAAAAATAAATGAACTTCCGGCACCGGACAGCGTGTTTATTGGCGGAAGCAAGGGAATGTTAAAAGATATAATTGATCAGCTTATCCGTAAAAATCCATCTGTACATATTGTTATGACTGCTGTTACAATGGAGACATTAAATGAAGCTCTGGAATATCTCGAAATTAATTTCCAAAAAGTGGAAACAGTGTGTATAGCAGTTACGAATGTGGTAAAACGTGGAAGATATCATATGCCGGATGTACAGAATCCTATATTTATAATAGATGCAAGATGACAGGCAAAATTTCAGGGAGGCATTAAAATGTGTAATGGAAGAATTATGATTGCAGGCACAAACAGCGGATGTGGAAAAACAACAGTTGTATGCGGTTTATTAAAGTGTCTTTTAAACAGAAAAATGAACATTCACGCATTTAAGTGCGGACCTGATTACATAGATACATCATTTCATAAAAAAGTGCTAAAAATTCCAACAGGAAATCTTGATTCATGGTTTTGTAAGCCGGAAGATTTAAGAAAGATAGTTTCAAAAAAAGCGGATAAATGTGATATAGCGGTTATTGAGGGCGTGATGGGCTATTATGACGGGATGGGATTTACGCAGAGGGCAAGTGCATATGAAATTGCTGACATAACATCTACACCTGTAATACTTATAATAAATTGTAAGGGCATGTCATCATCGCTTGAAGCTGTCCTTTCAGGATTTGTTAATATGAAGCAAAACAGCCATATAAAAGGTGTCATATTTAACAGATTATCTGAGAAACTTTACAGATATGCAAAAGAATGTGCATTAAAACTTGGAGTACAGCCATTAGGATATATTCCGTCAGATTCGTCACTTCATATTGAAAGCAGGCATCTTGGGCTTGTAGGTGCGGATGAAATAAAAAGTTTTGATGAAAAACTTGAGCATCTGGCAGATGTAATGGAAAAGACGGTTGATATTGATGCAGTGATTAAACTTGCAAAAACAGCGGAAAAAATAGAATACGAAGCTGAAAAAGATGTGGGAACTGACAGTAAATCTTGTGTGAATATTGCAATTGCAAAAGATGAAGCATTTTGTTTTCTGTATGATGACAATATTGCTTTTCTGGAAGAAAATGGATGCAGGATTATGTATTTCAGTCCGATACATGACAGTGAAATACCGCATGATGCAGACGGAGTTATTTTCTGGGGTGGATATCCTGAGAGATATGCAAAAGAATTATCAGAAAATAAGAGTATGATTAAAAGTGTAAAAAAAGTGATAGACAGTGGGATTGCCTGTATTGCGGAATGTGGAGGCTTTTTATATCTTCATTCATATCTTGAAGGAACTGATGGGAAAAAGTATCCTATGGCGGGGATTATAGATGGTGAAGCAGTAAATGGCAAAAGACTGCAAAGATTTGGATATATGGAAGTTACGCCGGTGTCCGATGGTATGGCATGCAGATGCATGCAGCCGTTGAAAACGCATGAATTTCATTATTGGAAAAGCTGTAATCCGGGCAGCGATTTTCAGGTGAAAAAAGTATCTGATGAAAGTATCAGCATGGCAGGATACAACACAGAAAAATTATATGCAGCTTTTATGCACATATATTTTTACGGAAATGAGGAATTTGGAATGAATTTTATAAAAAAATCATGCGAATATGCTGCAAAAAAACATTGGGATAATATAGCAAAGCCTCTTAACGGACTAGGGGATTTTGAAGATATAATAGTAAAAATTGCAGGCATACAGAATACAGAACATATAGATATAAGTAAAAAAGCATTAGTCATAATGTGTGCTGATAATGGAATTGTAGAGGAAAATGTAAGTCAGAGCGGACAGGATGTAACAGCGATAGTGGCTGCCAATATGGCATCATGCAAATCAAGTGTATGTCTTATGGCCGGTTATACCGGTGCACAGGTTATACCTGTAGATATAGGAATTGCATGTGAAACCATTCCGTCAGGTAAAAAAATTGATGATATGGATGGAATTTTACATAAAAAGATAAGCCATGGTACAAAAAATTTTCTGAAAGAACATGCTATGACAGATAAACAGTGTATTAAGGCAATAGAAACGGGAAAAGAAATTGTAAAAATGTGCAGTGAAAAAGGAATAAATATTATTGCTACGGGCGAAATGGGAATTGGAAATACAACTACAAGTGCAGCACTTGCAGCAATTCTTCTTGATGAAAAGCCGGAAAATGTAACAGGTTACGGTGCAGGACTTACGAATGAAGGGCTTAAAAATAAAACTGAAACAGTAAGAAAAGCATGTGAAATGTATAGTGGATATAAAGATGATGCACTTAAACTTTTATCATGTATTGGTGGATTGGATATTGCAGGGCTTGCTGGTGTATTTATCGGCGGAGCTGAGTATGGAATTCCGGTTGTCATTGACGGACTGATATCGGGAATAGCAGCACTTACTGCGGAATATATGTCACCTGGAACAAAAAAATATATGATTGCATCACATGCAGGAAAAGAGCCTGCTTTAAAAAAGATTCTTACACATCTTGAATTAAAGCCTGTGATAGATGCGAATCTTGCATTGGGAGAAGGTTCTGGGGCAGTTATGGTTTTTCCTCTGCTTGATATGTCAATGAGTGTGTACAATGAGAGCAATACATTTGAAAATATAGATATGGAGGCATATGAGTGTTTGCATTAATTTTCGGAGGAAGCGGAAGCGGTAAATCTGAATATGCGGAAAAGCTTTCATGTGAGCTTGCACAAAAAAATGAAAAATATTATATTGCAACTATGATTCCATACGGAGAAGAAGGAAAAAAAAGAGTTGAAAGGCATAAGAAGCTGCGTGAAGGCAAAGATTTTTATACAATTGAGCAGACGATGCATATATCAGGGGCGTTGGAAAAAATGAAAAATCCACGTAACTCAACAGTTCTTATTGAGTGTATGTCAAATCTTGTCGCAAACGAAATGTTTGAGCCGGGAGGAAATACTCAATCAATTATTAAAGAATGCATGACAATCCGTGATAAATGTAGTAATATAATAATAGTAACCAATGATATTTTTTCTGATGGATGCATATATGATGAATCTACCAGAGAATATATCAGACAATTAGCATATATCAACAGGCAGCTTGCACAAGATGCGGATATTGTAGAAGAAGTTGTATATTCTGTGCCTGTAAGGTTGAAAACAATATATGAAAGCATTTAAAACAAATAAAAAATTAAAAATATTTATATAGTAGAGCGATTTGCTCAAGAAAGGGAAGAACAGATGAAAATAACATTTTTAGGAGCAACCAAAATGGTTACTGGTTCTAACTTTTTAGTAGAAGGAGCAGGCAAAAAGTTTTTAGTTGATTGTGGAATGTATCAAGGTGGAGATAGAGATGAAATGCAAAATCATGAGCCATTTGCATATGATGTAAACGAAATTGATTTCATGTTATTAACACATGCACACATTGATCATTCAGGGAGAATCCCAAAACTATATAAGGAAGGATACAGAAATCCAGTTATAACAACAAAAGCCACAAGAGACTTATGTTCAATAATGCTTCCAGATAGTGGACACATTCAAGAACAAGAAATTGAATGGAGAAATAGAAAGAGAAAAAGAGAAGGTAAAGAACCACTTCCACCACTATACACAGCTCAAGATGGTATAGATACAATGGAAATATTTAAACCAGTAAACTATGATGAAATAATAGAAATAGACCCTAATATTTATGTACGTTTTAATGATGCGGGACATATGTTGGGTTCAGCAATTATTGAGATTTGGGTAAAAGAAGACGGAAAAGAAACTAAGGCAGTATTTACTGGTGACTTAGGAAATAATGATATTCCACTTTTATCTTCACCAACAATGATAGAAACAGCAGATTACTTAGTAATGGAATCAACTTATGGTGGAAGATTGCACATGAGAAATGACGACAAAGCAAATTTATTCTTAAACATTGTTTCAGAAACTTTAGATAAAGGCGGAACTGTTGTTATACCATCATTTGCAGTTGGCAGAACACAAGAAATATTGTATGAACTAAATAATTTAAAAGATACACAAGAAGGCGAAGATTTTAAGAAAAAATATGCAACATTAATGAAAGCACCGGTATATGTTGATAGCCCTCTTGCAATTTCAGCAACAGAAATATTTAAAGAAAATGCAAATTTATTTGACGAAGAAACACAACAATTAATACAAAGTGGAGATAATCCTCTAGAGTTTCCAGGATTGCAATTTACAAAAACAGCAGATGAATCTAAATCATTAAATGAGATGGATGGAGCAGCAATTATTATTTCTGCAAGTGGAATGTGTGATGTAGGTAGAATAAAGCATCATTTAAAACATCATATATGGAATCCTAGTAGTACAATCTTGTTTGTAGGATATCAAGCTCCTGGAACTTTAGGAAGAAGAATTGTAGATGGTGCAAAAACCATAAAAATATTTGGAGAGGAAATTGCAGTAAATGCTAGAATAGAGTACATAGAAGGATATTCAGGGCATGCAGACCAAGAGTGGTTAATGAATTTTATTTATTCATTTATAACAAAGCCAAAACACATTTTTTTGGTACATGGAGAACCAGATGGTCAAGAAATTTTAAGAGAAAAAATAGTAAAACAGTTAGGAATACCTGTTACAATTCCAGAGTTTGGAGAGATATATAGCATAAAAGATGAAGCAATAGAAAAAATTAGTCAGCTAGAAAGAGTTGTTGCAGAAAGAGAAGAAACACCAAGATTAGAAGTAATAGAAAAGATGAAAATTTTGAAAAATGAGCTTGCAGACATGGAAGAAATTGTTAAGAGTGACTACTTAACAGATGATGCAACAGATGATGACATTGCTAAATTGAAATTAAGACTAAAAGAGTTAGAAAATCAAATATTAAAGATTGTAGAAAATGACTAAAGATTAATTAAATATAATAT
>ENA-ORMN01001294-ORMN01001294.1-human-gut-metagenome-genome-assembly--contig:-NODE-1294-length-25131-cov-3.932246_pt1 | contig 25131 bp, 17 predicted proteins | sample MGYA00242102_ERZ508993 | MGnify/ENA primary metagenome ERZ508993 (study PRJEB26280, sample SAMEA2338770) | human gut metagenome | biome: human gut; feature: human-associated habitat; material: faeces...
GAGGAAGCGCAAAGCGCCGGGCTTTTATCCGGTGGCGGCGTCGGAAAACTTTTCGGCGGGCTGGGACAGGGCATCGGAAACGAAGAGCTTCTTCTGCTCGCTCTCATCCTGCTGACGGCAGGAGACAACGGGGGGGACGATCTCTTTCTGGTCCTGCTTTTACTGCTTTTCATCCGATGAAAGGCACAAAAAGGTAAGGCTGTCGGTGTTTCCACCGACAGCCTTACCTTTTATTTTTCCCGTTTCCGGCGGACAGCCGGAAGCTCGGTCATACGGAGCTTGGCGCATCCGTAGGGATAAAGTTCCGCTTCAAACGGTTCGTCCAGCGCCTGGCACCCGGTCGGACGCTTGGCGCAAAGATACTCGTAGCCTTCCTCCGGCTCCCAGTCGATATGGCACAGTTTTGCCCGGACCACCAGCGGCGGATCCTTGGAATCAAAGGGGACTGATTCCGGCTTCTGCGCCCGACTCTCCACCGAAAGCACCCGGTCGGCAAATCCGAAGTTCCACTCGGAGATCCCCTCCAGACGGTAGTCGCAGTACGGGAACTTCCGCTCCACGTCACAGCGCACATACTCCGAAAGCTGGCACTGACTTTTGATCGGCACCGAGAACAGCAGCGACCCGCACGCAACCGTGCGCAAGCCGGGAATACTGCCCGCCACAAAGTGCGGCACGGTGTCGTAGCAGATGCGGATCACCGTTTCCCCTGCCGCAAAGCCTCCGAATTCCAGCATCCTGCACGCCCGGTGCGGCTTGCCGTTGACCGTCAGATTGCGGGCAAAGGACGGGATCCGGACCTTCAGCTTCATCCCGGTCGCCGAATCGGCACACACCCGGTAGCAAAGCGAATTGACAAAGGGATATTCTCCCTCCTGCCGGATGCGGACCCGAACGCCGTCGAATTCCGTCGTCAGCTCGGACGGCACCGGAACGGCGCCGATCACGCCATCGTCATCCCGCAGAAATGAGGACAGGACAAGCTTCGGCCAACCCTGACCGAAATTGGCGGTGCAACAGCCGAAGTGCGGCTCCAGACCGAAAACGTGCGCTTCCCCACTGTTGGTGCGGAAAATGGGCTTTCCCGTGCGTGGGAAGGGTCGGCAGTCGGTCTGATTGGAAAGCTGTACGTACTGATGCGCCCAGGCATCGTCGGTCAGCGCCGCCGGCAGGGCGTTGAACGCCACCCGCTCCAGCCGCTCTGCCCACAGGGGATTGCCCGTGCAGGCGTACAGATACTCCATGGAATACATCATTTCCACCACGGCACAAAGCTCCACGCCCTGGATGGGACTGCGCCCGGACAGGCACTCGTCGCCGGTCATCATCCCGGTGGGAAGTCCGTTGTAGCGGTGCAACTCCTCATACAGATCCTCACCGATACCGGAATATTCCTCTCCGAGAACCGCATGGGAGACCGCCTCCGACTTGAGCATCATGGCAAGGTTGACAATGTGCGTGTCCCGGTCCCACTTGTTCAGCGGGCGCTTCCACTTGTCCCGCAGGGTCCGGTAGTCCACTCCCTGCTCCCGCAGGATGTGGGCAAGCTCCTCCATCCATGCCTCCCCCGGGAATTTCTCCCGTAGAAAATTCAGAGCGATAAAGGTCTCATACCACCGGTATGCCGCCCAGTCGAAAAGCCGGATCTCACCCGATTTCAACAGCTCGTAGTAGTTCCGGAGCACCCGGTACACCACACCGGGGATCCTTTCGTCACCCGAGCATTGGTAGTACACCGTCAGCACCTTGGAGATCAGAATCACCGCCCAGTTGTCGTAGTGACTTCTCTCCTCCTTTCCGTTCGGACAGATCCAGCCGTCCGCCTCCTGGCGGGAAAGGATACTGTCTATGTAGGTGGCGGCACGGCGCTTTTTGTCCTCGTCGTCCAGCAGGTACGCAAGCGGAATAAAGCCGTCCAGCCAGTACGGAACCCGCTCCCAGCCTTCCCGGTCGCCGCCGATCCACATACTGTCCCGCACGTCGGGCCATACCCGGTCCAAGTTGCCGGAAAGCCCCTCCGCCTGGATCTCCAGTTGTCTTCGGCTCCATCCCAGCGGCTTGATTTCTTTTGTCGTGTAAAAATGATAGTTTGGTGTCATAGTTCCGATTTTTGCCTTTCCCTTTTTCAGGCTTGCCGATTGCATAACCACCGCATGGCTGTTGCGCCATACGCACAACAGCCTGCGGTGAGTACAATCTTATATGTTCTTATCCGGCGGCAGTTCGATGCCGCCTCCGTTGTAGTCGTTGCCCTCACGGGTAACCTCTGCCGGCGGTTCGGTTTCGTCATCCTGCGGCTTCCTGGTATCGTCAATGTGCTTTCCGGTCCAGACCTCTTTGGTGCCTTCTTCACCGGCAACCGTGGTGACCTCGGCACTCGTGTCGTTGCCGTCACCCTCCGACTTCTTGCAGGCAGTCATCAGGGTCAGAACAAGCGCAAGGGTAAGAACTGCGATTCCGATAATTCTGAAATATTTCATGATCGTCCTCCTGTCTTCCGGTCAGCGGTTGGCATAGCCTGCCGCCGAACAGCCGTAAATGTACTGTGTTTTCAGGAAATCCGCAAGATCGCCGGTAGCACCGGAGGTGCCCAGGATCCGCAGGATATAAGCGTCGGGCGTAAAGGTCAGCGTCTGACCCACCTGTGCTTCCCTGTTTTTCAGGGTCAGCACCACGGTTGCCGAAAGCTCGTCGGCGCCGATATTTTCAAATACCACCGTATAGGTGTTTGCCTGACCCTCCACCGGCTTGAGCGCCACCTCGGTGGTCCGCCCGCCAATCGTGCCCACAAGCACGGTCTCTGCCGCAGCCGCCTTTACGGTAAAGGTCAGTCCGATCCGTCCGCTCTCCAGCGCAACCGCATCGACGATGCTGTTGTTTGCGTCCTCGGTTCCCTCATACTTTATGGTATCGGGAATGGTCTCGGGGAGAGTGGTCGTATGCAGGGCTTTCTGCTCGTCGGTCAGATTTGCCGTGGCAAGCGAGGTCAGATTGTACTGCATCTGCTTCTGCGCCGCTTCGCCGTAGTAGAGCATATCCACCAGCAGTTTGTTGAGCGCTTCGTCCTTGGAGTCCTTCAGCAGATTCTCGCAGTATTTCTGTACGCTGTACTCAAAATCCTTGGTAAAGCTTGCTTCTCCCACCTGCACCTTGTAGGTACCGGTAATGGTATCGGTCATCTGGTGAGGAAGCAGATTGGCATACGTGAAACGGAAGGTTCCGTTCTTCATGTCTTCCGCTTTCGCCGTCTGCGTGGTCTCTCCGACCTTCAGGATCATTTCGGAGGTTCCGCCGATAGCGGGTGCGTAGAAGTTGACGTCCATAGCGTTGGTAAGCGTTACGCTTGCATGGTCGATCTCGGGCGCCTCGTACACCAGCCGGAAGTCGCTGTACGTTACCTCGTCGTTCTGGGTAGTGCCCGAAATGGCGTGGCAGATCGTCAGCATATCAATACCGTAGATTGCGGCAGTAGCACTGAACGGTTTTGCACAGTTTAACGAGGTATAAGAGCCTAACACGCTGAGCCAGAAGCTGTCAAACGGAATGTAGATATCGCCGTTGTAGTCCTCCGGCAGTGCCTCGAACAGGTCTGCTTCCTTGGCGGAGGATACGTTTGCGGCAGGGTAAATTGCCTTGGCATTGCCGTCTGCGTCAAAGTAATACGCCACGCTTCCGTTGGAACGGCAGACGTACTGCATATTGCTGTTTGATTGAATTTCCTTGTAGCCAAGTGTATCGGTTGACCAGATATCGGTCACATTGCTTGCCGGTGAACTGCTCCGCAGACGAAGCCGGAGCTGAAGCTTTGCCCCGTCGTCAAGCTTGGTGGTGTCCACATGGAAACGAAGTCCCGATGCACCGGTAAGATTCTGCTGTGCAAGTCCGGTCAGCCATACCCGGTTTGCGGAAGCTTCCGCAGAGTTTTCGGTCATCTTGGAAACGGTAACGGCATTGCCATTTACGGCACCGACCGCATTCCCCTCGGGATTGCCGTTCAGCGCCATATTGCCAAAGAGAGGTGTGGTCTTGGCGTCGGCATCCGCCGGAACACCGGGGTTGCTGTACACGAAATGCACGTCGCCGAATTTCAGTCCGACGTATTTGGACTGGATGCAGATCTTGCCGATCTGCTGGTTTTCAAAGCTCTCCATGAACTCCTGAAGGTTCATCCACACCGTCGGATCTTTATCGTAAACGGTAGCAGAACCTCCCATGTTCAAAATGCTGGTAAAAGGCAGATAGTACCAGCCGGAAGCATTGGTGCCCGCCTCCAGATGATAAGCGTTTGTCGAAATGTCCTGCCAGCTACCGTCATGATAGCGATAGGTATGTGTGGTCTTGCCGGAATCCTTGCCGTTGCACTTGGCAGACGACCAGAGCTGTACACAGCCCTTGTTTCCCACACCGTCTCTCGGGCGGACTGCGGTTGCCAGAACCTTAAACAAAAATCCGACTTGCTCGTTTTCCACGCCCGAGGCGTCCACATAGAACATAAAGCCGGAGGCACCACGCCACGCTGTGCTGTTTACCCACTGGGAAGTCCATGCCTGCGCATCACTTGTCTTGATCGTATAAAAGCCGTTTTCCACATCGGCGTTGCCTTTGGATTCAGAACCCGCCCAGTCCCAATCTGCAAAAGGAACAATACGGGAAACGGCATTGCCGTCCGGCAAAGTAGCGGGAGCGGTGGAGGTGTCGCCGGCATCAAGCGCCGACACGGAGAATGCAAACATCGGGATCAGAGTCACAAGCATGAGTATCGCAAGAATAACGGATAATACTTTTTTCATAACGGCTCCTTTCACCGTTCCCTCCCGCAAGCGTGCGGGAAGGAACCTTTGTAATTGATTTTGGGTCAGATCACTTGCGGTTTTTCAGGGAACGATAAATGTCAAGAACTTTCGCAAGCTTTACCTCTGCCGTAGAACTGATAGATTCCACGCTGGAAGCAAAGCTGTTCTGACAGATCACTTCACTGCCGCTCCAGAAGCAGGTTCTCCATGCGCCGTCGGGCGAGGAGCAGGACAGCACCGATACACGACCGAAGTCATAAACCACGGAGGAACGGATCAGGTCGTAAACCTGCGCCCCCTTGCTGTTCAGAGCATACGCATATTTCAGACTGTCCTCATAGAAGTACGGAGCAAGCGTCCGGTAATCCGAAGAAGCAAAGGCTTCCATAATCAGAGCGGAGGTATCGGGGTCTCTTGCATAGGTAGGAATGCACCACACGTCAAAACCGTTGTTGTTGATGACCTTGTAGGTCTCCTGGCTCTCGTCTATCTTCGGGATCGGCAGAGCCGCATAGATCGACTTGTCTTCCATCCGACGGATATCACCCATCGAGCACACCATGAAAGCGGTTTTTTTGTTCTCCATCAAAGCGGTCGAATTCTTGGCAATGGTAGCTTCCGGCTTGTTCATGATGTTGATCATTCTGTCAACAGCCGACGTAACCTTATCAATTTCAGAGGCCGTGGTAAAGGCAAGCTGTGCCACGCCGTTTGCGTCGTTACGGGTGTTGTTGAAGCCAAAGCCGTAGTAGAAGGCGTCCAGACGGGAGTGATCGTCCACCACCAGTCCGTACATCTTTGCATTTTCATCCTCCACAATGGCGTTGCCGTTGAAGGACGCTACCATGTCTTTCATCTTCTCCAGGGTCCAGTTGCCGGCAAGCACCAGGTCTACCGGATCCTCAAAGCCGTGGTCGTTGATGATCTGGACGTTGGCAAACATGACCTCCATGGACTGAACGACACGGATCGAGGAGGTGGAGCCTACAAAGAAGAGAGAGCCGTGCTGTTCCCACTCCTTGACCGAGTCCGGCCACCAGGGCATTTCAAAGTCCGGGAATGCGTAGTTGTTGAGGTTGAGAAGCATCTGTTGCTGTGCGATTGCCGCAGGCCACAGCGAGTAAGAGGAGATCAGGTCGTATCCGGCGTCTCCGGACTGCGTTGCCATGCTCAGCAGTTCCTCCTGTCCCCAGTCCGCCTTGGCAAATACCGGCGAAAATTCCACGTTCAGACGGGCTTTCAGCTCCAGATTCCGCATAAAGACCTCACGCCGCACGTTGTCCTTTCCATCTCCGTCTTTCGGGAAAAGGTAATCCTCGTTGGACGACCATGCCAAAATCGAGATCTCTCTGCCGCCAAGGTCAACCTCCGGAATTCTGTCCTTTACGTATCCCTTTTCGTCGGTCTCCCATGTCGTCTCGCCGTTTTCACCGGTGGCAACGGTTACGGGGGCTGCGGTAGTGCCATCTCCCTCACCCTTTCCCTTTTTACAGGAAAGGAGCGAGCCGCCAAGCATCAGCAGGCAGAGAACGAAACACATCCATCTTGTCGTTTTTTTCATCATTTTTTCCTTTCTTTCTTCAATATTTTATTTCAGCTCAATGGTCGTGGTGGTCGAGCTGTGATAGTGCCGCCTCACTTTCACGCTGTCATCCCGCAACCATTTATTGAAATCGTAGCCGTTTATCGTGCCAAGGCACCGTCCGTCGGTATCAAACCGGGTCACGTCGCACGCCCAGAAGCAGATATCCGGGTCGATCGCCTTGTACAGATCCAGGCAGGCGCCGTTGAAGCCGTGGTGCGAAAGCTGGAGAATATCGGCTTTCAGCTCGCTTCCAAAGCAATCCGCCATCTGCTGGCAAAGCGTTTTTTCGCAGTCGCCGAGGATCATAATGGTCTTTCCGCCAAGCTTGATGCGCCATGCGGAGGAGGTGTGGTTGCCCCAGGAAAATTCCTTGGGGTAAAGATCCTCATGCGTAAAGAGAAATTCTATTTCCGCATCGGCAAGATACAGCTTCTGCCCCGTATGGAACACAAACTGATCGGCAGACGGAAAATACTTGGTGATCTTATTGGTAAAAGCGGTTGCAAGCGAGCCGCACGCCGCCGGGCTTTCGTTGGGAATCGTGATAGAGCTGAAGTCCGGGAAGTTGTACGCCGCCATGCGCAGGTCTATCCGGGAATGATACTTATCCAGAAAACTGTTGGCAAGCGCCATGTGGTCGCCGTGAGCGTGGGTAATCATCCACGCCGCAATCACCGGCTTTCCGGTCCCCGGCGTTTTCGCCTCGAGGAAGTCCATCAGGGCGTCCACGTCGGATTCGTCATACGGACCGCCGTCAATGATGATGAAGCTTGCGTCCGAAAGCTGGATGACGTAGGACATACCCGGCGCATTCTGGTTGACGCCGTTGCGCCCCGGCTGGGTAATGGAGGGGGTCACGGTCTTTGTCACCGCCGGCTTTTCCGTGGACGGCAGATAGCCGCTTGCCGCTACCACCTTGCAGGTCGCCATGCTCGGGTACCAGCTGACAAAGAGATTGGTATCTCCCTTGCGGTACGTATAAAACTCGTTCTGGTTAATGGTGTTTTCGGCATACCGGGTAAAGCCCTCTGCCGCCAGCTTTTCCAGGTAGGTATGACATTCCGCCTGGGTGGTGTTGCTGGTGCTTATCTCATAGCTGTTGTTGGCACAGGGGTAAACGCCCTGGAAATAACCCTTGGCGCTCTCGTACTTGGGAGCCGAAACGCCCGAGCCGTAATCCATTGCCTTATGGAAATCCGACGGGATTCCCCAGGTCGTGCCGTCCTTGACCATCGCTTCCTCCAGGTACCCGATGGCACGTCTGAGCGAAAGCTCGGAGTAAAAGCACACGATAATCCGGTTTCCGACCACCGAGATCTCAAATCCGGTATAGGAAACCTTCTTCATGGCAAGTGCCACGTCCGGGCGGTTCCGCTCGCCGTTGAACACGATCTCTTTCGTGTCGGACGGCGCCGCCGTGTCCTGTTCAAAGTCAAGCGCAACTCCGGTCTTGCTCCTGAAGTCGGAAATGAATTTCTTCACCCGCTCGGAGACGAATGCGGACGAGCCGGAAGCATAGACGACGGTATAATCGCTCTTTCCGTCCTTCACAAGCTCCAGAAGCTCCGCAGGTTCAGGGGTTGGCTCGGTGGTCGGCTCGGTTGCCGCCGTGGTGTTGTCGGTCTTGCTTTCGCCATTGCCGGTCGGCGTATCGTCAGCCGGCGTTTTGTGGTTGCAGGCGACCAACAGCATAGACACGAGCAACAGCATGGCTGTGATTTGTAAAAATTTTCTCATCGGATCCTCCTTATTTCTTTTCCGGGAAATACGGCGTTTGAGGCAAGCGGGGCGTTTGAAATGCCCTTTTGTTGTCATATCTTGTATAAAATGACAACAAAATATTTTTGCTTTTGTGCAAACAAAATCGCAATTCACAATTGACTTTGTTCCCTCTATCATGTATAATAACAGATAACAGCAAAAATTTCAATTGCAATTCCCGAAAAAATCATTGCAAAAATCGACCTGGAGGGTAAAAAATGGTTTTAAGCTTTTCTCCGCCGCCTGAATTTTTCATTTGCAGTACCAAAGTTTTCCGTCCGGGTGAAGAACACGTCACCCGGAACTACGGAAAAAGTGTGCTGATCCTGATGATGGACGGCGAGCTTAGCTTCCGTGAGGCAAAAAAGCTGGTCGTGCTGAAAAAGGGCGAATATTACATTCAGCGCCAGGGGCTTTACCAGGAGGGCGTGAAAATGGACAACACGCCGATTTACTTCTTTATTGAATTCTCCGGCTTCTACTCGCAGACGGGAAAGGGTCTGCCGCTCCGTGGCACCTTTGACGCCGCCAAGATCGTCAATCTGATGGAACGTATCGAGGACCTCTTCAAAAACCACAAAGCCAATCCCTTTCTGCTCAATTCCCATATGCACCGGATCTTCAGCGAGCTTCTGCTCTCCACTCCCAACCGGGACGAGCGTGCCACCATTGCCCACATGGTAAAAAACTACATCGACGCCAAGTACAATTCCTCTCTGACGCTTTCGGATATCTCCCACAAGTTCGGCTACGCCGAGGACTATGTGGTGCGGATGTTCCGTGACACCTACGGCATTACCCCGCACAAATACCTCATCCAGATCCGCAACGAACACGCCCGCTGGCTCCTGGAAAACACCGCCATGACCGCCGAGCAGATCGCCCTTTCGGTGGGGTACAGGAGCGCGTTTCCAAAGGATTTGCGGCTGCAGTTTTCGGCCGTCGGTGTGAGTCACGTACTGGCGCTTTCAGGGCTGCATTTGGGCATTCTGGTCGGGGTGTTCCTGTATGTCAGTCCGCGCCGGCGCAGCTGGCGGGTGGCGTATTACGGGCTTGTCGTGCTGATGATTGCCGCTTTTTGCCTGCTGGCCGGTCTGCCGGCTTCGCTGGTCAGGGCCGGGGGCATGTCGGTGTTTCTGTTGCTTTCGCGCATGGTGAACAGGCATTCGCGGATGTTGCAGTCATTGTTTGTCGTGACGTTTGTATTGCTGCTCGTCTCGCCTGAGTCATTGTTTGACGCAGGGTTTCAGCTATCCTTTCTGTCCGTATGGTTTATCGGACTGTTTATGCCCTCGTTGCGGCGCCGGCTGGCTACACGTCAGCGGTGGGTAAAATGTTTGGTCGTGCCTCTTTGTTTGAGCGTGGTGGCTCAGGTAGGCACGTTGCCGCTGGTTTTGTATTATTTTCATCAGATTCCGGTTTATTTCCTGTTGGCCAATTTTCTGGTGGTTCCGCTGGTGACGTGGCTGCTTTATGTGGCTGCCGTATTCCTGTGTGTGCCCCTTACGGTGGTACAGGGAGCCTGCGTATGGCTTTTGCACGGCCTGACGGAGATGATGGTGGGGAGTGTGCGTCTGTTGGCTTCTTGGCCGGGGACGGAACTGACCTTCCATCCTCATTGGCTGACAGCCTGCGGGCTGATGGTGGTGGGCTACTGCCTGATGCGCTGGTGGGCTGAGGGCCGTCTGTCGCATCGGGTGGCGGGATGGGGCATACTGGCTGTAAGCCTGGTTGTCGGTAACGAGATGGTGCAGATGCGCCCGTCGCGTATCCGGCCGCAAGTGGTGTTTTATCACGGTTGGGACGGCTCGCCGGTGCATTTTATGGCTTCGGCTGCCGAAACCTATTTGTTGAATACCGTACCGGCCGACAGCAGTTTGCTGAAAAGTTTGGAAAAAACGTATTGGAAACCCTGTCATATGGAAAAGCCACGGATTGTCAGGACTTCAGCGTGGGCCGACCGTAATATGCAGGTTTATCACGGCGTAGTGCGATTCGGCGGGCATACCTGGGTGATAGAGCAGGGACGTGAGGTGCCGAAAGCGCGGCCTGCGGGCAGAAAAACGGTGGCGTGTGAGGTGTTGTTCCTGACGCGGGACTGCCAGACGGAGCTCGACGCGTTGGCCCGGAGCTATTGCCCGCGTCTTGTGGTTCTGGACGCCGGGTTGCCCGAAGCGCAGCGGCGACGTTATGCCGCCGGCTGCCGCCGGATGGGATGGAGATGTTACGATATCGCACAGCGCGGGGCGCTTACGCTACCTTGTCAAAATGAATCGTGAGTTTCGGCATGTGGAGCTAAATTTGTACCTTTGCACGCTAATCATTCAAAAATATAGAGAATCATGTTAACCCCGATACTCAGTCAGAAAGAACTGTTTGACCTGTTGCGTATTATTCAGGAGTCACGGCGAATCGTCATCTGCGGGCACCGTGGTCCCGACGGTGACGCCGTGGGGGCTTCGCTGGGCCTGGCTGCCTATCTGCGCAGTCTGGGCAAGATGGTGAACATCGTGATGCCCAACCCGTTTCCGGATTTCCTGAAATGGCTGCCGGGCGCATCGTATGTACTGTTTTACGACCGGCGTCCCGACAGGGTGCGCCAGTTGGTGGAGCAGGCTGACCTGATTTTCTGTCTGGACTTTAATTCGGCGTCGCGGCTTGAAGCCATGGGGCCTCTGATTGCCCAGGCCCGGGCTACCCGGGTTATGATAGACCATCATCTTGACCCCGACCGTGATTTCGTGAAAGTATGTATTTCGCAGCCGCAGCGGAGCTCGACTTCGGAACTGGTGTTCCGGGTAATCAGCCAGTTGGGGGGAATGGACAACCTCAGCACGGATGGGGCCGTAAGCCTGTACACGGGTATGATGACCGATACAGGCGGATTTACGTACAATTCGTCGGATCCGGAAATATACATGATTATCAGCCAGCTGCTGACCAAGGGTTTCGACAAGGACAAGATATACCGCAACGTGTTCAACAACTATTCGCAGTCGCGACTGCGCCTGATGGGATATCTGCTGCACGAAAAGCTCCAGTTCCTGGCTGAGGGCAAGGCCAGCTATTTTACGCTGACCAGGGAGGAAATGAAGCTGTTTGACTATATTCGCGGCGACTCGGAGGGATTTGTGAATTTGCCGTTGCAGGTAAAGGGGATGCGTCTGAGTATCTCTCTGCGTGAGGACACTGAGAGCGACGTGGTGAGGGTGTCATTGCGTTCGGTAGATGATTTTCCGTGTAACCGTATGGCCGAAGAGTTTTTCAACGGCGGCGGGCATCTGAATGCTTCGGGCGGGCATCTGCCGTTTCCCATGAGCGAAGCAGTAGAAACAGTGAAAAAGGCTGTTGAGGCCTATGCACATTTGCTTTGACATAGGAAATCCTTGCCGATAAATTCATTGAGCATTAAAAAGCGGGTTTTTACTTGCTTCTTGATGCTCAATGCGTAAAAAGACAAGCAAAAACTTCTGTGTGCCAATATTTTTGCATATTTTTGTCAAAACCTAATGACGACAGATTATGACACAGACAAGAAAACGTTTCCTCTTGGATGAAAAGGATATTCCAAGGCAGTGGTATAATATTCAGGCAGATATGGTTAACAAACCGATGCCTATACTCAACCCGAAGACACACGAGCCCATGAAGGCGGAAGACCTGTATCCGCTGTTCAATCAGGAGTGTTCACGGCAGGAACTGGATACCGAACATGCCTGGATAGACATTCCCGAAGAGGTGCGCGACATGTATAAATACTATCGCTCTACGCCACTGGTGCGGGCATACGGACTGGAGAAGGCCCTGGATACGCCTGCTCACATTTACTTTAAGAACGAGAGTGTAAGTCCGGTAGGCTCACATAAGCTGAATTCGGCCCTGGCGCAGGCATACTATTGTAAAAAGGAAGGTGTGACAAACGTAACCACAGAAACCGGTGCAGGACAGTGGGGTACGGCTCTTTCATACGCCTGCAGTGTGTTTGGTTTGGAACTGGCCGTTTATATGGTAAAAATCAGTTATGAGCAGAAACCTTACCGCCGTTCGATGATGCAGACTTTCGGGGCTCAGGTAACGGCCAGCCCATCAATGTCGACCCGTGCCGGTAAGGATATCCTGACTCGTGACCCGCGCTGCAACGGGTCGTTGGGTACCGCCATTTCGGAGGCTGTGGAGCTGGCCATGACCACTCCAAACTGTAAGTACGCCCTGGGGTCGGTGTTGAACCACGTAGCGCTGCACCAGACCGTAATCGGATTGGAAGCCGAAAAACAAATGGAGATGGCCGGCGAATATCCGGACAAGGTAATTGCCTGTTTTGGCGGTGGATCAAACTTTGGCGGGCTGGCTTTCCCGTTTATGCGCCATAACATACTGGAAGGCCGCAATACGGAATTTATAGCAGCCGAACCGGCTTCCTGTCCGAAACTGACCCGCGGTAAGTTTGAATATGACTATGGTGACGAGAGTGGCTATACGCCTTTGTTGCCCATGTATACCTTGGGGCATAATTTCCAGCCGGCCAATATACATGCAGGCGGCTTGCGCTATCATGGTGCGGGTGTAATCATTTCGCAGTTGCTGCGTGACGGCTATCTGCATGGCGTTGACATACAGCAGACCGAATCGTTTAAGGCTGGTGTGCTCTTTGCCCGTGCTGAAGGAATTGTGCCGGCACCGGAGTCCTGTCACGCTATTGCCGCTACCGTGCGCGAGGCTTTGAAATGTAAGGAAGCCGGCGAGAAGAAAGTGTTGTTGTTTAACCTTTCGGGACACGGCATGATAGATATGGCAGCCTACGACCGTTTCCTGGCTGGTGATTTAGTGGATTTTGCTCCTACTGACGACCAACTGCATAAGAGCCTTGATGAAGTCAGTGCGTTGCAATAAGCAATGATTCAATAGGCTTATTTCCTGTCAAGAATAAATGCGGGCTGCTTCGGTTTGTGCTGAAGCAGCCCGTAGTGTATATGAAGGGTAATGGCTTTAAGTAAAAAACATGCGGGCCGGCTAACTTTACAAGTGGTTAGCCAGCCCGCAGGGCTTACTTTTTTTCTTTTTACGTTTTTAAGTTGCGTTTCTTGTTACAACGGTTTGATGACAAACGTAAAGTCGTAGTTTTGATAGGGAATCATGTATTCCGGACGCGGCCAGGCTCCCCAACTGTCAATACAACCTAAACCCATTTGGCGCTGGGCAATGTGAACTGCCGTAAGATCGCGCGGCGTAAGGTCGCCGGAGTGGCTCTGATGGAGATACTTGTCGGGACCGTCGTCAAGGTCTTCTGTCAGATAGTTCAGGCTGGAGCATTCCATGGGAGCGGTAGAGTAGAAGGAGAGTCCGTGTCCTTGAGTATTGGTGACGTTCCAGTAACGTACCTGCGTCTTGTTACCGCTTTCCTGCGGACGGATGTATCCCCAATACTGGTCGGCTACGGCCTGTTTGTATACGCCCAGACGGTCGCCGTGATTACGATCGATATAGTTCTCGCCAGGACCTTTTCCGTAGTATTCTATTGTGTTGTAGGCTTTGGGCATACAAAGCTGCATGCCGTAACGGAACAAGGACGGGCGGTTCTTGGCTGATGAGTCAACATTGAGCTTTTGGTTGACAACAAGTTGTCCGTCAGCCTGAAGCGTATAAGTCATGGTCAAATGAGCAGAAACGGAAGGAAGGTCGTATTCGGCAATTACCTGCATGGCATTGCCCACAGGCTTGCAGTCAAACTTCTTCAGGTTCATTGGAGTGTTTCGCCATGCTTTGAAATGGTTTTGCAGGCCGGCACCGTAATCATTGTCAGTCGGCGCTCTCCAGAAGTCAGGTTTCAGCGAATAGCCCTTTTGCAACATGGGTTGTCCGTCAACATCAATATAGTCAATCCAACCTTCCTGTCGACCGAATGTGACAGAAGTCTTACCTGCAGTCAGGGTAATCCAGCTGAGGCGTTCGTCCTTTTCTGTACGTGGAGATTTCTTGTCAGGTTCTGGATAAGAGGCCGGCAGTTGCGCAAAGGTGTAGGGGCTTACGGTCATTTGGTCGAAGGCGATGGAATAGCCTTTGGGAAGCAGGGGAACGTCGTTTTTGTAACTGTAATCCACGTTAAGCAGCACTTCCTTTCCCTTTGCGGAAGTCGGAATCTGGTATCCCGGAAGGCTAACCTGTACCGTTTGTCCCGGTTTTGCGTTAAGTTCTTCCTGAACTCCCTCAGCAACCACCTGACCATTGGCCAGAAGCTGCCATTTCATCCGTACATTGGAAAGATCGGTAAAGAAGTTCTCGTTTTTGACGGCCACAATTCCTTTTTGCAAATCAACAGGCGTGGTCCAGATGTTTTGGTAGAAATAGCGCACTTCGTTGGCGTGTGGATTAGGCTTGCGGTCAGGGTTAATCAGACCATTGTTGTTGAAATTGTGGTCTGATGCGGGGTAACGTCCGTAATCACCGCCATATGTATAGATTTTCTTTCCTTGTGCGTTGGTATCGCTCAAAGCCTGGTCTACAAAGTCCCAAATGAAACCGCCCTGGAATTTGGGATATTTGCGAATAAGGTCCCAATATTCTTTAAAACCACCTTCGGAATTACCCATGGCATGGGCATATTCACACTGGATAAGAGGACGGTCGGGGTTACTCTTGGCATAATCTTCACAGCCCTGATAGTTGTAGTACATGGGGCAGAAGATGTCAGTTTTTGCCAGTCCTGCTCTTTCATACTGAACCGGCCGGCTGGGATCGTAGGCCTTAACCATATCGTAGGCTTTTTCAAAATTGGGGCCATAACCGGCTTCGTTACCCAAACTCCATACGATAATGGAAGGGTGGTTCTTGAAACTCTTGATGTTGTTTTCGTTGCGTTCCAGATGTGCCTGTTCGTACTGGGGATCTTTGGCCAGGGTTTGGTCGCCATAGCCCATACCGTGGCTTTCAATGTTGGCTTCAGCCACAAGATAGAGGCCGTATTGGTCGCATAAATCGTACCAGTGCGGATCGTCGGGGTAGTGGCAGGTGCGCACGGCATTGATGTTGTGCTCTTTCATGATTTTGATGTCTTCAATCATGCGTTCCAATGATACAACATAGCCGCCGTCCGGGTCAATTTCGTGACGGTTTACACCTTTGATGAGCACAGGTTGTCCGTTGATAAGAAGTTGCCCGTTTTTGATTTCTGATGTGCGGAATCCTACGCGTTGGTTGATAACTTCCAGCGTCTTGCCTTTCTGCTCAAGACTTGCTGTGAGCGTATAGAGATTCGGCGTTTCAGCCGACCATTTGGCAGGGTCGCAGATTTCGAAAGTCAAATTAATTTGTCCCGATTTGTCAGCTTGCGTTTGTTGTGTTTTTACAGTTTTGCCTTGCGGATTTTTCAATGTCCATGTCACGTTTGTGCCCGCAGGTTTTTCCAGACGCGCACGGATGTGCAGACTGCCCGTAGAATAGTTGTCTTCGAGCGTTGGCGTGACAAATAAATCTGAAAGATGGGTGGTAGGACGGGCGTACAGATAAACTTCGCGGGCAATACCGGTAAAACGCCAAAAGTCCTGGTCTTCCAGATAGGAACCGTCGCACCAGCGCATAACCTGCATGGCTATGACATTTTCCTGACCGGGTTTCAGATATTTGGTCAGGTCAAATTCGGCTGCAACTTTACTGTCTTCACTGTATCCGACAAATTTTCCGTTGACCCATACGCTAAGGTTTGAGGTAGCAGAACCTACATGCAGATAGATTTTTTCACCTTTCCATTCTGCCGGAATGGTTACGGTCTTTCGGTAAGAGCCTGTATAGTTGTTCTTTTCTTCTACCAGGGGTGGGTTATTCCTGAATTGGGTTGCCCAGGCGTAGCCTACGTTTTTGTAAATGCGGTCGCCGTGTCCGTTTATTTCAAACAGACCGGGTACGGGAAAATCTTCCCATTTGGAATCATCAAAGTTGGTTTTGTAAAAGTCAGCAGGACGCAGGTTGTGGTCCTTGGCAAAATGGAATTTCCATTTGCCTTCAAGTGAAAGATAGCGATTGGATGAGGCTTTGTTGCCCTGGTTGGCCAATGAAGCGTTTTCAAAAGCAAAGAATGCTGCTCTTGCCGGCATGACGTTGACGCGGTTGGCTTTCGGATCCTGCCAATAGGGCGGTACCTCGGCGTTAAGAGGCAGGCATAATCCGGCCAGCAAAACGGAGGGTAAGATAACTTGTTTGATATTCATTTCAAAAGTGTGTGTTTAAGGGTAATTATATCGGTACAAAGATAAGACAAAGAAAGTTCTGGACGAAGCATTCTGCAACTGAAAACGCTTTTCGACATGCAAAAAACTATATTTTCGGGCATTTTGCGTATTTTTGTAAGACAATGAATGATAAAAAACAGGATTTTCAGGTGCCGTTGAATTTCGCAGCCATGTGCGAGGCTGTTCGGCCAGTGTATGAATCTAAAGGTGAAGCACGAAGTGTTTTGTTATGGTGGTTGGAAGCTAAATATGGCGTCCGGCCGGCAATGGCTTTATGTGATGTATTTCCTGAATTTACCGATTTGCAGCGGTTGCAGTTGGCAGCAGACCTGCAGCAGTTGAGTGAAGGATGTCCAGTTCAGTATGTGCTGGGGTATGCTGAGGTTGGAGGACGGCAATGGGAAGTTACTCCGGATGTGCTGATACCACGGTCTGAAACACACGAACTGATAGAATGGATTCTTTCGGATGAAAAATCGATTGAAAACAATAGTAGTTCGCGGCGGATATTGGATATAGGGACGGGAAGTGGTTTTATTGCCATATCGTTGGCTGCGGGCCTGTTGCAGGCAGATGTTGAAGCCTGGGATATTTCAGATGCCGCGCTTGAAGTGGCGCGCCGCAATGCCGCAAGGTACGGAGTGAATGTCTGTTTCCGTCAGGAGGATATGTGTAAGCCGCAGCATGCAGTAGGGCAGATTTGGAATGTATTGGTAAGTAATCCACCATATGTGCGTGAACTGGAACAGGCAGATATGCAGCAGCGTGTGTTGAATTTTGAACCTCATAAAGCCCTGTTCGTGCCGGATGACGATCCTTTGCGCTTTTATCGCGCTTTGGCTGTGTTGGGGCAGCAGCATTTGGCCGGGGACGGACGGATGTATTTGGAAATTAATCAGTATTTGTATCGCGAAACGGAACAGCTGATGCGCGATGCCGGTTTTCTTGACGTGACCTTACGCCGGGATGAGTTTGGCAATTACCGCATGATGCGTGTTACGAAAGGATAGACGGTTCTGAATGTAAAAATCAAATAGATGAAGAAACCTTATTCGGCGGAGCAGGCATACAGTAAAATAGCTTCCGCCTGTGTGGCCAAGGAACTTTGCTCGTACGACATTGCACGAAAATTGAAGCAGTGGGGGGTGGACAACACCCAGCAGCTCGAAGTGATTGAACGGCTGAAGAGTGAAAAATTTCTGGATGACGCCCGTTACGTGAGGGCTTATGTCCATGATAAGGTGATGTTTGAGCGGTGGGGACGCCAAAAAATACGCCAGTCGCTGGCTATGAAGAATTTGACGGGTAGTGTAGTAAACGAGGCACTGGAAAATATTGACCAGGAGTTGTATATGGACAATCTGAAAAACCTGTTGCAGCAGAAACGCCGTAGCCTGACCGATGATGACGAATATCAGCAAGCCGTGAAAATGATGCGCTATGCAGCCGGAAGAGGCTATACGTTTGACGAAATAAAGCAATGCGTAGACACGGATTTCGATATGTGATGGAAGCGCTGGCCGCATTGTTCATGCCGGATACATGTGCCAGTTGTGGAAGGGTGTTACAGGAAGGTGACTGTCGTCCGCTTTGCGTTTCATGCCGGATGGAGTTGTCACCAACCTGTTGGAAAGGACGTGCGGATAATCCGGTTGAATTGTTGTTCAGAGGAGTGTACCCCATAGCTCGGGCGCATGCCCAATTTTATTATGTTCATGATACGCCGAATGCGCAGACGGTTTTTTCTTTTAAATATTATGGCCGTCCGGAAGTTGCAAGACTCATGGCCAAAGAGGCTGCTGAGGAATTGCTCCCGGTGGGATTTTTTGACAGTATAGACTGTATCATACCGGTTCCGTTGTTTTGGAAACGACGGTGGAAGAGGGGATATAATCAAAGCGAGTATATAGCCCGCGGTTTGTCGGATGTAAGCGGCATCCCGGTACGGACAAACTGCATGCGGCGCAAGGTGAATAATCCGTCGCAAACCAGTCTTTCCATAGAGGAAAGACAACAAAACGTAAAGCATATTTTCAGCCTGACGCATCATGCTGCAGAACTAACGGGAAAGCATGTGCTGATTGTCGACGATGTGATTACCACAGGAGCCACGTTGCGGGCAGTGGCAGATGAATTGCTGATGACTAAGCCCTCACATATCAGTGTCTTTGCGTTGGCCGTTTCGCCTCACGTAAAAGATCCGCACATAGCCGACTGGAATTGGTAGGGGGACAGGTTTTTTCGTGAATTTTGTTCAGAAACAGGAAAGTTGGTACCCTGCTAATAAAAAACAGCTTGCGGGCAGTGATACAATCAAAGTTTTTTGTAAGTTTGCTATACGTATATTCATCTTTTAAATCTTTGCGTATGATAACCACGAAAGACAAAGAGCAACTCAAGCTCAAAGGAATTAGTGAGGCAAGTTTTGAAGAGCAGCTTAATCACTTTAAAACCGGATTCCCTTATCTTAAAATCAGTGCGGCCGCTTCAGTTGAAAAAGGTATAGTAAGGCCCGATGAGGCGCAACTGGCCGAATTGGAGCAGGAGTGGCAAAATTATGTGGAAGAGGGTCATACCATTCTGAAATTTGTTCCGGCTTCAGGAGCTGCCAGCCGAATGTTTAAAAATCTGTTTGCTTTTGCCGATGGAGAGTCGGACGTGCCGCAGACAGAGTTCGAAAAGCAATTTTTTGAACATCTGCACGACTTTGCCTTTTTCGATGATTTGGATGAGGCATGTTGCAAACTAAAAGGGGCTGGCGCCGATGCTTTGGTAGCTGCCGGAAAATATAAAGACGTAGTCAATGTGCTGTTGCGCGACGGACTGCATTACGGACAGTTGCCCAAGGGCCTGTTGAAATTCCACCGTTATGCGAAGGATGCGCGCACCCCGGTTGAGGAACAGCTCGTTGAGGGAGTCTATTACGGTCGTGAAAATACCGGTCACGTAGGTGTGCATTTTACGGTGTCGCCTGAACACAGAAAACTCTTTGAACAGTTGGTGGCCGAGAAAGCCCCGGAATTAGGCAACAGTATGGGCGTCAATTTTGAGGTTACGTTCTCGGAGCAAAAGCCTTCGACCGATACGGTAGCTGTAACTCCGCAAAACAAACCTTTCCGCACGGAAGACGGCAGTCTGGTATTTCGGCCCGGAGGTCATGGCGCTTTGATTGAAAACCTGAACGATCTGGATGCCGATGTTATTTTTGTCAAGAATATTGACAACGTAATGCCGGATCATTCTAAAGACATCATGGTGCGCTGGAAGAAAATTCTGGCCGGCAAGCTCGTTCAGTTGCAGAAACAGATTTTTGCTTACATGCGACAGTTGGACAGCGGGCAGTATTCAATGGACGAATTGCTCGAAATGCTTCAGTTCTTGCAGAAAAAACTGTTTTGCAAGAATCCGGAAACCAAATTCCTGGAAGATACGGAACTGGCCATTTATTTGCGCCGTAAGTTCAATCGTCCGCTTCGCGTGTGCGGCATGGTGCGCAATGTGGGTGAGCCCGGCGGCGGCCCGTTCCTGGCGTATAATCCCGACGGAACAATTTCGCTGCAGATCTTGGAAAGCTCACAGATTGATATGAACGACCCGGAGAAGAAAGCCCTGTTCGAGAAAGGAACCCATTTTAATCCGGTTGATTTGGTATGTGCCACAAAGGACTATAAGGGAAACAAGTTTAATCTGCCCGATTTTGTGGATAAGAATGCCGGGTTCATATCAAGCAAGAGCAAGGACGGCAAGGAACTGAAAGCACTTGAATTGCCGGGCTTGTGGAATGGTGCCATGAGCGACTGGAACACCGTGTTTGTAGAAGTGCCATTGGCCACTTTCTGCCCCGTGAAGACCGTGAACGATTTATTGAGAGAGCAACATCAATAAATAGGACTTTTACGGATATAAAATATCTGAGAATAAAAAAGATATTGTGATAATAAAAACTGTCCGAATGCGACAGCCATAGAAGAATTGAAAGCGAAAAACCGTTCTGTGTTCAGCCGCCTTTTGCAGCAGAAACTGCAAGAGTGCCTTGCAAAGGGCGAACAGGCGATGTTATTTATTAACCGCAGAGGGTATGCCGGTTTTGTTTCTTGTAGAAATTGCGGAAATGTGATACAATGTTCTCATTGTGATGTATCGATGACAGCACATAAAAATCATGTGGGCGATGTGGACACGCTGGTATGTCATTATTGCGGACATTCTGTCGCGATGCCGGAGCGGTGTCCGGAATGCGGTTCTCCCTATATCGCGACGTTTGGACTGGGGACACAGAAAGTCGAAGAGATGCTTCGCCATTTGATGCCGAAAGCACGAATTTTGCGAATGGATGCTGACACCACGACCGGAAAAAACGGACATGAGGGAATTTTGTCCGCGTTCCGCGAGGGAAAAGCAGATATTCTCATCGGAACCCAGATGATTGTAAAAGGGCATGATTTTCCGAATGTTACCTTGGTGGCTGCTCTTGCTGCTGATATGAGTATGTTTGAGCAGGATTATCAAAGCAGTGAGCGGACGTTTCAGCTTTTGCAGCAGGCAAGCGGAAGAGCCGGCCGCGGTGAAAAGCCGGGCGAAGTGATCATTCAGACGTACAAGCCGGAACATTATGTTATCGAGAGCATCCGAAAGCATGACGATACCATTTTCTATGACAATGAGCTGGCGTACCGCAGAATGCTCGGATATCCACCGTGTAAAGCGATGCTTCGCGTGATGATATCCGCAGAAAAAAAAGAGGAGTGCGAGAAAATCTTACAAAAAATGGCAGAATGGATCTCGCAGAGGTATGCCGGAAAAGTCAGCGTGTTAGGGCCATCCGCAGGTGGACTTCGAAAGCGGAAAGACCGTTTCCACTGGCAGCTGATGATCAAAGGAGCGGAGACGGAGATGCTTCTTGGAATCAAGGAAGAAATTACCGCATGGATGGAAAACAGACAACATTCATGTTATGTGCAGTATGAGTTAGATGGATAAGAAAGGACGAAAACTATGGCAATCAGAAACATACGTGTTATTGGCGACGAAATACTTACAAAAAAAGCCAAAGAAGTAAAAGAAATGACAGATAAGACAAGAGAGCTTGTGCAGGATATGCTGGATACGATGTATGAGGCAGACGGTGTCGGACTGGCAGCACCTCAGGTAGGAATCCTGAAACGGATCGCCGTAATCGATATCAGTCCGGAGCGGGACTCTCCGATCATATTGATCAATCCGGTTATCACTCATACCGAAGGAGAGCAGCGCGGCAGCGAGGGATGCTTAAGTGTACCGGGAAAAGCCGGTATCGTGACAAGACCCAATATTGTGCGCGCAAAAGCTTATGATCTTGATATGAATGAATTTGAGATCGAGGGCGAAGAACTTCTTGCCCGCGCCTTGATCCATGAGATCGAGCATCTTGACGGACAGTTGTATGTCGATAAAGTAGAAGGCCAGCTTGTCGATGTGGACGAGGAAATGGAGGACTAAATGGATATTATTTTTATGGGAACCCCGGATTTTGCCGTGCCGGTGCTGGAGACGCTGACCGCATCGGAAAAACACACGGTAAAAGCCGTTGTTACGCAGCCGGATAAGGCGAGAGGACGCAGCGGAAAACTCATTTTTACACCAGTCAAAGAAGTGGCGGTAAAACATGGGATTCCGGTATATACGCCGCAAAAAGTCAAAGATCCGGAGTTTGTAGAGACGTTAAAACAGATTTCCTGCGACATTATCGTAGTCGTTGCTTTTGGACAGATTTTGTCAAAAGAAATTCTGGATTTTCCCAAATATGGATGCGTCAATGTGCATGCTTCCCTTTTGCCGAGATGGCGTGGGGCAGCGCCGATTCAATGGTCGATTCTGGAAGGTGATAAAAAGACCGGAGTCACGATCATGCAGATGGATGTCGGACTGGATACCGGAGATATGCTTGCCACGGAAGAAGTGCCGCTGCTTGGTACAGAAACCGGCGAGAGCCTGTTTGATCAGCTTTCTACCCTCGGTGGACCATTGCTTCTGAAAACGCTGGAAGAGATTGAAAATGGTGAAGTAAAGCCGGTGAAGCAGAAAGACGAAGAGAGCACGTATGCCAAAATGCTCACGCGGGAGATGGGAGAACTGGATTTTCAGGAAGAGGCGGTTCGTCTCGAGCGTTATGTGCGTGGTTTGAATTCGTGGCCGAGTGCGTATACGCATTATCATGGAAAACTGCTCAAGATCTGGGAAGCTGACGTCGTGGACAATGACAGCAAAGGCAGACCTGGCGAGATCGTGGAACTGCAAAAAGACGGATTTTTGATCCAGACGGGAAAAGGCTGCCTGAAAGTACGGCAGGTTCAGCTGGAAGGAAAGAAACGGATGGCTGCCGGAGATTTTCTGCGTGGCATGCAGATGAAAGCGGGCGACCTGCTTGGCTGTGAAGAGTAATGGAGAAAATTTGTGAGAGATTATATATTTGATATCGTCTATGGAACATTGGAAGAAAAAAAGCATAGCGATGAATTGTTTCATGAGATCTGCCGGAAAGAAACCATGCATATGGCGAGGGACCGGCATTTCGTACAGAGAGAAGCATTGGGAACCATTGAACGGGCAATCGAGCTGGATGAATACGCCGGTAGCCAAGATGGATCCGGTCATCCGCACGATTCTGCGGATGGGAACTTATGAGTTGTTTTATATGGATAAGGTGCCGGATGCCGCCGCCTGCAATGAGATGGTTTTATTAACAAAAAGGAAGAAACTGGAAAAATATTCCGGGTTTGTCAATGGCGTGTTACGCAATCTGGCGCGAAAAGACAAAGAAAAACTGCGCGAAGAGATTGCGGCGAAAAAGCGGGATATTGCAGACAAATATTCGTTTTTGTACGCGGTGCCAAAAGAACTTTGTACTCTCTTATTAACCCAGTATGGAAAAAAGAGTACGAAGAAGATGCTGGCAGCATTTCAGGGGCCAAAACCGGTCTGTATCCGGGTACATACGAAAAATGCGTCGTCGGAAGAAGTAAGGAAAGAATTGGAAGAGGCAGGCATCGAAGTAAATGAGCTGCCGCATTTGAATGAGGGGTTCTGCCTTACACATGTCGAAAATGTGGAAACTCTTCCGGGATTTTCCGAAGGACATTTTACCGTACAGGATGAAAGTTCGATGCTTCCGGGAGTGATCTCCGGTATAAAGCCGGGAGACCGGGTACTTGATGTGTGCGCCAGCCCCGGGGGAAAGACATTTCATGCCGCTGATCTTTTGAAAGGGAAAGGACATATCTGTGCGAGAGATGTGTCCGAAAAGAAACTGATACGGATCCGGGAAAATGCAGTCAGACTGCACGAACCGGAAGTGGAGATAAAAGTCTGGGATGCCAGAAAAGAAGATCCGGAATGGAAAGAAATGGCAGATGTTATACTGGCGGATGTTCCGTGTTCCGGGATCGGAGTGATCGGGAAAAAGCCGGAGATACGCTATGATGCCGTTTCCCATATCGAAGAGCTTGTGCCGATTCAGAGAGAGATTCTGAACGGGATTCTGCCGGCATTGAAGCCGGGAGGTACATTGATCTACAGCACATGTACCGTCAGTCCGCAGGAAAATGAGGAAAATGTTGCCTATCTCGAAGAACATTTTCCGCTGAAACGAGAGAGTCTGGATGAATTTCTTCCGGAATCGCTTCGGAACAAGATGACAAAAGAGGGAATGCTTCAGATCCTGCCGGGTGTCAATGGCAGCGACGGTTTTTTTGTGGCACGACTCGTAAAGGAGAAATAGATGGAAAAGAAGGATTTGCGAAGTCTTACAATCGAAGAAATGACAGAACTTGCCGAAAGTATGGGGCAAAAGACGTTCCGCGGAAAACAGTTATTTGAATGGATCCATAAAAAACAGGTTGAAAATTTGGAAGAAATATCCAATCTTCCGAAAGTATTTTTGGAGCCATTGCAGGAAAACTACATGGTTTCCGGTGTGACACTTGTGAAAAAACAGATGTCAAAAGCCGGAGATACGGCAAAATACCTGTTTTCCCTAGCCGATGGCAATCTGATCGAGAGTGTGTGGATGAAATATCATCATGGCAACAGCGTGTGTATTTCTTCTCAGGTTGGATGCCGGATGGGATGTACTTTTTGTGCTTCCACGTTGACCGGGCTTACGAGAAGCCTGACTGCCGGCGAGATGCTTTCGCAGATTTATGAGATTCAGAAGGAGACCGGTGAGCGCGTATCCAATGTTATCGTTATGGGAATGGGCGAACCGCTTGATAATTATGACAATCTGATCCGATTTGTGAAACTGCTGTCGCATCCACAGGGAATTCAGATCAGTCAGAGAAGTATCACGGTGTCTACTTGTGGTCTGGTCGACCGCATCCGTGATCTGATGAAAGAAAAATTACAGATCACATTGGCAATCAGTCTCCATGCACCGAATGACGAAATTCGACAAAAAACGATGCCAATCGCAAAAAAATATTCCATCGAAGAAATTTTTTCTGTCTGTCGTGAATATGTTGACTATACAGGTCGCAGAGTGACCTTTGAATATAGTATGATCGATGGTGTGAATGACGGAAAAGCCCATGCTTTGGAGCTTGCAAGAAGATGTAAAGGCTTGAACTGCCACATCAATCTCATTCCGCTCAACGAAGTAAAAGAGAGAAAATGCCATCGTTCGAAAGAAGAAAACATTAGAGATTTTAAATTAGTACTTGAAGAAAATCGAATAAATGTTACAATAAGAAGAGAGATGGGGAGCGATATAGATGCTGCCTGCGGTCAGTTACGT
>ENA-ORMN01001306-ORMN01001306.1-human-gut-metagenome-genome-assembly--contig:-NODE-1306-length-24971-cov-4.699992_pt1 | contig 24971 bp, 16 predicted proteins | sample MGYA00242102_ERZ508993 | MGnify/ENA primary metagenome ERZ508993 (study PRJEB26280, sample SAMEA2338770) | human gut metagenome | biome: human gut; feature: human-associated habitat; material: faeces...
GATCGCGAAAAATGATTATCAGGCAAGAGGATGTGATATCTCTACGGATGAGATTTTTGTTTCAGACGGAGCAAAGAGTGATTCTGGAAATATTCAGGAAATTTTTTCTGTGGATAACCGCATAGCAGTGTGCGATCCTGTATATCCGGTCTATGTAGACTCCAATGTTATGGCAGGAAGAACAGGCGAATATGATGCAAAGACAGAGACATGGAGCAATGTCATTTATATGCCTTGCACAATGGAAAATAATTTTGTGCCGGAACTTCCAAAGGAGACACCAGACATTATTTATCTCTGTCTGCCAAACAACCCGACCGGAACCACCATCACAAAAGACGAGCTTCAGGTGTGGGTAGATTATGCAAACAAAAATGGAGCTGTGATCATTTATGATGCAGCATATGAAGCATATATTTCTGAGGACAATGTAGCGCACACGATTTATGAGTGTGAGGGCGCCAAAACATGTGCGATCGAGTTGAAGAGCTTTTCGAAAAACGCTGGATTTACCGGAGTACGTCTGGGCTATACGGTTGTTCCAAAGGAATTGAAATGTGGTGACGTTTCCTTGAATGCAATGTGGGCAAGACGTCATGGAACGAAGTTCAACGGTGCACCATATATCCAGCAGCGTGCTGGAGAGGCAGTTTATTCAGAAGCCGGAAAAGCACAGTTAAAAGAACAGGTTGCTTATTATATGAATAATGCAAAGACCATCAAACAGGGGTTAAAAGATGCCGGTTATACCGTATTCGGCGGTGTTAATGCACCATATATCTGGTTAAAGACACCGGGTGAGATGACATCCTGGGAGTTCTTTGATTATCTGTTAGAGAATGCAAATGTTGTTGGTACTCCGGGTTCCGGTTTTGGACCAAGCGGTGAAGGATACTTCAGACTGACTGCATTTGGTTCATATGAGAATACAGTCGAGGCTATTGAAAGAATCAAAAGAATGTAATTAATAATGTTTTTAAATATATAACCGTAAAATAAAAGCTGTCGTCAAGGGAAATGTCAGATATCCGTTGGCGGCAGCTTTTTATATAGTTCATTATTTTGGCCTATAGTTGTAATTGTGATTGCAGTAATTGTTATTATCGGTGCTGCGGCAGGCGGCAGCAGTGCAAAAAAGGTTTCGTCATCAGATGGTGCTTCACAGGGAGTAGCTTCTGGGGTAAGGCTATGACATTCATAGTTCCTAAAAATTAACATAAAACTTTTATAAAAGAATTTGGCAAAACATATGGAAATCTTTACGGAAATGCGGTAATATCTAAGTATAAATTGCAGAAAATTATTTTACAGTTATATGGAGGTTTTTTATGTGGCTTGCAGATTTAAAAAATGGTAACTACCGCAATCCGGTTCTTTATGCCGATTATTCAGACCCTGATGCAATAAGAGTCGGAGATGATTATTTTATGATTTCATCATCTTTTTGTAATGCACCGGCACTTCCGGTTCTTCACTCAAAAGATCTGGTAAATTGGAAAGTAGTTAATTATGTTTTGGACAAGATTCCTGAATTCAGATACAGAAATCCTATTCATGGCTGTGGTGTGTGGGCACCTTCAATCCGTTATCATGAGGGTACATATTATGTATGTTTCCCTATGCCTGATGAGGGAATTTATATGACTACGACAAAAGATCCGTTTGGAAAATGGAGCGAACCTGTTAATATAAGACCGGGTGCGGGCTGGATTGATCCATGTCCTTTCTGGGACGATGATGGAAAAGCATATCTTGTAGCAGGTGTGGCAAAGAGCCGTATAGGTTATAAGAGTGTGCTTCATATGGTTGAGATGCAGCCTGACGGCATGGGACTTATCGGCGATGAAGTCAAGATTTTTGACGGTAACGAGAATGACCAGGTTACAATTGAAGGACCTAAGATGTATAAAAGAAATGGATGGTATTATATATTTGCACCTGCCGGAGGTGTTAAGACTGGATGGCAGACAGTTCTTCGTTCAAAGAATGTATTTGGACCTTATGAGTACAAGGTTGTTATGCGTCAGGGTGACTCACCTGTAAATGGTCCTCATCAGGGTGCCTGGGTAGATACACAGACCGGCGAGGACTGGTTCTTACATTTTCAGGATGTATATGCAGGCGGAAGAATAGTTCATCTCCAGCCTATGCACTGGGAGAATGACTGGCCTGTAATCGGTGTAAACAAGCCGGGTAACGACTATGGCGAACCGGTTATGGAATATAAGAAGCCTGATATAGGAAAGAGTGAAGCAGAACTTGCAGATAAGAATCTGTATCCGGTATGCGAGCCTGATACAAGCGACGATTTCACAGGTGATAAGCTTGGAATGCAGTGGCAGTGGAATGCCAATTTTGAAGATTCGTGGTATTCACTTGAAAATAATCAGTTAAAGTTAAATGCAGTTGCAGCTTCACCTTTAAGACCTCTTGGAGATTTACGCAATCTTTTGTTACAGAAGTGGCCGGCACCGGAATTTTGTGCAGAGACAAAGATGAATCTTGCAGAATTAAAAGACGGCGATACAGCTGGTTATATTTCACTTGGAATGAAATATATTGCAATTTCTGTTACAAATAATAATGGAAATCTTGAAATGAAATTTGTGCGTGGTTTACAGGATTTTGACTGCGATGCGGCATATACAGACGAAAAAGCTGAAAAGACAACAGTTCTTAAAGATTCTGATTTTACAGATGCAAATAAGACAATATGGTTCAGATACAAAGTGAACGTAAAAGAGCACATAACACATTATGAGCTTGGACTTCCTGTAAAAGATGCACCGCTGGAAGAACTTATACTTGAGTACAGTTTTGACGGTGTAAATTATACAAAGGCGATTGAGACAGAGGCAAAAGCAGGACGCTGGGTTGGCGTAAAGAGCGGTATGTTTGCATGCCATGATAGCAGCAAAAAAACAGAAGCAGGATATGTTACTGTTGATTATGTAGAATACAAATAATTTATAGAAGAGAGTTCCAGAACCCTGAAATGATTTTAAAATTGATAGGGTTTTGGAGCTTTTTTTCTGTATTATTTGCATTTTTGATTTTTATTTACAGAGACAAAGATAACTGACTGTGTTAATCTTTAAGTAAAGATTATCTTAATAACGGAGGAAAAAAATGGCTGAAAGTTGTTGTAACAAAGCATGTATTGTTCAGGGGGAAAAATATCGTTTTTCGGTGCTTACGCCGTTTATGATGAGAATGGAATATTCAGAGACTGGTGTGTTTGAAGATTTACAGACACAGACTGTGCTTAACAGGGAATTTCCGGTACCGGAATATACAGTGACACAAAGTGACGACCGCCTTGAGATAGAGACAGAAGCATTTCATATGATATACGATAAAAAGAAATTTAGTGAAGAAGGACTTTTTATAGATGTAAAATATGATTTTACCAATTACGGTGGAAGGTGGTATTTTGGTGCAAAGACGTATAGTTTTCCGCCTCGGGAGCATAATCTCAAAGGCACAATGAGAACTCTTGACAGGGCTGACGGGGAAGTTGAACTTGAATACGGGCTTATGGATAAGAGTGGAAGGACGTTTTTTGATGACAGCAAATCGTTCGTGTTTGATGAAGAAAATATGCCATCAAAAAGGAAACATGAAGAGATTGATGTTTATTATCTTGCATATGGGCGTGATTATTTTGCGTGTCTGCGTGATTTTTATAAATTATCGGGGGCTGTTCCTCTTCTTCCAAGATACGCTCTTGGAAACTGGTGGAGCAGGTATTGGAAATACAGTGAAGAAAGCTACATGGAGCTGCTGACGGAATTTGAAAAAAGAAATATACCATTTTCCGTTGCTGTTATGGATATGGACTGGCATATAGTCGATGTGCCGATGGAATCTGGCGGCGGATGGACAGGATATACATGGAATAATGATTTATTTCCGAATCCGGAAAGATTTTTGTCATGGCTGCATGAACATAATTATCATGTAACACTTAATGTCCATCCGGCATCAGGTATCCGTAATTTTGAAAAAATGTATAAAGATATGGCAGAGTATCTAGGAATTAATCCTGACAGTAAAAAAACTATAGAGTTTGATATGACTAACAAAGAGTTTGTTGAGGCGTATTTTAAGTTTGCACATCATCCACATGAAAATGCTGGAGTTGATTTCTGGTGGATAGACTGGCAACAGGGCAACAACGGAGGAGCAAGCGGAATTGACCCATTATGGATGCTTAATTATTTTCATTTTAAAGATATGGAAAAAAGAGGCAGAAGAGGACTTATTCTTTCGAGGTATGGCGGACTTGGAAGCCATAGGTATCCGATAGGATTTTCTGGAGATACGATAGTTACATGGAAATCGCTTGAATTTCAGCCTTATTTTACAGCAACGGCATCAAATGTGGGATATACGTGGTGGAGTCATGATATAGGCGGTCATATGAACGGATATAAAGACAACGAGCTTGCATTAAGATGGTATCAGTTTGGTGTGTTTTCACCGATAAACAGGCTTCACAGCAGCTCTAATCCGTTCTGTGGAAAAGAACCATGGAATTATCCTGAGCCATACTGCAGTGATATGGAAAAGATTTTAAGATTCAGGCATGCACTTATTCCATATATGTACACACTTAATTACAGATGTCATTGCGAGCATATTCCTGTAATAATACCAATGTATTATTATTATCCATTTGAGGAGAAAGCATATAGTTATAAAAATCAATATTTTCTTGGTAGTGAAATGCTTGTGTGTCCTGTTACAACAAAGATTGATGAAGATTCACAAAAAAGCGGTGAGGAATGTTTTATACCAGCCGGAATATGGACAGATATATTTACCGGTGATGTATACAATGGCGGTAAAAATGGAAAAAGTCAGATTTTATGTAGAAATCTTCAAAGTATTCCTGTGCTTGGACGTGCAGGTGCAATAATACCGCTTGCCTCGGAATGTGGCAGTAATGATATTATTAATCCGAAAAAAGTTGATGTGGTTATATGTCCGGGTGCATCAAATACATTTGTTATGTACGAAGATTCTGGAGATGGATTTGACTACGAAAAAGGCGAATATGCTTTGACAGAGTTTGTGCTCGACTGGAATGAAGATAAGGCAAAAATAAGCATAGATGTAAGCGGTGACTTATCGGTAATTCCACGAAACAGAAAGTACCGTTTTATATTAAGAGGATTTGCACGTGGTATAAGATTTGAAAATGCAGATAATGCCAAATACGATATAAAAACAAATACATGGACAGTTACATGTAACTGTGATGGTGCGTCAGAGCTTGAAATATTTGCTGATAATGAAGAAAACAATCTTGTATACAACGGTGAAAATGTTAATGATAAAATATATGATTTTCTTCTGCAGGCACAGATGGATAATAATGACAAGAGAAGTATTTACAGATTATTTACATCCGGTGAGGACAAAAATGTTATTATGTCCAATATCATGTCTATGAAACTTAATGATAAAGTTACAGCTGCAATTATGGAATATCTTTTGTGATATTACATAATAATGCAAAAATAAAGTGAAATCTGAGTAAAATTTTATTTTTTTGTTGACATTAAAAAAATGATATATTATAGTTATAAAAGATTTGGATAAGAGTTATCCAACATGCAGACCACATGGTTATATTACATGTTAAGCCTTGCGGACGGGCGGGTCGGTTGCCGAGTGTGACAAGGGCACACATTATTGATTGGGTTAGAAGCCCAAATTTTATAAGTTGATTTTTAAAATTATCATGCGAAGGTGCATATCATCTTGTGAAACGGTCAATAAGAGCGGTAACAGTGACTTACTTGGATAAACTCTGAAAGGTCAGAATCTCAGTGCTTTGTATACATGAAGTAATATGTATACGTACATGTACAGGGATTAATAAAAGAATGATTGAATATACTACAGGCGTGATTAATTTTAAATTAATCACGCCTTTTTGTGCCTTACGGCACACATTTTACGTTGGCAGCAAGCCAAAGTCCGTATTTTACGAAAATTTAGAATTTGTATTATACGGAAATCTGACGGCCGCTGCGATAATATAATGGCAGGGAGAGAGGAAATGGATTTAAAAAGACAGGCATCAGCTCCATTGTATGAGGCTATCGAAAGATTCAGAAAAAAAAGAATAGTTCCGTTTGATGTTCCGGGACACAAACGTGGCAGAGGTAATCCCGAACTTGTCGATTTACTTGGTGAACGATGTGTGGGAATTGATGTAAATTCAATGAAACCGCTTGATAATCTTTGTCATCCGGTTTCGGTAATAAAAGAGGCAGAAGAGCTGACGGCAGATGCGTTTGGTGCAGAGCATGCTTTTTTTATGGTTGGTGGAACAACGCAGGCAGTACAGAATATGGTACTTTCAGTCTGTAAGGCAGGCGATGAGATTATTGTTCCGAGAAATGTTCATAAAAGTGTTATCAATGCGTTGATTTTGTGCGGTGCAATACCTGTTTATCTTAACACGGAGATTAATGCAAAGTTAGGAATCGTACTCGGAGTAACCGTAGAACAGGTTGAAAAGACGATTCAGGAGCACCCGCGGGCAGTAGCGGTGCTTGTAAATAATCCGACATATTACGGAATATGCTCTGACATAAAGGGAATATGTGACATAGCTCATTCATACGGATTGAAAGTGCTTGCCGATGAAGCACACGGAACGCATCTTTATTTCGGGGATAATCTTCCAATGAATTCTATGAAAGCGGGAGCGGACATGGCAGCTATATCAATGCACAAATCCGGTGGTTCGCTTACACAGAGTTCAATTCTTCTGACGAATAACGGAATGAATGCGGATTATGTCCAGACAATTATCAATATCACGCAGACCACAAGTGCATCGTATCTTCTTATGACGAGCCTTGATATATCAAGGCGTAATCTTGCATTAAGGGGAAGGCAGTCATTTGCAAAAGTTAGCGAGTGGTCACAGTATGCAAGGGATGAAATTAATTCAATAGGCGGTTATTATGCTTATGGTAAAGAGCTTGTAAACGGAGGTACGGTATACGATTATGATGTCACAAAGCTGTGCGTGTATACAAGAGATATAGGACTTGACGGAATAGAGGTCTATGACATTTTAAGGGATGAATATGATATCCAGATTGAGTTCGGTGATATAGGAAATATTATGGCATACATTTCAATCGGAGACAGGATTCAGGATATTGAGCGTCTTGTCGGTGCACTTGCCGAAATAAGCCGTATTTACTCAAAAGAAGAGAAAAGATTTGAGGTAGATAGGCAGATGCTTCTTCCGAGGGTTCTTGCATCTCCGCAGGAAGCTTTTTATGCCGAAAAAATAAAAATGCCTATACGCGATACGAAAGGTCATATTTCAGGTGAATTTGTAATGGCATATCCGCCTGGAATACCGATACTGGCACCGGGTGAGGAAATTACGGAAGAAATTATTGATTACATACAATATTCCGTTGAAAAAGGATGTTCAATGCAGGGAATGGAAGATTCGGCTCTTGAATATCTGAATGTATTAAAAATATAAAAAACAAATGAAATATAAAGAATAAACAATGTATAATTTGGAGGGCAATATGGAATTTTGGTTTTCGGAGCTGCACTCGCCGCATGTTAAGTTTGACATACGTGTGGAAAAGCAGTTATTTTCAGGAAAAAGCGATTATCAGAGGATAGATGTGTTTGAATCGCCTGAATTCGGTAAATTCCTGACACTTAACGGAAGCGTTATATTTTCGGAGCAGGATTGCTTTATTTATAATGAAATGGTTGTGCATGTGCCGATGGCGGTGCACCCTGATGTGAAAAATGTTCTTATCATCGGCGGTGGTGATGGCGGCGTATCAAAAGAATTATTGCAATATGACAATATCGAAAATATAGATATTGTCGAGCAGGACAGCATGTTTGTCGATGTGTGCAAGGAGTATTTCCCGGAGACCTCAATAGGTCTTGATGATGAAAGAGTGCATATATACAATTATGATGCGTTGAGATTTCTCCGCTCGAAAATGAATGAGTATGACCTTATCATAAATGATGCAACTGACCCGTTTGGAGCGTCTGAGGGGCTGTTTACAAGAGAATTTTACGGAAGCTGTTACAAGGCGTTAAAAGATGACGGAATACTTGTGTATCAGCACGGAAGCCCATTTTATGACGAGGATGAGGATGCATGCAGGAGTATGCATAAAAAAGTATTTCACACATTTCCGATAAGCAGGGTATATCAGGCACACATACCTACAAGCCCGTCAGGTTACTGGCTTTTCGGTTTTGCTTCAAAGAAGTATCATCCGCTTAAAGATTTTAAGGCAGACGAGTGGAAAAAAAGAGACATATATACAGAATATTACACAACTAATCTTCATACAGGAGCATTTATGCTTCCAAAGTATGTTGAAGAATTATTAGAACAGGAGGAAAAATAATGAGCAGAGTATTAGTAATCGGATGTGGAGGCGTTGCCTCAGTTGCAATTCACAAAATATGTCAGGTGAGTGATGTATTTACTGATTTGTGTATTGCGAGCAGGACAGTGAGTAAGTGTGATGTGCTTGCAGAAGAATTAAAGGGAAATACAAAGACAAACATTACAACAGCAAAGGTTGATGCGGATAACACAGATGAGGTTATTGCATTGATAAATAAATTCAAGCCTGATGTTGTTCTTAATGTTGCACTTCCGTATCAGGATTTAACGATTATGGATGCATGTCTTGCATGCAAAGTTCCTTATGTTGACACTGCAAATTATGAGTGTGAGGATACGGATAATCCTGAGTGGAGGAAGGTGTATGAGGAAAGATGCAAACGCCTCGGTTTTACAGCATATTTTGACTATTCATGGCAGTGGGCTTACAGGGAAAAATATAAAGAGGCAGGAATTACGGGACTTTTGGGAACTGGTTTTGACCCGGGTGTTACAAGTGTATTTACAGCATATGCACAGAAACACTATTTCGATGAAATACATACAATAGATATTCTCGACTGCAACGGTGGCGATCACGGTTATCCTTTTGCAACAAACTTTAATCCTGAAATAAATCTGAGGGAAGTTTCTGCACCGGGTTCTTATTGGGAAGACGGACACTGGGTTGAGATTCCGCCTATGTCAATCAAGCGTGAATATGATTTTGAAGGCGTAGGAATGAAGGATATGTATCTTTTGCACCATGAAGAAATAGAAGCACTTGCCGCAAATATTCCTCATGTTAAGAGAATACGTTTCTTTATGACATTCGGACAGAGTTATCTTACACACATGAAATGCCTCGAAAATGTAGGTATGTTAAGAACAGATCCTGTTGAATTTAACGGTCAGCAGATAGTTCCTATACAGTTTTTAAAAGCGCTTCTTCCAGATCCTGCTTCTCTCGGTCCAAGAACAGTCGGAAAGACTAATATTGGCTGTATATTTACGGGAATTAAGGACGGAAAAGAAAGAAAAATATATATTTACAATATATGCGACCATCAGGAGTGTTACAGAGAAGTCGGTTCACAGGCTATTTCTTATACGACAGGTGTTCCTGCGATGATTGGAACAATGCTTGTTGCAAAAGGAATATGGAATAAGCCGGGTGTATTTACGACAGACGAGTTTGATCCTGACCCATATATGGACGCACTTAACAAATACGGACTTCCGTGGAAAGTTGATGAAAATCCCGTACTGGTTGATTGATATTAAAGTGCCGTAAACGGATAATTTTTGCGGATTACAAGGAGAATTATTATGAAATTTGATGAGTTAAAGACACCCGCTTATGTTATTGATGAAAAAAAACTTATACATAATCTTGAAATATTAAAGAGTGTCGAAGAGCATACGGGGTGTCATATACTTCTTGCACAGAAAGCATTTTCATCATATGCGTTGTATCCGCTTATATCGCAATACATAAGCGGAACAACGGCAAGCGGGATTTTTGAGGCAGAACTCGGGCATGAGTGCATGGGAAAAGAAAATCATGTTTTTGCACCTGCATTTACAGATGAAGATATGGATAAACTTGTAAAAATATGTGACCATGTTGTCTTTAACTCAGTAAATCAGCTTATATGCCATAAAGAGAAGTGTATAAATAACAGAGTGAGCTTCGGACTGCGTGTTAATCCTGAGCATTCAACACAGGGAGATCATGCAATATATGATCCATGTGCCCCGGGCAGCAGACTTGGAGTAACAGAAGAAAATCTGAAAAAAGCACTGCAGAAAAATCCTGATGCACTTGCCGGAATGGAGGGTATTCACTTTCATACACTATGTGAGCAGAATTCCGATGATTTAGAGAAAACTCTAAATGTTGTTGAAGAAAAATTCGGCTTTCTGATGCAGTCTGACAGTATAAAATGGGTCAACTTTGGCGGCGGACATCATATAACAAGGGATGATTATGATATAAAAAGGCTTGAAAATTGCATAAATCATGTTAAAAGAACTTATAATGTGGATGTTTATGTCGAACCCGGAGAGGCTGTTGCATTAAATGCCGGTTATCTTGTAACAACAGTTCTTGATAAGGTGGAAAACGGGATAACGACACTTATACTTGATACATCAGCAGCATGTCATATGCCGGATGTGCTTGAAATGCCATATGTGCCGCCATTAAGAGATGCCGTAAGGCTTGATGATATCAATGCCGATATATGGGAAAAGCCTGCTGATGGAAGATTCAGGTACAGATTATCGTCATATACATGTCTTGCAGGTGACATAACCGGTGATTATGAGTTTGATTCAGAAGTAAATGCAGGAGACAGGCTTGTATTTGAGGATATGGCAATATATTCAATGGTAAAAAACAATACATTTAACGGAATACCATTGCCGGACATTGCAATTATGGATGCAAATGGCGATTGCAGGGTATGGAAACATTTTGATTACGATGAGTTTAAAAGGAGATTGTAAATTGGGTGAATTATTACGTAATCCAGCTTACGATGGATTTCGTATGCCGGCGGAATTTGAGCAGCATCATGGATGTATTATGATTTGGCCTGAAAGACCGGGGTCGTGGGCATATGAAGCAAGAGAGGCGAGAAAGGCATTTTGTTCCATAGCAGAAGCGATAGGAGAAAGCGAACAGGTTTATATGCTGGTTTCAGAAAGACAGTATGAGAATGCACTTCAAATGCTTTCGGACAAAATAAGATTAGTTATTATGGATTCCGATGATGCATGGGCAAGAGATACAGGACCGACATTTGTCGTAAGCGGCGATGCTGATGTTTCGTATAAAGATAGAATTTTAAGAGGAATTAACTGGAAATTCAATGCATGGGGCGGTGAGTATGATGGATTGTATGCCGACTGGAGCAGGGATGATAAGATTGCGATAGAGTTTATGAAGCATTTCGGATGTGATTATTACAATGCAGCACCATTTGTTCTTGAAGGCGGTTCTATACACACAGATGGAGAAGGAACACTTCTTGTTACAGAAAATTGTCTTTTAAGCAAAGGACGCAATCCGGGACTTTCAAAGCCACAGATTGAAGAAAAACTTAAAATGTATTGCAATGTCCACAAAATAATATGGCTTCCTTGTGGAATATATAATGACGAAACCAACGAGCATGTGGATAACGTGTGTGCATTTACATCGCCGGGTGAGGTTGTTCTTGCATGGACGGATGACAAAAATGATCCACAGTACGAGATGAGCATGTCATGTCTTAAAGTTCTTGAAAATGAAACAGATGCGAAAGGAAGAAAAATAAAGGTTAGGAAACTTCCAATTCCTTCAAATCATATATGCATAACGGAGTATGACCTTAAAGGACTTGAATTTGAGGACGGTGAGGATGAAAGGGAAGCAGGAGAGAGACTTGCTGCATCATATGTCAATTTTTATATATCAAACAAAGCAGTTATAGTTCCCCAGTTTGGTGATAAAAATGATAAAGCAGCATGTGATATTTTATCGGAGGCATTTCCTGAAAGACAGATAATTCCAGTGTATGCAAGGGATATAATTGTCGGAGGCGGCAATATACACTGCATTACACAGCAGATACCGAAAGCGGAAGGTTTTGACTGATATTATATTTTTGAAAATTTGAGGAGAGATAAAATGCGAAAAGTAAAATACGCAGGCATCCAGATGCAATGCACAAAATCTGTAGAAGAAAATATCGCAAAAGCGGATAAAATGGTTCGCAAAGCAGCATCAGAAGGAGCAAAGATTATTCTTCTGCCGGAGCTTTTTGAAAGACAATATTTCTGTCAGGAAAGAAATTATGATTATTATTTATACGCACGCAGTTTAGAAGAAGATGAAGCGGTTAATCATTTTAAAAAAGTTGCGGCTGAACTTGAAGTTGTGCTTCCGATAAGTTTTTATGAAAAAGACGTAAATGTTTTTTATAATACGACTGCAGTTATCGATGCAGACGGGAGTGTTCTTGGAATTTACCGAAAAACACATATTCCGGATGACCATTATTATCAGGAAAAGTTTTATTTTACACCGGGAGATACAGGATTTAAGGTGTGGGATACAAGATATGGTAAAATAGGAATCGGAATATGCTGGGACCAGTGGTTTCCGGAAACTGCGAGAGGAATGGCTGTTCAGGGAGCGGAAATATTATTTTATCCAACAGCAATAGGTTCTGAGCCGATTCTTGAAGTTGACAGTATGCCACATTGGAGAAGATGTATGCAGGGACATGCAGCCTGCAATGTAATTCCGGTTGTCGCTGCTAACAGAATCGGAGAAGAGTATGTAGAGCCATCAGATGAAAATGGCGGACAGAAATCTTCACTTGTATTTTATGGTTCTTCATTTGTCACGGATTCCACAGGAGAAATTGTTATGCAGGCATCGCGTGATAAAGAAGAAATAGTATATGGCGAGTCGGATTTAGATGAAAACCGTGATTTGAGAGTGAGCTGGGGGCTGTTTCGTGACAGACGTCCCCAAATGTATCATTTTTAAATTTTTTTGTCTTATAAATAATATAAATGTCTATGATATCATCATGAGCGGACTTGCAAATATAGCTGCAGGGAGCTTATTATAATACAGAAGACAGAAGTTGTGATGACGGTACTTAGTATGCGGCGTCGTATTCTGTCTTCTTTTTTTGCACCATAATTTTGTGTATGACATAATATAGTTAATAATATTAAGCATATTGTGTTTTTTTAAAAATAAAACATACAGATAAAAATTGTAATTGTAATTTATGATATTTGCTGTATAATAAATATACAGTAAATTAATTGATACGGTTATAAAGAATGGGGAGAGATGTATGCGAGGAGATATTTTTAAGAAGACATGTGAGTATATTTTGGTATTAATGATGGTTTGTATACTGCTTTTAACAGGATGTTCGGAAAGCAATGATACAGATGAAGATGATATGATTAAAGCTGAAGAATCGTCAGGAATAAGTGCTGTCAGTCTTGTAATCGGGAGTGACAATTATGAACCATATAATTACATTGATGAGTCTGGTGAAAATGTTGGTATTGATGTGGATATTGCAAAGGAAGCGTGCCGCAGGCTGGGGATAACACCTGTTTTTAAGCAGATTACATGGGACAGGAAGGATAGCTTTCTTGACAGTAATGAGATTGATTGTCTGTGGGGAAGTTTTACAATGAGCGGAAGAACTGATGATTACAGATGGGCGGGACCATATATGTACAGCCGTCAGGTTATTGTTGTAAGGAAAGACAGAGAAATCAATTCATTTGCTGATTTAAAGGGCAAAAGAATTGCAGTGCAGTCAACATCAAAACCGGAACATATCATATTAAGTGGTGAAGATGATAGAATTCAGGGAGTTTCTGCTGTTTACAGCATGTCTACAATGAGTGAATTATATGCGAGTCTGAGAAAAGGATATATAGATGCTGCGGCAGGACATGAGGTTGCAATTAAAAGATTTGTTGATACTAATCCGCAGCAGTTTATTATTCTTGATGAGACATTATATAAATCCGAACTTGGAGTTGCATTTAAAAAGGGAAGATCTGATGATATTCCGGATATGCTTAATGATATACTAAAGCAGATGATGGATGATGGAACAATTAAAAAAATTGCTGAATCATATGGAATTAACGCAGATATATTTATGGGGGATGATTAAATGAGAGCTATAAAAAAAGGTGAGATAAGCGTTAAGATGGTATATACTGTGACATTTATAGGATTGTTTCTGATATTTGCGGTATATGGTCTTTTTACAGTGTATGATGTACGCAGGACAGAAAAAGCAGCAGACAAAACGCTTCTTTTTGCAAAAGCAAGAATTTTAAGATATGAAGCTTATAAAGAAAATGACAAAGTAAAGAGTTTGTACAGACTGCTTGATAAAACGACAGAAGCAGCCAGATGCCTTGACAAAGAAGCATATGATGAAAGTTTTTTCGAGGATTATGTTTATGAACAGAGACTCGGAGGAATATGTATATTTGATTCGGATATGAATTGTGAATATTATACTGAGGATTCGGACGTATGGTGGAAAAAGATCTCTGACAGTGCTAATATCGATAATAATGTTATTACACAGATTATAGAATACCCGTTGAAATCATACATGACAAGAATTGAACTTGATGATGGTGAATATGATATGGCAGTCGTTTCGAGAAGAGATAAATGTGGAATTGTTGCTGCATATGAAAAGAAACAGCCGGGATTTGAAAACAATGGTGATATAACAATGGAATCTCTTATAACGGATTTTACATTTGAAAATGATGGAATTGTTTTTATATCGTGTGATGATAAAATTGTTAATTGTAATATTGAGGAATATCAGGGGAAGACTTTAAGCGAATATCAAGATGCTTTTTTGGGGGACTGGAATGATGATGGCAACAAAATGGTAAAGTTTGATTCGTCACAGTCTGAGTGGTATGGCAGCAGGATGATATATGGAAGATATGGAATATATGTATTTTTTCCATCATCATCAATTTACAGTGACCGTACAAAAGCGGTTATATTCTGTACGGGTGCATACATAACGCTGCTTGTTCTTGTCATGGCAATAAGGCAGCATATACTTTATATAAACACAAGACAGCTTGACAAGCAGTTTCGTATAATCAGGTCGATAAGCAGCATATATTCTGCACTTATTCTTATTGATATTAAGAATGACCAGTGGGAACTTATAAAGATTCCGGAAAAGCTCGATTATATTTTTGACCAGAAACATAACGTAAAACAGATGCTTGAAGCCTATACAAGCAACCGGATTATTCCGTCTCAAAGAGATTCATTCAGGAAGTTTGCAGATATTAATACACTTACGCCACGTCTGGAGCAGAGCCGTTATCTTGAATATACTGTTGAAAATATCAACAGCAGATGGTATATGATTGCAATTGTTCCGCAAAGTTATGACAAAAATGGGCATATAGCTGCTATTCTCATGCTTTTTCGTGATATTACAGAAGAAAAGCTTCGTGAGTTAAAATACCAGCATCAGCTAAAGGCAGCTGCACAGCAGGCAGAAAAGGCCAACGTTGCCAAAACGGATTTTCTCAGACGTATGAGTCATGATATAAGAACTCCTATTAATGGTATAAGAGGAATGGTTGAAATATGCCGTTTTTATCTGAATGATAGAAAGAAAGCAGAAGAATGTCTTGATAAGATAATGGCGGCATCAGGATTTTTACTTGAATTGGTTAATGATGTTCTGGATATGAATAAGCTTGAATCAGGTGAGATAGTTCTTACAAAAGAGCCATTCTGTCTTTCAAAACTACTGATGGAGGTTGACAGTGTCATAGAAATGCAGGCAAATGAAAGTGGCGTGGATTATATAAAAGCTCCGCTTAATATAGAAAATGACCATCTTATAGGAAGTTCACTTCACATAAAACAGATACTTCAAAATATTGTATCTAATGCTGTAAAGTATAATAAGCGTGGAGGATATGTACGGGTCAGCTGCACAGAAAACAGGATAGATGAAAAAAATATAATGTTTGAGTTTGTATGTACTGATAATGGACAGGGAATGAGTGAAGATTTTCAGAAAAAAGCATTTGAACCATTCGCACAGGAAAAAAACAGGGTACGCACAACATATGCAGGAACAGGTCTGGGTCTTGCAATATCAAAAAAGCTCACTGTCCAGATGGGAGGAACTATCGAATTTATCAGCAGACAGGGATATGGAACAACATTTTATGTAAAAATACCTTTTGAGATAGATGATTCATATGAAAGCAGACAACAGGAAATAGCTGCAGATGAAAAAATTAGGCTTGATGGAAATAAAATTATTATTGCTGAAGATAATGAGCTTAATATGGAAATTGCAAGATTTATAATAGAAGGAGCCGGTGCACAGGTTATGCCGGCTGTCAATGGGGAAGAAGCTGTTAAAATATTTGAAACATCGCAATATGGAGAGTACAAGGTTGTTCTCATGGATGTTATGATGCCTGTAATGGGTGGACTTGAAGCAGCAAAAAATATAAGAAAAATGGACAGACCGGATGCAAAAACAGTTGCTATGATAGCAATGAGTGCTAATGCTTTTCATGATGATGTTGAGCAGAGCCTTGCAGCGGGAATGAATGTTCACATGGCAAAACCGCTTGATTTTGATAAACTTCTTGCGACAATAAAAGAATATTGCGATAAAAACTGACATGACTATAGTCATAGAATTAGAAGTATAGGAGAATTGAATATATGAAAGATTTGACAAAAGGCAAACCATCTTCGCTTATTTTATCTTTTGCGTTTCCTATTTTTCTTGCAAATCTGTTACAGCTTACGTACAGTCTTGCAGATACAAGGATTGTAGGTTCTTTTCTTGGTGAAGATGCACTTGCAGCTGTTGGCTCGACAAGTACAGTAAGTAATCTTATTATAGGATTTCTGCTTGGACTTGCCAACGGATTTGCAATTATAACTGCACAAAGATTTGGTGCGAAAGATATAAAGGGAATGAGAAAATCTTTTGCGGCATCGATACTTCTTGGAACAGGAATATCAATAGTGCTTACTGTTCTTGGAATGATATTTAAAAATACACTTTTGGGATTTTTAAATGTACCGCATAATCTATATGGTGAAGCGGGTGCATACATATTTATTATAATTGCCGGAATGACGGCAACATTTCTTTATGATTCATGTGCAGCTGTTTTAAGGTCACTGGGTGATACAATAACGCCGCTTATAATACTTCTTGTATCGGTTGCTCTTAATATTACCGGAGATTTATTTTTTGTTGTAGTATTAAAGTCCGGCGTGCGTGGAGCTGCGATAGCAACGGTGCTTGCACAGATTATTGCATTTGTAATATGTTTTGTTTATATGTTTAAAAAATATGAGATACTGCGTCTTACAAAGAGTGATTTTACAGCTCTTGATGGTAATCTTGTAAGAAATATGCTGGGCTCAGGTCTTTCAATGGGATTTATGAGTTCACTTGTAAATATTGGTTCACTGACACTTCAGACGGCAATTAACAAGCTTGGACAGGATATAATTGTTGCACATACTGCAGCAAGAAAAATATCAGAGATGTTTATGATAATGTTTACTGTATTTGGGCAGACGATGGCTACTTATTGCGGTCAGAATATGGGGGCCGGAAGAATTGACCGCGTTAAAACAGGAATAAAATCCGCACTTATATATACATGTTCATGGTGCGTGCTTACAGTATTAGCAAGTTATACAATCGGAGACTGGCTTATATATCTTGTTACAGGAAGCAATAATGAAAATGTAATAAGAAATGCGGTGAATTATCTTAAATTTGATACGGTATTTTATTTTGTTACAGCATTTATATGCATACTAAGAAATGCGATGCAGGGGCTTGGCGAACATATAATACCGCTTGTATCAAGTTCTCTGGAAATGGTTGGGAAAATTATAATTGCTGCGACGCTTGTTCCGTGGCTTGGATATGCTGGTGTCATTGTTGCAGAGCCGATAGTATGGTTTATTATGGTAATTCCACTCATTATACAGATATTAAAAATGATTCCGGTACTTGAAAAACAGTATGGCAGTCCTGTATAATAGCTGTCAGATTAACAAATGTTGAAAGGAGATTTCATGAACGAAATCGTAGAATATTTACCTAATATGTATGCCACATTCTGGGCTTTGATTCCGCCACTTGTGGCTATTATACTTGCACTTATAACAAAAGAAGTTTACAGTTCTTTATTTATTGGAATTGTTATGGGTGGTTTATTTTATGGGAATCTTTTCCAGACGGGATTCAGCCTGGAAAAATCTGTTCTTCATATATTTGATGACGGAATTCTTGGAGTTCTTACGGATTCGTATAATGTAGGAATTCTTGTATTTCTTGTTGTACTGGGAATTATGGTAAGCATGATGAACAGGGCTGGCGGTTCTGCTGCATTTGGTGAATGGGCAGGAAAACATATTAAAACAAGAATAGGAGCACAGCTTGCATCTATACTTCTTGGTGTGCTGATATTTATAGATGATTATTTTAACTGTCTTACTGTTGGAAGCGTAATGCGACCTATAACAGATAAACATAATGTATCAAGGGCAAAGCTTGCATATCTTATTGACGCAACAGCAGCACCTGTATGTATCATAGCACCTATATCTTCATGGGCAGCAGCGGTTACCGGATTTGTTCCGGGTGAAGACGGATTTTCAATATTTATCAATGCAATTCCGTATAATTATTATGCGTTGCTCACAATAGTTGCGATGCTTACATTTGTAATATTAAAGATTGATTTTGGCCCTATGGCAGAGCATGAGACTAATGCTGCAAATGGAGACCTTTATACTACAGGTGACAGGCCATATGAGAATGTATCGCAGGATGTGATAAAGGGAAGAGGAAAAGTTATAGATTTAATTTTTCCTATTGTGACATTAATAATATGCTGTGTAATCGGGATGATTTATACAGGAGGATTTTTTAGCGGAACAGGATTTATTGAAGCATTTTCAGGAAGTGATGCTTCAATGGGGCTTATGCTTGGCAGCTTTTTTGCACTTATAATAACAATAGCATTTTATTCTGTCAGAAGAGTACTGGGTTTTACAGAGTGCTGTAATTGTATTCCTGAAGGATTTAAAGCGATGGTTCCGGCAATTCTTATTCTTGTATTTGCATGGACATTAAAGTCAATGACAGACAGTCTTGGTGCAAAAGAATATGTTGCATCATTAGTTGAAAATATATCAGGTCCATGGCTGTCGCTGTTCCCGGCAATTATATTTATAATTGGTGCGTTACTCGCATTTGCGACAGGTACGTCATGGGGAACATTTGGTATTCTCATACCTATTGTTGTAGGAACATTTTCAGGAATAAATCATACAATGATGATTATATCAATATCTGCATGTATGGCTGGTGCTGTATGCGGAGATCATTGTTCACCTATTTCTGATACAACCATTATGGCATCGGCTGGAGCACAGTGTAATCACATGAATCATGTATCCACACAGCTTCCGTATGTTATGGTTGTTGCGGTTATATCATGCATGACTTATATACTTGCAGGATTTATACAAAGTCCGGTAATTCCGCTTATAATAGGAATTGTTCTTATGATTGGAACACTTATAGGAATTAAATATATAACCGGTGTTAATTCAAAAAAGAAAGAAATGTAGAAAAGAGGATGCAGTGAAGAATATTAAAGGAAGCTTGATTTTACTGCTGGCAGCTTTTATCTGGGGAACCGCTTTTGTTGCACAGACAAGCGGTTCCCAGAATGTTGGTACATTTACGTTCAATGCAAGCCGTTCCTTTGTAGGAGCGGCATTTCTTGTAATAGTGATAATGGTTGTACGTCTGTCAACAAATAAGAATGTAAAACAGGAAATAACATCAGATGAGTATCGGCTTAAAACAAAATGGCCGATAAAAGGCGGAATTATATGTGGCTGCGTATTATGTACGGCAATGTCGTTACAGCAATACGGAATAAGCATATATCCTAAGGGAGTGGCAGCATCCGGAAGAGCCGGATTTTTGACGGCAACATATGTTGTTATGGTTGCTGTGTTGACAGCACTTATTGAGAAAAAAATACGTCCGGTAATTGTATTGTCTGTTATTGGATGTATAAGCGGAATGTATCTTTTATGCATGAAAGGTGGGTTTTCAGGTATATATGCGGCGGACATCTGCCTGCTTTTATGTGCGGTGTGTTTTATGTGCCATATATTTGCGGTAGAACATTTTTCGTCTGAAGACGGAATAAAACTGTCATGTATACAATTTGCAACATGTGCCGTAATATCACTTATTCTGGCATTAGTTTTTGAGAAACCCGATATAGGAAATATTGTAAAAGCAGCAGTTCCAATATTATACGCAGGTGTTATGTCCAATGGAATTGCATATACATTGCAGATAATAGGACAGAAATATACAAAACCGGCGGTTGCATCTATAGTTATGAGTCTTGAATCAGTGTTTGCAGTGCTTGCCGGATGGCTGATTCTGCATGAAGTGTTAAGCATAAGAGAGGCTGTTGGATGTGTGCTTGTGTTTGCGGCAGTTATAATTGCACAGATACCTGAAAAAGAAAAATAAAACATGCAATAGTTTTAAGAGGAATGACATAAATATGAAAAATAAAAAAATATATGTAACAGCAATACTCACTTTATTTAATTTTGTATTTTTAGGAACAGAATATTTATTTGATAATATGATGATGAATCTTGTGGATTCAGATGGAGTTGTTCTTGTACAAAATTATATACTTGGTGCCAGTGTTTTGGGTTTTGTATTGTTTCCGTTTATAAATCGTTATCTGAAAGGATACTTGGAATATGTGGCTGGAATTGTGGCTTCAATAATTGCAGCTGTATCGGTTGCGGTTATTTCAGGACATTCGTCATATGAAATAATGATTATTATAGGATGTATATTTTTTGTATTACTTGGAATAACAGGAAGTGCAGCGATTTATTATTCATCTGTTATTTTAAGGGGAAGTTCACAAATATCATCATATGTTGGAATTGCATATGCGGCAGGTGTATTTTTACAATTTATCAACAATAATATTATAAAAAAAGAAATCGCACAAAAAGCGGTTATAATAGTGTTGGCTGTCAGCCTTATATGGCTTATTATATATCGTAAAAAATTTGCAGAAGAGAAAGATAATGTGGATAAATATGACATTGCGGATGGATATTTGATTAAAAATAAAATGCTTACAGGTATGCTTCTTGTTATTATGGTTGCACTTATGTCATGTATATTTGTATCTCTTGATAATGCGGTAACACTTGTTCATGCACAGGGAAGTGTTGACATAGGGCAGTTTCCGAGAATACTTCTTGCATTGAGTGGTCTTTGTGCAGGATTTTTATTTGATATACATAATGGACGTTATATGAGCATGATTATGTATTGTATAACTCTTATATCAACATTATGCATAGTCATAATTAATTTCGGTGGGGTTTTTATTGCAGGGCTTGTTATATTTTATATATCAGCAGGATTTTTTGCTGTATTTTTTACAGCATCATTTATGAGTTTATCATATAAAATGAAAAATCCTGAATTCTGGGCAGGACTTGGGCGTGCAGTAAATAATCTGTGTGCAGTTATTACATCTGCTGTATCAGTAAAACTTCTCACTTCGGGAAGTAATATGGTTATAACTGTTGTTTCTGTTATATTGTTTGTGCTTATAAGTATTGTTATTTTTATATACCTTAATCAGTATTATCCACAAAAACAGGTAGAGAGTGATGAACAGACAGATGAGACTCAAGAAGAAATAATAAGTCCGGAAAAGAAATTTGAACTGTTTTGTGAATGTTATTCGCTTACAGAAAGAGAGAAAGAAGTTTTAAATGCACTTCTTTCTTCAGATAAGGATGTTCAGGATATAGCAGAGTCACTTTTTATATCAAGAGCGGCTTTATACAGACATATAAGCAGTATCAATCAGAAAACAAATACAAATAAACGTTTGGGTCTTATTCAGTATTATTATGCCTGGAATCCAGTAGAAAATGGATGATTTGTGTATTTGAGACATATGTCAACTTACAAAAAAATGTCGTATGTGATATTAAATTAGTATCATATACGACATTTTTATGCAGAAAAAAGGAGGATATATACATGAAAAATTTAAAAAAATATATATCATGGTTTACAGTGCTGATATTGGGACTTGTTTTTACAATGCAGTTTATACCAGCAAAAGGAATAGCAGCATCTGAAGAAAATACAGCTATATCATTCAGATTTGAGGGAGTGGTTTCGTCATATGAGGAAATGAAAGCACAGGATAATTCGTTTGAAGTCTATGTGAAAGCACAAGGTGATACAGAGTATAAAACGCTTGCACAGGCTGCATCAGACAATAATGGTGTATACAGCCTTGATGCAGATGTTTCGTCTGTAAGTATTTACATAACATTAAATAAAGACAAGTATATGCTTATGACGGATTTTAATATGTTTGATACAGGCATAAGTAATGCACAGACGCTTACACAAAAGAGAACATATAGTATTCAGATTGATAAAAATGTACTTACGGTAAGCTGGGCATATGATGAGAAAACATATGGAGAAGATGCATGGCTTGAACATGGATGTGCCCAAATTACAGCAATAGAGGGCGTAAATGATTTTCATGATATTCCATTTGCCAATAATCCCGGAGATGAAAAAGGCGGACATATTGCGGTTGAAACAGGTAGAAAGGTAACTATAAAGCTTATACCTGATTATGGCTGGCAGGTAGCGGGACTTACATTAAATGGGGGCGAAAAATTGACGCCTGATGATGATAATGTGTCAACATTCACATTTGTAATGGGAGATTCAAATATTCATCTTAAAGGATTATTTGAAAAGGCATCGGACGAGATTAAGATTGATAAGGGAAATACAGTCAAATCTGTAAGCATTTCCAATGGTGAAAATGCTGTGGCAAGCGGTAATCTTGCACTTACAGTGTCAGATAATACCTCATATGATTCGCAAAAAGAGCAGGCTGTGGCAGAAGGAGCGGTTTATGTATCTGCTGTTGATTTTACTTTACAGCAGCTTGTGAGTAAAGGAAATGGAAGTGCATGGGTATCTGATGTGACGGAATTTGAAAAGCCTGTTACGCTTAATGTGTCAATAGATGATTATGATGAAAATTATGATTATATTGTTATAAGAAATCATAACGGAGAGATTACAAAGCTTGACACAACTGCAAATGAAGGTACTATATCATTTGAAACGAATAGATTTTCAACATATGTTATTCTTAAAAAAGAAAAAAGTGGTGCAGGTCAGGACAGTAGTGATACAGCAGAAAGCGGTGTTGATGCAGGTATAGGAGAAATAAAAAATAGTATGACAGATTCGCCGGTTACAGGATATGATGATATGGCAGGGTTGTATGTTTGTCTTATGTTTATGTCATTTCTTGTTTCATCAGCAGTATTAAAGAAAAGTGCAGGGGTATAATGAAGCTGGGTGGATTAAAAAGGTTTTTAAAATATTTAATAGATTAGTTATAAAATCTAAACTGACATCCGATATAAATAACATAATATTACTATAAAATATTTATTAATGTAACTATGTGTTAATTTATCATTAGAACAAGGATGTGAAAAGATGAAAATTATTGAAGCACAAAAAATCTATCTGGCAAACAGGAGTGCACTGGTAGAACAGAAAAAACACTAACAAGTCAACGTGATAAGGCAAAAAAAATGGCGGAACTTACAGGCGATTCTGCATATAGTGATGAAGCTGCATCGCTTGAACTTACATTGAAAGAAACAGAGGATAAGTTTCTGAAGAATCAGGATATTCTTGATAATCTTGCCGAACAGCATTGTAATGTAGCAAATGCAGAAGTAAACAGGCAGATATCTGACCCTGAAACAGGTCTGGCGGCCGAATACGGAAAGATTCTTGAAGTTGCAAGGCGTATAGCAACAGGCGGTAAAGTACCATATAAAGATGAAAAAAAGCTTATGGAGTATTCAGATAAGCTGTATCAGGCAGCAAAATCAGCAGCAATGCTTTTGAAATTAAGAGAAAAGGACAGGAAGAAATACGATTCTTTATGGGAAGATGATGATAAGAAAGAAAATCCTGACCCGGATGAGATTGCGGATAATACCGAGGCATCAGGAGATTTTCCTGAGATATCCGTTGATGTTTCAACAAGTGGGGGCTCGGATTCGTCAGTAGGAGGAACATCTGTTGATATGTCTGAATAAAAAATAATAATACAAATATAGCATTTAAGCTTTTTTAAACAGCATAGGCTTCTTATGGTAATTGCATATTGCAATTACATAAGAAGCCTTATTTAAAGTTATGTGCTAATTGTTCTTATTTTTAAGTTCTTCAATTATGGCCTCAAGTTTAGTAATTCTGGCATCTGATTGTGCTTTAGCATTTTCAGCCTTGATTCTGGCCTTAGCTTCGTTTTCAGCTCTTTCATTGGCAGCTGTTGCTTCCTGTTTAGCGGCATTAACTTCCTGTTTAGCGGCATCCACTTCCTGCTTGGCGGCATTTACTTCCTGTTTAGCGGCATTAACTTCCTGCTTGGTAATTTTTAATTCCTGTCTGGCTGCTGTAACTTCCTTCCTGGTAGTTTTTAATTCGTGTTTTACAGCCTTTACTTCAATTTTGGCATTTTCAAGCTGTGCCTTAAACCTGTCAGCCATCAGTTCTGCAGTATTATTATCCAATATCCTTAATGCTTCAGAAAACATGTTAATCACCTCGTATTATATAGTAGTAGTTTTTAGAGACCATCTCCAAGGTCTTAATAACTGTTAAATCATAGTCTCTTCTTTACCTCTTCTGTAGGTTCGACTATGATATATAAGATACTGTGGATTGGTTGTAATCACCTACCACCCGATGGTTTTAAGGAGGCTCCAACCATAGTCTCTTTGTTCATTTGTTAATCAGTTAGATACCGCATGACGGTTTATTTAGAA
>ENA-ORMN01001320-ORMN01001320.1-human-gut-metagenome-genome-assembly--contig:-NODE-1320-length-24826-cov-4.695531_pt1 | contig 24826 bp, 16 predicted proteins | sample MGYA00242102_ERZ508993 | MGnify/ENA primary metagenome ERZ508993 (study PRJEB26280, sample SAMEA2338770) | human gut metagenome | biome: human gut; feature: human-associated habitat; material: faeces...
CTATTTGGAATGTTTTCATTCGGAGAAGTATACTAGTTTCAATCCTGCTTCTTTGACTAATTTTGTAGATAAACTTATTTCAAAAGATAAAAATTTCGTTGTATTTATTGAAATACCTCCTGTTTATAGTCGGGATTCTGTGTATATAGATGCAGACCTTTTCCCTGATCTGAAACAGGAAATAAATACGAGTCATTGCAAGGATATACGATTTGATTTCCGTTGGAATACCGGTCAGAATCTTTCATTAGATCAGTGCCCAATCAGCTATAAATCTTCCGATTATGCTCGAAGTGCCTTTAATGCTGATACGGTACTTACTTATCCTCTGAAAATGTGGAAGAAATATGAAAATAAATATGCAGTCGGAGCATGTTCGTGCAGAAGACAGCAGAGAGTCCGCGGTGAGGGTACCGGTGAGATTGAGGGTGAGCTTTGTATCGGTGTAGGCGATATGGCAGATTATCTTGTTGAGACCGGAAAGGGACGTTATATAGACCTCAATGAAGTGCTTGAGATATTGCAAAGAGCCGAAGATAATGGTTTTGTACACCAGATTACTAACATTGATGGTGAAGATAAGATATTTGCAATATGTAACTGTGCACCGGGTGTCTGTAACGCACTTAGAACTTCACAATTGTTTAACACACCGAACCTTTCGCGTTCAGCATATCGTGCGAGTGTAGAATCAGATAAGTGTGTCGCATGCGGACGATGCGTTGAATTTTGTCCTACAGGAGCAGCAAAGCTCGGACAGAAACTTTGTACAAAGGATGGTCCGGTTAAATATCCGCAGGCGGAGCTTCCTGATGCAGTTAAGTGGAGCAAAGAAAAATGGGATCCTGATTATAGGGATAATGCAAAGATTAACTGTTATGATACAGGTACAGCACCTTGTAAGACCGCCTGTCCGGCACATCTTCCTGTACAGGGTTACATAAAGATGGCATCGCAGGGTAGATATATGGATGCGTTGAAGCTTATCAAAAATGAAAATCCATTTCCGGCAGTATGTGGTGCAATATGTAACAGAAGATGTGAGGATGCCTGTACAAGAGGCACGATTGATGAGCCTATTGCAATTGATGAGATTAAAAAGTTCATCGCAGCAAAAGAGATTAATGAAAAAGACAGATATATTCCTAAGACTGTAAATCATGAAGGTAAGCAGTTTGAAGAAAAGATTGCCATAGTTGGTGCAGGACCGGCCGGTATGTCAGCAGCATATTATTTAAGATGTAAAGGCTATCCTGTAACAGTTTTCGAGCGTGAAGACAAAGCCGGAGGAATGCTTCTTAATGGTATTCCGTCATTCAGGCTTGAAAAAGATGTTATTGCGGCAGAGATAGAAGTGCTTAAGACTATGGGTGTTGAATTCAGATTTGGCATTGATGTCGGAAGTGATGTGACGATACAGCAGCTTCGTGATGAAGGATACAAAGCATTCTATATAGCTATCGGTGCGAGAGGCGGAAGAATGGCAGGAGTTCCGGGAGAAGATGCAAAGGGCGTCATGAGCGGAATAGAGTTCCTTAACAAAGTAAATAAAGATGAGGAACATATGAAACTTAGTGGCAAAACAGTTGTTATCGGCGGCGGCAATGTTGCGATGGATGTTGCAAGAACAGCACTTCGTGCAGGTTCAGATGATGTTTCTATGTATTGTCTTGAAAGCCGTGATGAGATGCCGGCAGCAAAAGATGAGATTGAAGAGGCATTAGAAGAAAATATCAGCATTAACAACGGCTGGGGACCAAAAGAGATTATCACTGAAAATGGCAGAGTCAAAGCTGTTGTTCTTAAAAAGTGTACTTCAGTATTTAATGCAGAAAAGAGATTTGCGCCTGTATATGACGAGAATGATACTATTACAATAGAGTGCGATAATGTTCTTCTTTCAATTGGACAGCAGATTATCTGGGGAAATCTTTTAGCAGGAACAAAAGTTGAACTTAATAAAAATGGTACTGCAAAAGCGGATCCTGTTACATATCAGACGGCAGAACCGGATATTTTTGTCGGCGGTGATGTATATACAGGACCTAGATTTGCAATAGATGCAATTGCAGCCGGAAAAGAAGGTTGTGTATCAATTCACAGATTTGTACATAAGGGTCATAGTCTCACACTTGCAAGAGATTTAAGACATTTCATTGAGCTTGATAAGAATAATCTTGACATTGAAGAGTATGATAATGCAAAGAGACAAAGACCGGGTAGAAAATCAGGCGATGCAGCATCAACATACAGGGATTTACGTGAGATATTCACAGAAGAACAGCTTAAAACAGAGGCTTCAAGATGTCTTGGATGTGGTGCTACAGTTGTAGACCCTAACAAATGTATCGGATGCGGACTTTGTACAACAAAGTGCGAATTTGATGCTATACATCTTTCAAGAGACCTGCCTGATGCAAGCCGAATGACAAAATCAGAAGATAAACTTAAAAAGATTCTTCCTTATATGATTAAGAGAGAAATCAAGATTAAGTTTAACAAAGATAAAAAATAAGCAAGCAGGATTTGTGTGCACACAAGTATAGCATGCCACGCATAAGCGTGCCGAATTGGAGAAATTTATGCATGAATTGGGAATTATAGTCCATGTTGCCAAGACATTAAAACATGTAGCATTGCAGGAAAATGTAAGTAAAATCGGCAGTGTCACACTTGAAATTGGAGAAGTGTCAGGCATAGTGGAAAGTTATCTCACAGATTGTTGGGAATACTACCGTAAAAAAGATGAACTTATTGAAGACTCAAAGTTGATAATTGAAAAAATAGAGGCGGTTACGTATTGCGATGACTGTGAAAAGACTTATCCTACAGTGCAATATGGAAGACAATGTCCATACTGTAAAGGTTATAATACGTGGCTTGCGGTAGGAAATGAGTGCAATATAAAAGAAATCGAAGCGTGCTGATAAACAAAGGAGGAGAAATCTATGTTATTTCATGTTTACGGAGGAAATGCTCTCTATCAATGGGGAGCAATGATTTTAGTCCTTGTAGGACTTATACTTTTAAATGAGGTTGCAAGACGTACAAAGCTTGGTGGCCTTATAATATTTGGTGCTGTACCGGTTGTGCTTACAATATATTTTATTGTCATTGCAGCATGTGCGGCAGCAGGACAGACATGGGCTGTTGAAAACCAGACACATGTTTATATGAACGGCTGGTTCCATTATATGAAGCTTTATGCATCACTTGCAGGTTGTATTGGTTTTATGATGATAAAGTATGGCTGGGGAATCGGTAAGACACATTGGTTTAAGGCATATCCGTTTGTAATAGTTGCAATTAATATTCTTATTGCTGTTGCAAGTGATTTTGAATCAGCAATCAACGGATGGTATAAATGGTGGCTTTCATCAGAAGATGTATGGCTTTATGGTGGATGGCACAATGTAATGAATGGTATTGCAGGTCTGATTAACATATTCTGTATGACTGGCTGGTGGGCAGTATATTCATCAAAAGATAAAAAAGATATGATATGGCCTGATATGATATGGGTATATATCCTTGTTTACGATGTATGGAATTTTGCTTATACATACAACTGTCTCCCAACACATTCATGGTTCTGTGGTGTAGCACTTTTACTTGCACCTACAATTGCAGCACTTTGCTGGAACAAGGGTGGCTGGATTATGAACAGGGCAAATACATTGTGTGTATGGTGTATGTTTGCACAGGTGTTCCCTCTTTTCCAGGAAACAATGTCAGACGGAACACAGATTTATCCATGGGCAACACTTACAAAGCAGTATGCTGACGGAACATTAAACGGAATTGCAGCGGGAACATCAGTAAATGCTGACCCTACAGCAATGACAATAGTATCTGCTACAGCACTCATTGTTAATGTAATTGCACTTGCATACATCATTTATAAGTCAGTAAAGACTAAGACAAATCCGTATAAGGGTGAAATTTTTACGGATTTCAGATATTATAAAGCAGCAGCAGACAGGAGCAATATGTAATGACAGACAAAATGAAGATTATTGAAGTTAAGCAGAGTGTATTTGCAGATAATGATGCGGATGCTGAAAAGCTGAGAAAAGAGTTAAAAAGTGAAAAGACATTTCTTTTAAATCTTATGTCGGCACCGGGAAGCGGAAAAACAACAACGCTTGTACAGACGATAAACCGTCTTGAAAAAGATTTAAAAATCGGAGTTATGGAAGCTGATATAGATTCAGATGTAGATGCATATACAATAGCCGAAAAGACCAATGCAAAGTCAATACAGCTTCATACAGGCGGAATGTGTCATCTTGATGCCGATATGACAAGACAGGGCGTTAAGGAACTTGATACAAAAGACCTTGACCTTGCAATCCTTGAAAATGTAGGAAATCTTGTCTGTCCGGCTGAATTTGACACAGGTGCATCAATGAATGTATGTATATTGTCAGTGCCTGAGGGTGATGATAAGCCGCTTAAATATCCGCTTATGTTTACAATTTGCGATGCAATGATAATCAACAAAATTGATGTCTGCGATTATTTTGATTTTGATATGGAAAAAGTGCGTGAGTATGCGTACAAACGCAATCCGAATCTTAAAATATTCCCTATTTCCGCAAAAACAGGTGAGGGAGTAGACGAATGGTGTAACTGGCTTAAAGAAAAAGTTACAGAATGGAATAAATAATTTATTTATCTTAATTGTCTGGCAGGTTTCTGATATCGGTGTACAGGTATCAAAAACCTGCCAGCTTTTGTTATTGAGTTTTATCTATATGCGTGATAAACTTAAAAAGACAAGAAAGCGGTAATCGCATAAAGGAGTAGTATTACTGGTTATGACTAAAAAACAGTTAGCACTTGAAGTTATAGATAGACTAAAAAAAGAATATCCGGATGCAGGCTGTACACTCGATTATGATGAAGCATGGAAGCTGCTTGTAAGTGTAAGGCTTGCGGCACAGTGTACTGATGCGAGAGTCAACGTGGTTGTTGCCGGATTATTTGAAAAGTATCCGTCAGTGGCAGCACTTGCCGGGGCAGATGTTGATGATATTGAAAAAATAGTTCGTCCATGCGGACTCGGCAAAAGTAAAGCAAAAGACATAAGTGCATGTATGAAAATGCTGCATGAACAATTTAATGACAGAGTACCGGATGATTTTGATTTACTTTTAAAGCTGCCGGGGGTAGGAAGAAAGAGTGCCAATCTTATAATGGGAGATGTGTTTGGGAAGCCTGCTATAGTAACGGATACACATTGCATAAGGCTGTCAAACAGAATTGGTCTTGTAAAAGACGAAAAAGAGCCAAAAAAAGTTGAGATGGCATTATGGAAGATAGTTCCGCCGGAAGAGGGAAGCGATTTGTGCCACAGGCTGGTCTGTCACGGGCGTGATGTCTGTACGGCAAGAACAAAGCCGCATTGCACAAAATGCTGTCTTTTCGATATTTGCAAAAGAAACGGAGTAAAAGAATATGATTAGACAGGAAAGTCTTGAAGAAATATCTGACGGAAAACTTTATTCGGAAAATGACTGTGTAAAGGCAGATACAGGCAATTGTGCCGGGTGCAGGCAGGTATGTTGTAAGGGAATGGAAGCTTCAATAGTGCTTGACCCATATGATGTATACAGATTGACACAAAAGACGGGAAAGTCATTTAACGAGCTTATTAATGATAAGATAGAGATAAATATTGTTGACGGGATTATGCTTCCGAATATGAGAATGAACCCGGATACTAATGCGTGTGGATTTCTGCTTAGTGACAACAGATGTGCAATACATGATGCAAGACCCGGGGTCTGCAGGATGTTTCCGCTTGGAAGATATTGGGAAGATGATACGCATTTTAAATATATTCTTCAAAAAGGACAGTGCAACAAGGACAATCTGTTTAAGATAAAAGTAAAAAAATGGATTGATATGCATGAGGGTGAGCCATACAGGGAATTTATAATTTTATGGCATGTTTATCTCAAGCAGATTAAGAGTGCTGCATTGAATTTAGACGAGCAGCAATTAAGAATTTTGTGCATGTATACATTAAAAACATTTTTTGTCACACCGTATATGTCATCAGATGCAGATGGATTTTTTAGAGAAGTAAGAGAAAGAATCCAGAAAGCATATACTGATTTGGGAATGCGGTAAAATTTTTAAGTAATAAAATATCTGGGCTATATAAAAATAAAGATATAGTCACACATGGAGGATTTATGAAAAAAGATTTATTTTACATAGGTAGATTTAGTGTTCACGGCTACGGGCTTATGATAGGAATTGGATTTATACTTGCTTTATTTCTGGGAGAATATAGAGCAAAAAAGAAAGGAATGAAAGAAGAAGCGATAATAGATCTTGCAATTATAGCGGCTGTCGGAGGATTCCTTGGAGCTAAGATTTTATATATAATTGTAAGTCTTAAAGAGTTTTTGCAAAATCCGCTAGCCGTAATCGGTTCAGAAGGATTTGTAGTATATGGAGGAATTATTTCGGGTGTTCTTTGCTGCATGCTTTATTGCAAAGTGAAGAAGTTAAAATTCCTGGATTATTTTGATATTGTTATGCCGGAAGTGGCACTTGCACAGGCTTTTGGAAGAATCGGATGTTTTCTTGCAGGGTGTTGTTACGGAAGACCTACAGATTCAGTGTTTGGTGTGGTATTTCCTGAAGACAGTCTTGCACCGGCAGGAATAAAACTGATTCCGACACAGCTTATATCTGCAGCAGGAGACTTTGCGATAGCGATAATCCTCATTATACTTGCAGATGTTGTATTCAAGAAAGCAAAAGAGAGCAGTTTGAATGCAAAAACGGGATTTGGCATGGTTTCAGGAGATATAGGATGCATTTATATGTTTTTGTACGGAATAGGAAGATTTCTTGTTGAATTTCTACGAAATGACGTGAGGGGGACAGTTGGTAATCTTTCAACATCACAGTTTATTTCTTTATTTATAGTAGCAGGAAGTATTATTTTATATGTGATAAACCATAAGAAAGCAAGTGCATAATATTATTTTCGTAATAAACCATTGGTGCGTTGTCAGGATAAAGTGTAATCATTCTTACAATATAAATAATAATAGTAATAATTCCTGTTATAAATAAAAGAATTGTAAAAATTTTATTTGAATGCTTGAAAATATATCTGTTTAAAATGCCATAAATTAACAGCGGTATCCATAAAAATATGGATGGACTCCAGTAAAATGCGTCTTTGAAATGAAATGTCAAAAGGTTTACAAACGCTCTTGTCATACCACATCCTGGGCATGGAAATCCGGTTATTATTGAAATCAGGCATATTTTATGAAATAATAGATTTAACGAGATAAATGCAATGATAAATATAATGATGAATGTTTTGATGTGCATTATATCGTTGTAGATATTTTTAAGTATATTTTTCAATGTCGGTATCCTCCGTCAAAAGTTTTGTTGTAGATGCCGCAGAAGGGTATTTATTAAGAATCTTAGTATAAATAATACAATAGATTAAATAAAATTGAAAGGGGTAGAAAAATTGAAGGAAACAAAGAATGAATTGTTACAATTTGTTGGAGGGATTGTAATGCTTGCTGTGGGATTATTTATTTTTTCACAGAAAGTGATTGTACATTCAAGCTGGTTTGGCTATGGCGGATTTTCAGTAGCAGGAATCCGTATCAGTTCAGGTCTTGTGATAGTTCCGCTTATTATCGGAATTATATGGATGTTTGCGACAAGTTCGTTTGCATCGAAAGTATTTACTGCTATTTCTGTGATTCTTATACTTGCAGCAGTAATACTTAATACAGATATCCGTCTTGTAACAATGTCTTTATATGAGTGGGTTTTAATTCTTGTTCTTATATTTGGTGGGGCAGGATTTGTTGCCAAAGTGTTGTTTGCATCAAATAAAAACAATGGCGATTCAAAGAAAAACAACAAGTCCGTCAATGAATTTAAGAATGATGCAAAGAGCATTGATGATGAACTCGATGCTATGAAGAAGAATATTAAATAATTGAACATAAAAAACTGCTGACCGTTATTTATTCGGGTCAGCAGTTTTTTTATGCCTGAAGTTTAGTACTGACAGTTAAAATTAAAGTACCTTTGAGAGGAAATCCTGTAATCTTGGTGTCTGAGGATTTTCAAAAAGCTCTTTTGGAGTATTTTCTTCCATGATTTTGGTGTCAGCAAAGAACATACAGCGGTTAGCTACTTCTTTTGCAAATCCCATCTCATGTGTAACTATAAGCATTGTCATGCCTGATTCGGCAAGCTCTTTGATAATTCCGAGAACTTCACCGACCATCTCAGGATCAAGTGCCGATGTTGGTTCGTCAAAGAGCATAACGTCAGGATTCATAGCCATGGCACGGGCAATGGCAACACGCTGTTTCTGACCGCCTGAGAGCATGTTAGGATATGTGTCAGCCTTGTCGGAAAGCCCTACACGTTCAAGAAGTTCCAATGCTTTCTTATTAGCTTCTTCTTCGCTCATAAGCTTTAACTGGACAGGAGCAAGCATGATATTTTTCTTTACTGTCATATTAGGGAAAAGGTTAAAATGCTGGAATACCATTCCTATTTTTTCCCTAAGTTTGTTAATATTAACATTTTTATCGGTTATATCTGTTCCATGAAAATAAATATGGCCTTCTGTAGGTTTTTCAAGGAGATTGAGTGAACGTAAAAATGTTGATTTACCGCAGCCTGATGGTCCGATAATTGCAATTACTTCACCCTTTTTTACTGTTGTATTGATATTTTCAAGTACAACATGGTCGCCGAAAACTTTTTTCAAGCCTTCAACTTTTAAGATAATATTATCGTTTGAGTTATTATCGCTCATTGCTTCTTAATCTCCTTTCAAGTTTTTTAACCAGTGCCGAAAGAATTACAACCATTACAAGATAAACTAATGCTACAACAAGAAGTGGGAGCATTGCATCATAAGTGATACTTCTTATAATATCTCCACCTCGCGTAAGGTCTGTAAGACCGATATAACCACTGATTGAAGTCTCTTTTAAGAGAACAATAAATTCATTGGCAAGTGCAGGAAGTACATTTTTAAATGCCTGAGGAAGTATTACATATATAAAAGTCTTTTTGTATGAAAGACCAAGGCTGCTTGCAGCCTCAAACTGTCCGTTGTCGATTGACATAATTCCTGAACGGAAAATTTCGGCAACGTAAGCACCTGAGTTAATACCGAATGCAAGAATTGCTACAAGTATTTTGTTAATACTTACTGAACCAAATATTACATAATAAATAATCAGGAGCTGAACCATAGTTGGTGTACCACGGATTATTGTAAGGTAGAGGTTACATATAAAATTACCTATTTTAAGAGTTCCTGTCTTATCGTGTGTTGAACGTATAACAGCAACTACAAAACCTATCACGATACCCATAAGAGCAGCACAGAATGCAATTAAAACAGTATTTTTCAAACCTGTAAGCACAAACTGATATCTGTTATCTGTAAGGAAATCATTTTTGAATTTTTCAACTACATTGCCGGAATTCTTAATGGCATCATTATCTCTTACGATTACAACCTGTTTTGAAGTTGTATATGTATCAGAGAAATCAATATTTTTAAGTCTTTCGGCTGTTACGGTCATTCCGGCAGCACCGAAGTCGGCTTTTCCTGACTGGACAGCGGTAATGATTGAATCAAATTCCATATCTTCAATCTTTAAGTTCATTCCAAGATAATCAGCGACAGCCTGAGCCATATCGGCATCAATACCGACTATCTTACCGTTATCATAATATTCGTATGGCTTAAAGTAAGCGTTTGTAGCCATTACGAGAGTGCCGTTACGCTTTACACCGTCAGGTGAAATATAAGGTGTTTTTCCGGCATTTTCACCGATATAATTGTCAATGATTTTGTCAAGAGTGCCGTTTGCTTTAATTACATTTAATGCCTCGTTAATGGAAGCTTTAAGCTCAGGCTTGTTTTTTGAGATACACATGGCGTAATCTTCTGTAACAAATTCTTCATTAAGTATCATAAGTTCAGAATTTGTCTTGACAAATGATTGTGCAGGCTGGACATCAATAACAACGGCATCGATTTTACCCTGTTTTAATGCAAGGATTGCATCGTTACCTTTATTATAACGTTCAACTACTGTGCCGGAACCATCTTCTTCATAGTCAGAAACTAATGTGTCACCTGTAGTTCCAAGCTGTACACCGATTCTCTTGCCGGATAAGTCATCAACGGAAAAAACAGTATTTTCCGGAACAGATGATTTACATCCGGTAAGAATAAAAAGCGACATTATGCAGCATAGTGCTGCGAGCATATATTTTCGCATTTTCTCCTCCTTTTGTATTGCGATATTCTTCTAAACATATTAACATTATTGCATAGTGTAAATCAAGTTAAGATTTGGATGTAAGGCATCGTAATCTTATGAAATAAATGGTATGTATGAAAGGCAGAAGTATGAAAATAGTTACACCACATTATTATAAAGATTTTAAGTGCATTGCAGGTGCGTGTACCGATACATGTTGTGCGGGATGGGACGTAGATGTAGATGATAAATCCTACAGATATTATAAGACTGTGGATGGAAATTTTGGCAAAAGGTTAAAGAGTGTCATGGTTCCCGAAAAAGAAGGAGGCTGCACATTTACACTTCAAAACGGAAGATGTCCGTTTCTTAACGATAATAATCTGTGTGATTTGTATATTGCATTGGGAGAAGACAAGCTGTGTGATACGTGTGCAGAATTTCCGCGATTTATTAATGAATACGGAAGTGTGAAAGAGATAGGAATTGCACCATCATGCAAGACGGCTGGCGAGATAATATTTAATTATGATAAAGTTCTGACATTTGACGAGGAAGAGGACGGTAAGCCGCTAACAGGCTATAATGATATAGATGGTTTTTTGTATATGCAGCTTCGTAATGCAAGGAAATGTGCATATGATATTATTCAGAATAAAAAATATACACCTGATGAAGTCTGTCTTATACTTATTGAATATGCTATACGCATACAGAAGCATATGGATGATGAAAGGGACGATTTGATTGCCAATGTTGTAAAATCTTTTAAAGATGAAAAAATACTTGATAAGATTATAGCTGATGCAAAGAAAAAGAAAACATATGATTCGTTCAGAGGCTTTAAAGATATAGGCAGATTTTTTGAAAAGTTTGACGGAATGGAAGTGATTAATCCGGACTGGCTGAAGTATTGTGATATTCAGGAAAAGTTTATGAAATCTTGTCATGATGGTTCATCATATGAAAAATATGTAATTGAGTTTGAGGAATATTATAATGACAGACAGTTTGAGTACAGGCAGCTTCTTATGTACTATATTTACCGGTATTTTCTGGATGCAGTTTATGATATTAATATTGTGCTTAAAGTAAAAAATGCGATAATCGGATATGCAGCATTACGACATCTTGATGTTGCAGCGTGGGCGGCTAATGGCAAAAAACTTTCAAAGACCGAGCAGGTTGATATTGCACATCTTTATTCAAGACAATTTGAACATTCATATACTAATTTTGAAAAATATAGTGAGAAATTCATGAGCATGAGATGTTACGGATATAGCAGCTTAAGAAGAATGATGGTATGAGTTATAAAAACAAATAAAAAATATAAAAAAGACAATTATCAATAAAAAAAGGATAATTGTCTTTTTTTATGCAAAAACAAACATTCTGCGTCGTGAAAACAGCGTTCTACGTTGAATTACACCATTTTAGTTTTTGCTTAATATCGGGATTGTACCATTGATTGAGGGATTGTGCCAGTTCCGGCTGGTTCTTACGTACCGCCCAACTAACATGCATTGGTTTTCCTGTATTTGAACTGTCGCTATAAGCACCACAAAAAGGGTATTGACAGAAAAATCCCGGGGGGGGGGTAAAATAAATTTGGTATAAAATATTATTTTTGGAGAAAAGATGTTTTTTAAAAATAAATTAGAAAGATTGTTAGAACGAATCTGCGTGATAGTTTTATGTGTAATCACGGCAGTGATGGCAATACCTGTAAAATCGGTGACAGCAGCAGGTTCGGCATCGGTGGTTTTGGAGATTTTACATGAAGGGGATACTGTTAATGTAAAGCTTGAGATGGTATCAAATCCCGGAATTGCGGGAATGTCGTTTAAGCTGTGCTATGACAGCAGTTTATTAAGTATTGTTTCGGTTGATGAAACTTTGGATAGTTTTAAATCATCAATTATAAATCCCGACGGGGACGGATTTGTGGGATACGCATATGCACAGGCAAAGGATTGTAAAGACACGGGAACTGTGTTTTCTATAACCTTTAAAATAAATCGCGAGAATGAGAAAGAATTAACTTATGAGTCGGTTTATATTGATGAGTTTGACACTTGCGATTTTAATCTTGAAGACGTCAATACAGACATAAAAGTACAGTTTTCAGATAAGAACGCACAGAATATACAAAACAAACAGAATATACAAAATACGCCGAAAGAACAGGTTGGAGTTAAAGGTCAGTCAGACAGTATAAATAAATCAGACAGCATGGATAAATCGGACAGTAAAGATATAAACGGTACAGAAGAAAATAGTGTTTCTTTAATAGAGGTAAATTCATCAGATACGGTTAAATCAACGAATGTAATAATTGTAATTGTTATAGCTGTAGTAGTAATTGCAATTGTTGCATTGTTGCTTTTAATAAAGAAAAAATCAGGGGAAAACAGGAGGAGTTAAAAAATGAAAAGAAAAAGCAAAGCAATTATAGCTGCATTTTTAAGCTTATGCCTTATTGCAACAACTGTTATAGTGTCAACGGGCAATGCATTTGCAGGCGATGCAAACGTAGGAGAGCTTGCTGTAACTTCAGCACAGGGCTATGAAGGGGATACAGTAAAAGTAACTGTATCATATAACAATAATCAGGGAACAGCGGGATTTGAATTCAGAATGTATTATGATCCGGATGTGTTGGAATTAGTAAAGACAACATTATCGGAAGATGTATTTATCGAAGATGTAGTTATATTGGGAGATAAAAATGCTAATGAAAAAATAACAAATTTTGTATCTTATGCAGTTGCAATGGCAAAAGATAACAAAAAGAGCGGAGAATTGTACACCGTAGAATTTAAAATTAAAGATGGTGCCGCAATAGGAAATACAGAGTTAAAAATAACAGATTTAGTACCTTCTAATTTTGATGGTGATTTGATAACGGTAAATTCAAAAAACTCTTATGTAAAAGTATTATGCAAGCATGCAGATACAGAAGAAGTTGTAAAAGAAGCTGTAACATGTACAAAGGACGGCGTAACAGAAGTAAAATGTAAAAAATGCGGCGAATTAATTGATGCAAAGACAGTTAAGTCAACAGGCCACAAGTTCGGCGAATACGAAGTAGTTACAGAGGCAACATGTTCAAAAGACGGATTAAAGAGAAGAACATGCAGTGTATGTAACGAGGTAGAAGAGGTAAAGATACCGGCAACAGGAAAACATACAGCAGTAACAGAGATAACAAAGAAAGCAACATGCACAACAGCAGGCGAAAAAGTAACAAAGTGCAGCGTGTGTGATAAGGTGCTTTCAACAGAAGAAATCCCTGCAACAGGCCACAAATTCGGCGAATACGAAGTAGTTACAGAGGCAACATGTTCAAAAGACGGATTAAAGAGAAGAACATGCAGTGTATGTAACGAGGTAGAAGAGGTAAAGATACCGGCAACAGGAAAACATACAGCAGTAACAGAGATAACAAAGAAAGCAACATGCACAACAGCAGGCGAAAAAGTAACAAAGTGCAGCGTGTGCGATAAGGTGCTTTCAACAGAAGAAATCCCTGCAACAGGCCACAAATATAGCGATTATGTTATAAAAAAAGACGCAACGGAAACAGAAGATGGTATTCTTGAAAGAACATGTACTGTATGCGGCGAGACAGAAAAAGTAACAATTCCAAAACTGGAATCATTAAAAACGGAAGTTAAAGATGAAAAGGCAGAAAATCCTTTGGCATCACAGTATACAAAGGGCGAAGATATTACATTTACTGCTATAGGCATCGGAATGGATAATGTAAATCCTCAGGCAGGCGATATGAGATATGTACCTGCAAAATGGAGCATTAATCCGAGCGGTGAGTGGACATCTGCACCGTATACGGCAACATTTGCAGTAGCTAATGCAGGTGATTATGAACTTAAAGTTGTATACAACCGTGAGGTTTACAAGGATGGAAAATGGGTAGCAGACGGAGTGACAATCACATCAAAGACAGCAATAACTATAGCAGAAAAGGCAGAAACACCTGATAATGGAAATAACGGAAACACAAATAATGACAGCACAACACCATCAGGAGATGCCTCAACAGATAATAATGCATCAGTAAGCACAGGTGATACATCAATTTATGTAATGATTATGGCAGTAATAATGATAATGGCTTCTGCAGCAGTAATAGTTGAAAAGTCAAGAAAAGCTGCTAAGTAATTATTAATATAAAGTGTAAGAAACATCAGATGTAAAATTTTAATAATTATAAAGACAAGGTGGACGGAGGGAAACTTTCGTCCGCTTTTTTTATAGGAATATTTTTGAAATGGGGAATGTTATGGGAAAAGCATACACATATAAAAAGACAATTAAACGTGCGGCATGTGTAATGCTGGCGGCGGGATTGGTATTTACGGGGTGCCCGGAGATTTTAAAACAAATATATGTAGTGCAGGTTATGGCGGCATCAGAATGGCAAAGCGGTATAAAAAAAGAGATAGATAATATAACAAAATCATTTAGTCGTGATGAAAATCGTATGTATGGACGTAATATAACTTCACTCGGAATAGGCAGTGATGAGTTTGATACAGTAAATGTCTATATGACAGAACTTTTGAAATTGGAAGATTATTACTGGCTTAAAAGATTACAAATTGACACGCAGGGAGATTACACATATATATGGTATACGGTTAAGTCAGAATATGTTAATGATGATTGGTCAATAAATAAAGAGCAGGCAAAAGCCGATTATATAACACTTCAGGACAGATTGAACAAAGGAGAGTGGAAAGAGGTCCTTACCGAGATGATAGATAAAAAGAGTAATTCGGTAAATAATTCATATATAAACCTTGGTATTACTCAATTAAATATTACCATGGATATGAAAAATGAACTTGAGTCATATCTTTATACACTTCAATATGACAATGAAAATTATTACTGGGTGAATGAATTTTATCCATCGTATGTACAGACAGATACTCAGATAAAATCAATATTTATATATATAAAAAGCGAATATCAAAACAAAGATTATTCGATTAATAAAGAACAGGCAAAATTAGATTACAATAGCCTTCAATCACGCCTTGAAAAAGGTGAACAGTTGCAGATTATTAAAGAGAGGCTTGAATATAATACGATAAATAATCTTAATAAAGGATTTTATGTTTATCTTGCTGATTTAAAGATACCTGAAAGCAGCAAAAATGAAATTGATAATTATGCTGAAATGTTGAGAGATGGAAACCCTCAATATTGGTGGGTTACAAGTTTTATTTCAGCTGTGAAAGAGGGAAAAATGTATTATTTCTATTTTGCAGCCGATGAAAAATTTTTAAACAAATCAGGAAAAAGAGATAATGATTTGATTATAAAAGATTATCTAACGTTTAAGGGACGTATATCATCTCTTACAGGACAGATTCAATCAGATATGACAGATTTGGAAAAAACGCTGGCAATATATAACTGGGAGATGAGAGAGTGTGAATATGATTTCTATAATTATATGGCACAGACAGTTCCGGCAGTAAGTTTTACAAAGTTTGGTGTTGTAAATGGTAAAGCAGTATGTGCCGGTTATGCTAATTTTATGAAGTATATGCTTAATATTTATGGGATAAAAAATTTTTATGCGTCATCATCAAAAATGAGTCATCAGTGGAATGTGGTATATCTTAACGGAAATTATTATCACCTTGATGCAACATGGGACGACCGTGGGAGTGATGATTATAATGAAGGCGTGTATGGATTAAGATATTTTATAAAAAGTGATGATGAATTTCTTTCGCTGAGACATCATGACTGGAGTGGTGCACCTGAATGTAATAAAACTTTTAATCTGGAAGGAACATTGTTAAATAATATAAAAGCAGAAAAATTCAGTTATTATGACGGATATTGGTATTATATATATAATGAAGACAGAGTATGTATGGCAAAGCTGGATGGTTCAGAAGAATCAACAATAAAAGTGTTTGATGAAAGTATTTTGAATATGTTTACATATAAAAATTATATGTATGTTGCAACGCCCCAAAAAGTGTACAAAATTAATCTTGATAATCTATCACAGCAGGAAATAATCTTTAATACAGATAATGAAGATAACTTTGGTGAAATAACAGAATTTGTTATAAAACAAGGCAAGATAAAGATTGATGGAAGTACATCAACAAAAATAATTGATATTCAATCACAGAGCACTTTGGAGCTTACAGATAAGACATGTGCCATAAATACAGGTGATACAAAAAATATTCTTTTATCATATAAATCTGATTTGGGAAATAAGCCGGAGTGGGTGAGTAGTAATCCTGATATCATATCAGTAGATGATAATGGTAATGTTACAGCAAAGGCAGATGGCATAGCAACTATATATGCCGGGCTTGATGGTAAAATAGTTACATGTACAGTGACGGCAGATACACAGAACGGATGTACCTACGGTGATGCCAACGGCGACGGAAAAATCGACAGCCGCGATGCTGTATTAATCAAAAAATACGTTGCGGGATTCACAGGGTTTACAATCGACCTTGAAGCGTCAGATGTCAACGCCGACGGCAAAGTTGACACAAGAGATGCTGTTAAGATTCTTAAAAAGATTGCTGGTTTTGATGTGACACTCGGAGCGGCATAAATGAAAAACATGCGTAAAATGTATAAATCCGAAGCGGATTTTTAAAAATAAAATTGTATTTATAAGATAAAAGGAGAATTGATTTATGCGTATCAAACAGGAAATTAAAATTAAATTTCTTTCGGCAGCGATGGTAGTGTTACTGATATTTTCGGGTATATTCGGCGGGATTGGATATAGGGCATATGCGGCACAAACCACTTATTCTGAAAATGACACAGTGACGATTTCGGATAATGAAACGGAAAACAAGTACCCTGAAATAACACCTGAAAGCACAAGTTATTTATATTGCTACAATCAGCTTGCAACTTGGGATTCTGGTGAGACCATGCAGCGATATTATAAAGATTTAAGGGATATATGCTGGGATTTTTATAATGGTGAGCTGGAAGCTACATATTATTTGTTTTGGGAAGATGAAAATGACAGCAGTAATAATGAATATGAGTGGTGTATAGACAAATTGCTGCATAAAAGCGACTATAATCTCACTGAAGATGAGTACGCAATAGTTGAAACGGCTTTGTATGAAGATATGCCGATATTTTATTTTTTATATTCAATGTATTCAACAGTTGACGATGAAGACGGAAATACCGATTATACAACTGCAAGAGCGGGAATTACAATTAAAAATGATGATGATATTATAATATATATCTTAAACCGTGATGATTCATGGTCAGTAAATTATCGGGACAAGTCAAGAAGAGCAGAATGTAGGAAACTTATAGAAAAAAGAATTCATGAATATTATGATTTGACAAAAGAATATGCAACAAATTATGAAAAGCAGACTGCTGTATTTGATGAAATCTGTCTGAATTCAGATTACTATTACGGTGATGATGAAAATACACAATATTATACACATAGTATTATGGGAAGTGTAGAGAAGAAAGATTTTGTATGTGAGGGATATGCGAAGGCAGCACAGCTATATCTTAATTACATTGGTGTAGATACGATATTGTTGTCAGGATATGCAGATGGCGGCGGACATGCGTGGAATGCAGTAAAGTTAGACAATGGTAAATGGTACTTATCGGACCTTACATGGAGTGATGATTCAATAAGAATCGATAAAGAGCATTTTGGTGACACGGCAGGAGTGAACAGCATAAATACAGCGTTTGTAAATATGCCATATAAAACATTTTCACAGAGACATTCGCAAAATCTTACATTTAAAGCATTGGAATATGCCGACGATTCGGATTATTATAATTTTTATGATGTATATATTACATTGGAACAGGAAAATACATTAAGCAAAGAAGAGATAACAAAAATAGTTTCGGATAAAATCATTGAACTTTTAAAAAATAATATATCTAAAGCGGTTATTGTATATGAAAATTTTGAGTATTATGAATATCCGGAGGTTTTTTTTGCTGCATGCAGTTCGGCTTTTAAAAATATATACAACGAAACAGGTGTTGAGTGGACGTATACATTGGGCGAGCCGTGTTCTTCCGATTTATTATGGGATTTGAAGGACGAAGAAGGAAATTACATATTAAATGAAAATAATGAACGTATTAAACTGATGCGTAGTAATGTATTATTTTCAGTCAAAGAACAATCAGGAGAGTATACATTCTTAAAATATAATATTCCCGGAAACGGAGCATATATTACTGCCAGCGATTATATAGGAAGTAAGATATTAAATATACCGGAAACTTTGAACGGGTTTAAAGTAATTAAGATTGGAGATGTTAATACGATTGACTGTGAGAAAGTAATTCTTCCGTCTACGGTAAAAATTATAGGAGGGGGTGGATTTCGAGGCAGTAAAATAAAAAAAATAGAATTAAATGATGGATTAATAAGAATTGATTACGAAGCATTTTTAAACTGTGAAGAATTGAAATCAGTATATATACCTGAAAGTGTAAATGTAATAGAAAACTATGCTTTTGGATATGTATTTGGTGACAATGGTTTTGAAAAATCAGATGGTTTCACAATTTATGGTGAAGCAGGCTCAGTAGCACAAAAATATGCCGAAGATAACGGATTCACATTCATTGAGGGCAGAATGAACGAAATAACCTACGGTGATGCCAATGGTGACGGAAAAATCGACAGCCGTGACGCTGTAGTAATTAAAAAATACGTTGCGGGATTCACAGGATTTACAATCGATCTTGATGCAGCAGATGTCAATGCCGACGGAAAAGTTGACACAAGAGATGCCGTAAAGATACTTAAAAAGATAGCAGGTTTTGATGTGACACTCGGAGCAGCATAAGCATAGGAGGAATGTATAATGAGATTAAAAAGAATATGTAAGAGCATTGCATGCATTGTAATGTCAGCAGGATTTGTATTTACAGGAATACCACATACGGCTTCCTATGATGCAAAAAAATTGGAGACAAATCTTGTAAGTGTTTTGGCGGCTGATTCATTACAATATTCAGATGGAAATACAACTTTTAAATATGAAGAATTAAATGATGGAACAATAAAACTTACTGAATGTGTAAAAACGGCAAAAGAATTAATCATTCCAGCTGAAATTAATGATAAAAAAGTAAGTACAATAGGTTTGAATTTTACCAGTTACAATTCTTCAATTGAGAAAGTGAGTATACCTGAAGGTGTTACAACATTGGATTCTTTTGCTTTTGATTCTTGCGAGAACCTTGAATCAATAAATATACCATCTACAGTAACATTTATAGGACATGGAACATTTAGAAATTGTAGTTCATTAAAAGAAATAGAAATTCCAGATAATATTACAAGATTATATTTTTCAACATTTGAGGGATGTTCTTCTCTTGAAAGTGTTAAGCTGCCAGAAAATCTTACGCAGATTGATAGTTATGTTTTTAGAGATTGTAGTAGTCTTATAGAGATAAGTATACCAGAAAATTTAGTAGAGATAAGCGGAGATTATGTATTTAGTGGCTGTAGCAGGTTAAAAAAGGTAAAACTTCCATCAAAACTTACAAATATTAAAAATGGTACATTTTATAACTGTATGTCGCTTACAGATATTAGTTTTCCATCGAGTGTAAAAACTATAGGGGATTACGCATTTAGCGGCTGTTCATCATTAACAGTGATTACGCTGCCTGATAATATAGAGAAAATGGGGAAGAGAGTTTTTAAAGGATGTATTAATCTTGAAAAAATCAATCTGACGGTTTCAAACGCTAATTACATTATTGATAATGATGCTATATATGAAAAAAACACAAATAATCTTGTTACATATACTTCTGGAAGCAAACAGAAAAATTTTATAATTAAAGATGGAGTTACCGAAATAGATGCACAAATTTTATTTGATTGTATAAATACTGAAATAATTACATTGCCGGAAAGTCTTGTAGATTTCAAATATAATATATATAGTTCGGATGGAATGAGTGAATGTGAAAATCTAAAAGCAATAAATATATCTGATAATAATACTTTATACAGAAGTATTGATGGTGTTTTATATAGTAAAGACTTGTCAAATTTAATTGTTTTTCCTGCAAATAAAACAGATTCGTATGTTATAAGCGACAAAACTGTGACAATAGGAAATTCTGCATTTGCTGGAAATGATAAAATGACATCAATAGATATTCCTTCAAATGTAAAATCAATAGAATCAATGGCATTTGGTGGGTGTAAAAATCTAAAAGATGTAAAACTAAATGAAGGTTTGGCAAACATAGGAAGCAATGCATTTATTGCATGTGATAATTTAGAAAATATTGAAATTCCAGATTCAGTACAAGAAATGGCGTCGGGTGTCTTTCTGGATTGCAAATTATTGAAAAATGTAAAGCTTTCGTCAAATATGAAAGTGCTTGAGGATACCATGTTTTGTGACTGTTTTAGTCTTGAAAATGTTATTATGCCATTAAATCTGGAACAAATATATCCAGAAACATTCGTGAGTTGTCATAATCTTAAAAACCTAAATATTCCTGAAAGTGTTAAATATATTAGTAATTATGCTGTTGTTGACTGCATTAATCTTGAAAGTATTACAATACCATCGGATGTTAACGATATTGGCGAGAAGGCATTTGGATATATTTTGGATAATAGAGATTTGGTAAAAAAAGAAAATTTTAAAATATATGGAGCAGATGGAAGTGCAGCACAAAGATATGCAAATGATAATAACTTTGAATTTATAGAGATAAAAAGTGTAAGTTCTGAGGACGGAATAAAAATTGAATATACAAATGATACTACAATAGGAGAAGAAGACGTAAGTATAAGTCTTGTGACAAAAGAACTTTCAAATAGTGACCCTGAATATGCAAAAATTAATTTTGATGGAAAAATAGAAGATACAGGTATAAAACCTGATACAGTACAATTTATTGCTTACGAAATATCATTAAAAAATGAAAGCGGCGTGACAGTGCAGCCGGATGGGAATGTTCTTGTAAAGATACCAGTGTTTTCAGATTATAATAGCAAAGATTATAAAGTTTACTATGTTAATGAAAAAGGACAGTTTACCAATATGAATGCGGAGTATCAGTCAGGATATGTGGTGTTTACAACAAAACATTTCAGCACATATCTTGTGACTAGGACTAATTTGGTATCTTCAGATGATGTTACCTACGGTGATGCCAATGGTGACGGAAAAATCGACAGCCGTGACGCTGTAGTAATTAAAAAATACGTTGCGGGATTCACAGGATTTACAATCGATCTTGATGCAGCAGATGTCAATGCCGACGGAAAAGTTGACACAAGAGATGCAGTGAAAATACTTAAAAAGATAGCAGGTTTTGATGTGACGCTTGGTGAAGCGTAATGAAAGTTTAAATATAATAATATTGATATGGCGGCTGCGAGTCGTCATGTCAATTAATACAGGAGGATAGTTTATGAGAATAAAAAAAATTACAAAAAAGACATGTAAAAGCATAGCATGCATTGCACTGTCAGCAGGGCTTGTATTTACAGGACTTCCGTTTGCTGGAGCAAATTCAGGAAACAGTAAATGGCAGGAGAGTGCAGCGACAGGACTTATGCAGGTTCAGGCGGCACAGACAACTTATGATTACACGGTTGGCAATTCAACGTACACTTACACAATTTTGACAGATGATACTGTTAAAATAACAAAATACAAAGGAACAGACGAAAGTATTGTTATTCCTTCCGAGATAGACGGTAAAAAGGTGATGGTTATAGGAAGTTCGGCATTTTATGGATTTAAAAGTCTTAAAAATATAGAAATTCCTGATGGAATTACTTCGATTGAAAACTATGCTTTCTGCCAATGCTGGTCAATAACGAGTCTTTCGGTTCCTGAAAGTGTTACAAGCATTGGAACGGGTGCGTTTAGATTTTGCGGTGATTTGAAAGAGATAAAGCTTCCATCAAATCTTACTGTTTTATCAGACAGCCTTTTTGGAGCTGATGCAAATCTTGAATACATAACATTTGGTGATGCTGAAAAAACAGATACAGTCATTATACCTGAAACGGTTCAAAAAATGGGTAATTACGTATTTATGAACTGTGAAAAAATAAAAAATATCAAGCTTCCGTCAAATCTAAAAAGTATAGGAAAAACCTGCTTTCAAGGCTGTATCTCATTAACAGGCCTGTTTATACCTCAAAGTGTAGAATCAATAGGAGGCGGAATTTTTGGAGATTGCGATGCTTTACAAAGTGTTGAGATTGAGGATGAAAATAATAATTTCATATTCAAAGACGGAATATTATACGATGTGAAAAATGGAATACTTGTCAGTGCGGTAAACTCACTGATACCAGAAAAAGTAATCGTAGACGAATGTACAAAGACTATAGATTATTCTGCATTTGCTGATTGTAATAATCTTTATGAGATTGAAATACCACAGGGAGTTGTAAACATTGGTGAAAAAGCGTTTGCAAGACTTGATAATTTGAAAAATATTGACATTCCTGACAGTGTTACCAATATTACGACATTGGCATTTTATAGATGTAACGGACTTGTTTCGGTACAAGTTCCCGGAAGTGTAACAGCAATTAAAAATGGTACGTTCAGGGAATGCAATAATTTAAAAAAAGTTATATTAAATGAAGGTATAACAGGCATTGAACAGTATGCATTCTATGACTGTGAATTATTAGAAGAAATCAGTATACCAGGTACAGTAACTACTGTTGGTAACTCTGCATTTTATAGATGTAAGAACTTAAAAAGTATTGAAATACCTGAAGGAGTTACAAAGATAGATGGTTCGGCATTTATTTTTTGTTCGTCACTAGAGCAGATTAAATTGCCACAATCACTTATGTCAATAGGTTCGGGTGCATTTGACAACTGCACATCACTTATATCAGTAGAACTTCCGGATAATGCTATAATTTCAAGCAATACATTTAAGGAATGCAAAAATCTTTCTGATATAGTCATTTCGGATACCAATAATAACTATATTGTAAAAAATGGCATTTTATACAACAAAGCTATGACAAGTGCAATTTATTGTATTCCTGCATCAGGAGTTGAAGAAATTAGTATAGAAAACGGAGTTACTACAATAGATAGTAATCTGTTGTTTAGTGGGAATGTAAAAAAGATTAACATTCCAAAGTCAGTTACAAAAATAAATGCGGCTGCATTTATGTATTGTTATGATTTGCAATCAATTAATGTAGACAGTCAAAATGACAAGTATATGTCTGAAAAAGGGATTTTATATAATAAAGATATGACAAGAATACTGTGTTATCCTGCCGGTATTAAAGCCACAGAATTTTTTGTGCCTGATACAGTAAAAACTATCGGGGATTTTGCATTTTATGGCACAAAGGCTTTGGAGAGCATAAATATTCCTGACAGCGTTACGAATATTGGCACGGATGCTTTTGGAGAATGCAGCGGACTAAAAGAAGTAGTAATTCCGGATTCTGTGACAAGCATGGGAGAGGCTGTATTTTATAAATGTACTTCATTGGAAAAAGTAAAACTTTCTGTCAATATAACAAGTCCTAATCCAGCGGTATTTCAATATTGTTCAAGTCTGAAAGAAGTAGTACTGCCTGAAAGCATGAAGTTTATATCATTTTTTATGTTTTCATATTGTAAAGAGATTACAAATATTGTACTGCCTGATACATTAACTTCTGTTTTAAGAAGTGCATTTCAAAATTGTGATAATCTTAAAAATATTACAGTTCCTAAAAATGTAACAACAATACAGGATTATGCGTTAGGATATTATTATGATGAACAGAGTGCAACATATAAAAAATATGATGATTTTACGATATCAGGCTATGCCGGAAGTAAGGCACAGGAATATGCCGAGGCAAACGGAATCAGATTTATTGAGCTTAACGAAAAAGAGACTACAGACGGAATCAAGATAGAATATTCAAAAGATGATTCTTCAATAGGAGGAGACAATGAAGAAAAAATTAGTCTTGAAAGCAGGCAGCTTACAGAATCGGACAAGGAATATTCAAAGATTGATTTTACAGGAAAAATAGAAGATTCAGATGTAAAACCTGAAGACGTAAAATCTGTTACATATGAGATTTCGCTGAAAAACGAGAGCGGACAAACAGTTCAGCCGTCCGAAAAAGTCACAGTTAAAATACCTGTTCCTGACGGCTACATGGGAGAGAACTGTAAGGTTTATTATGTGAATGAAAAAGGTAAGTTTACTAATATGAATGCAGTTTGTCAAAATGGATTTCTGATTTTTGAGACAGGACATTTCAGTACATATCTTGTAACAGAGACTAATATAAAGACAGTTTCTGAAATAACCTACGGTGATGCCAATGGTGACGGAAAAATCGACAGCCGTGACGCTGTAGTAATTAAAAAATACGTTGCGGGATTCACAGGATTTACAATCGATCTTGATGCAGCAGATGTCAATGCCGACGGAAAAGTTGACACAAGAGATGC
>ENA-ORMN01001328-ORMN01001328.1-human-gut-metagenome-genome-assembly--contig:-NODE-1328-length-24750-cov-5.071917_pt1 | contig 24750 bp, 20 predicted proteins | sample MGYA00242102_ERZ508993 | MGnify/ENA primary metagenome ERZ508993 (study PRJEB26280, sample SAMEA2338770) | human gut metagenome | biome: human gut; feature: human-associated habitat; material: faeces...
TCAACATGCATTTTATGTGTGTTTGAACCAGAGTGAAGCATATGCACCTGCAGAAATAACGAGAAAGTCTGTTTGTATGAATGAAGATATTGGAGAGATTCTGAAAGAACTGTAGACTTGTGATAAAGAGCGGTTGTGAACGGAGTGAACAGTGACAAAAGAGGGTATGATAAAATGATAATACAAACCCGGAATCCATAGGACAAAATTATGAAAACAGACAAATAAACGTCCCAGGAAGGGTGGGTAGAAGGAAATTTTTATGAAATCCGGACCTGCCCAAACCTTTAATAATTGATAATACGGATTGTCCGGCGAAAAGCAAAAATAACCCCGGCAATGTCGGGTAAAAATAAAAAAATGCGCACAGCGCAAATATTTTTAAGGAGGAAACAATGAAAGGTACAACAGAGAGAACAGAGAGAAAACAAAAATTTTTCCGTTTTGCGGCAGGACTTCTGGCAGTGCTCATGATGATTCCCGTCATGGCTTCCTGTAAGAAGAAAAAGGGAGGCGATGAGGAGGACAACACCGTCACCACCGAAAGCGGAGACACGACCCAGCGGAACGTGCTGGACGGCGTGGACTTCGGCGGCAAAGAGCTTGGCGTCCTGTACTGGAAGAGCGGCAACCTTCAGGAATACGTTCCCAAGTATGACTCGGCAGACGAGATCAACCAGGAGGTGTACAACCGCAACGAGGCGGCAAAGTCCCGCATTGGTGTAAACGTCGTCTGGACGGAGTGCACCGGGGCAGGCTATGGCAAGCCTTACATAGAGATGGCTTCCAACGACGCACAGACCGGCGGCGTATTCGACATTTTCTGCGGTCAGAGCCGTGACGCCGGTCCGCTTGCCATTCAGGGATTGTATTCCAACCTGAAACAGTACGAGTACATCGACCTCGAATCCCCCTGGTGGGCGACGAGACTGGCAAAAGACTGCACCATTTACGACAAGCTTTTCTTCTGCACCGGAGACATTTCCACAAACCTTGTCTTTATGACGAGTGCGATCTTCTTCAATAAAGATATGGTGGAAAACTACCACATCAACGATGCGATCAAGGAAAAATACGGCGCCGAAGATCTGTACGATCTGGTGGAACAGGGCAACTGGACCTACGAAGCCATGATGACCCTGAGCCAGGATATTTATTTTGACAACGACGTAAACGAAAAGAAGTCGGAGGCGGATACCCTCGGATTCGGCACCTACGGTACGCTGGTGGATAACTTCTGGTACGGCGCCGGCTATATGATGGTAGACGTGAACGAGGACGGACTGAAACGCTCCAACGACTACACCGGCAAGGTTGACGAGGTGACCTCTATCCTGTTCATGTGCAAGAACTTCTTCACCAAGGACGGCGCTCTGCTCTTTGACCGTGTCGTGACCAAAGAGGTTTACAAATCGGTGCGGGATTCCTTCCGTGACGGTCGCATCATGTTCTCCATGGCGCCGGCGTCCCACGCACTGGTCGGTGCGTACAACGCAAAGGAAGGACTGCGGTACGGTATTCTGCCTATTCCGAAATATACGACAGAGCAGGACGGTTATTCTTCGGTAAACTCTCACCACTATTCCCTGTACGGCGTATCCACCGCAAGCAATAAGCGGGATGCCGCAGCGGCATTTCTGCAGGCGCTGGGCGAGGCGTCCTACACCACCACCCGGACGATGATCTACGAAAAGACCATGTCGGGTAAGCTTTCGGATACCAGCAGTGATGAAAAAATGTGGGATTACGTTGTCAAATCTCAGACCTTTGACCTCGGTCGTATCTTTGCGGACTCCATTGTCGGAACCAATGATAGCGGCAAGCCGGTCAAGATCACCCTGGACGTGTTCGCTACCAAGGTCAAAAAGGGAAGCGACACGTGGAATTCCTCGGTGGACGCATGGAAAAACCAGCTTGCCACCTGTTGCAATACCATCAACGAATCCATAAGGAAGAATGAAAACTGAAAATAAAAAACAATAAGAGAGGATCTTACGATGAAAAAAGCGATTGCCTTGTTTCTTGCGCTTTGCATGACGCTCCTTACGCTTCCTCTTATGTCTGCTTATGCCGCCGATGTACAAAATCCGGTGAGCAATGTGTCACATGACGACACGTGGACGGCAATTTCCGATTACGCCGGGCTGAAAGCGCTTACGGCTGACGGAAAATATTACCTGACGGCGGATATCACCATTGATGAGGACCGCACCGAAGCGCTTTTCAACGGAACCTTTACCGGCAGCTTTGACGGCGCCGGACACTCGATCACCTTTGCCTCCGGCAAGGGACTTACCCTCAGCGCAAGCGGCGCTATGCTGTTCCAGACCGTAGGTACCGATGCCAGCATCACCAACCTGGCGCTCGGCACCGAAGCGGCTCCGGTCACGCTGAAGCTCGGTACTCTGACGGAAAAAGAAACCCTCTGCGGACTTCTGGCTGCCGAGACCGGCGGTGCAGTAAAGACCATTTCCAATATTCACGTCTACGTCAACATGGACGCATCGGCGTCGTTGGCGCTGAATTTCGGCGGCTTGTTCGGCAGTCTGGCAAATTCGGTTACTGTTCAGGGGTGCAGTGCGAACGGCTCGATCACGCTTGACGGTTCCGCTCAGAATGAGTTGCTGAACGTAGGCGGCATCACCGGCATCGTGCGTACCGGAGGAACGGTTCGCCTTACCGACTGTGTGAACAAAGCGAACATCGTTCTGAAAAACACGAAAAAGGCGGCATCCGGCGTCGGCGGTATGATAGGCAGTATTCTTTTTAAATCGGGAAACAACAACCCGGGTCTGATCATCCGCAACTGCGCAAATCTTGCACAGCTTGACTGCGTGAAAATCTGCGGCGGTATCATCGGATACATTGCCAACAAACCTTCTGGCTCAAACCTGAAAGCTATGAAGATCGCCGGATGCTATCAGTCCGGCACGGTCATGGCTGGGACCCGTGGCGGCGGAATCGTCGGCAGTGTGGTTGCCAACAGTACGAACCCTCTGACGATCTGCGGATGTCTGAATGTGGGTACGGTAAAAGCGACCGCCGCCAGTGCGGTGATTGCCGGAATTCTGGGACAGAATTTCAAGACCGCAGATTGCACGATCACGATGTGCCTGCAAAAAGGCTTGGTGGATGCCAACGAACTGGAGAGCATTACCGCAGAAGAAATTGTTGCCAATTACAAGACGGGTGTTTGCACCGTGGAGAATTTCCCGGAGATCACGACCGACAATTTCACCATGAAGCAGACGGCGGCTGTCCGGATCGTGGAGCCGATGGGCATCCGGTTCACGGCAACAATCAATGCCGATCTGTATCAGCAGTTGGTGGAGAGCTTCGGAGATATGCTGGAGATCGGTACCCTGATCGCACCCGAGCAGTATGTAAAGGATGCGGGCGATTTCACCGTGGAAAAGCTGGAAGCCCTGCGGACTGAAAAAGATATCGCCACCCCCACCTATCTTGCCTGCGTCTATGAAGAAACGGTGAAAAAAGGCAGCTTTACCGGCGCCATTACCGCCGAGGTCCCCGAGCAGTATTCGCTGAATTATACGGCAATTTCCTATATCGCCGTGGTAGTGGGAGGCGAGAGAGTCATCCTTGCCTATGCGGCAGAGGCGACCGTGCCGGTCTCCATGGCGACGATTGCAAAGCTCGCTTACGACGACCCTGACGAAAGCTTCACCGAGGAGCAGAAAGCGGCGCTTGCCAAATATTTTGCCGGACAGTCGGCAGAATAAGCGGAGGCTGCCATGAAAAAGATAACGGCTGTTTTACTGGCTTTGCTTCTTGTCGTCGCAATCTTTACCGCCTGCAAAAAGAAAGCCGACGTGACGGATGACGCTCCTACCGGATCGCAGACCGAACAGAGCACGACGGGCGCAAAGAAAGACGAGACGACCAGGCGCACGGACAGCGGAACCGGTGGACCCGGCTCCGAAAAGCCCGGCGAGGATCCCGGCAAGGATCCCGGAGAAGATCCGGGCGACGATCCTGCGGACTCCGGAGAACGGGACTATACCAAGGATTATGACATTCCGGGTGCCGGAGCGATGATCTCCGTATTTCCCGGGATCAGGAGGACTTTGGGATGAAGAAAAAATATGACGCTCCGGCACTGGGAATGGTGACGGCGACCGACGTGATCACAACTTCCGATCCGTTTGTAAACGAGATCAAGTGGGATTTTGATTACATCGTATAAGCAGGTAAGCGTGCGGGTTGAGGGGACCCCTCAACCCGCCGGGTTGCAAAGAAAAAGGAGTTTATCCATGAAAAAAATACTTTTGACAGGGTGTCTGATTCTGCTGGTAGCGCTTGCCCTTACCGGCTGTAAAAAGGATAACATAACGGACGATGGCACGAAGGCACCTATAAAGACCGACGTGACCACGGAAAACGGGAAGAGCGTACCGGAGGACAGTCTGCGGTTGATTGACGGAGGCAACGTGAATTTCAGAATTATATACCCTGAGAACAGTGCGGTTCTGGAAGGCGAATCGGCGGGCATCATCCGCACGGCGGTTGAGAAGCTCGGAGACGATTTCAAGGTTCAGAGCGCCAGCGACTACATCGGCAGAGACGAAACTTATGATAAAAACACCATTGAGGTCCTGATCGGTGCTACGGCATATGAGGAAACGGCAGAGGTGCTGTCCTCCATTTCCTACGGCGACTGGGCACTTCGTGTCGTCGGCAACAAGATTGTGGTGGTCGGCTATGTGCAGGAGGGCACCCGCTCGGCGGCGTACGCTCTGCGGGATATGCTGAAAGAGCGGCTGGCTGAGGGTGGAAAGACTCTGTACCTGGAGCGTTCCGCAAAGGCGGACGGTGTGCTGTACGCCGCCGCAGATTCTCTGCCGGCGTATGAGACGGCTTCCGGCAAGCTGGGGCTGGTGAATTCCGGCGACAACTGTACGACCATGACGGTGAAAAACACCAGCGAAAGCGAGCTTACGGCATACCGGGAAAAGCTGGTTGCCAAGGGCTATCGGATGCACGATTCCTACCGGATCCTGGATACCGACAATCTGTATTTCTCCTACGTCACCGACCAGTATCAGGTTACGATCGTTTACGTTCCTGCCGACAACATGGCAAAGATCATGGCAGAGTCGATTACAGACACCACGCTGATCCCCAAAGCAGCGGAAAGCTATACAAGTGTCTGCGAGCCGAAGATGTGGCAAGTGGGAATTACCGATACCGAGACGACCGATATCTACAACGGTATGAGCTATATTTTCCGTCTGGCGGACGGTAGCTTCATCATCGAGGACGGCGGCTACGACGACAGAATCAAAGCCGACTTCCAGAACGGCAGAAGAATTTACGAGCTTCTCCGGGAATATGCGCCGGATAAGAACAACATCGTAATTTCGGCGTGGATCATTTCCCATGCGCACACCGACCATATCGGCGCTTTGGATTACTTTGTCAACGCTTATCTGAAGAAGCCGGAGATCACGATGAAGAACGTGATCTGGAATCTGCCCGGTGAGGGACAGATCAAGGCGGTTGCGGGCATGGCGGCAAAAGTCGATGCTTACCGTGATATGACGAGAGCGCTGAAAGCGGCAAACGTCAACATCGTCAAGGCGCACCCGGGTCAGTGCCTGCGGTTTGCGGATGCGACGGTGGATATCATTTATTCCTACGATATGTCCTCCGAGCTTCCGGTGGTGTCCTTCAACAGCACCTCGCTGATTACCCGGCTTACGATTTCCGGAAAGAAGATCATCCTGACCGGAGACACGACCGGCGATTTCGGTTCGGCTATGGCGCTGAAAATGTTCGGCAGCGCCCTGAAGTCGGATATGCTCCAGTTGCCGCACCACGGCTGGTTCAACGACGGTTCCTCCCAGGAGCTGTTCTATCGCACGATAGATGCGGACCTGATTCTGTGGCCGGCGGGAGGCGGAAAGAAGTATACCTTTGTCCGCAACGGTGCGGCGCACCTGAAATACTTTGAGGGATACGTCAACTACTACACGGAGGCAGAGCTTGCCGCCGGAAAGCAGGTGACGCAACCCAACAAGATCATTCTGCTTGCGGGATGGCAGGTGACCGAGGTGAGACTGAGCAAGCCCACCGCTTCCGCATGGACCAATTACATCCGTGTAGAGGGAAATCAGACCTACGAATAATCCTGAATAAAACAACCGGATAAGGGAACCTTTGGCAGTACCTTTTGCTTGACGAAAGTCGGAAAATGTGTTACAATATAAAAAAAGGTACTGCCGGAGGTATGCTATGAAACCATCCACTCCCTTATCCGGGCTTGCACGCCGGAGATCGATCCTGGATTACGCAGTGATCGTGATAGCCGGCGTGTTTCTTGCGTTCGGAACCACCCTGTTTGTCATTCCCAACAGCTTTGCGCCGGCGGGCATTACCGGCGTTGCCGTGATGGTGCAGTACAAGCTGGGCTTCAGCGTGGGTTATCTGTCGTTGCTTATCAACGTGCCGCTCTGTATTTTTGCTTTCTTTGCAATCGACCGACGGTTTGCGGTGCGGACCGCCGTCTTTTCGGTGGTTTACTCGGTTGCGTATCTGCTGTTCGGTATGGCAGATCTGGAGGCGTGGAAATATTATGCGGGCGGAATCGACACCATTTATCCGGTCATTATCTCCGGTCTGATCGGCGGGACCTGCTATGGCGCCGTTTTCCGCCGGAACGGTTCTACCGGCGGCACCGACGTGCTTTCCAAATATCTTGCCAAGGTGAAGCCGACGCTGAATTTTTTCTGGGTGAATTTTGCGCTCAACGCCTGCGTGGCGGCGGCAAGCTACTTTGTGTATGCGACCGAGGTGGACGGGGCGAGGATCTACGACTACAAGCCGGTTTGCCTGTGTCTGCTGTACTGCTTTATCACCAGCTTTATCGGAAACAAGATTATCAGCGGCTCCAAGGCGGCGTATCAGTTTATCATTGTGACCGAGGACGCCGTGACGATCGAGGAGCAGATCATGACCCGCCTGCATCACTCCGCCACGCATCTGGAGGGCTACGGAAGCTATTCGGGGGAGACCAAGGAGGTACTGCTCTGCGTGGTGAACCCGCATCAGCTGGTGGACTTTGAAAACATTATCCGGGAAAATCCCGGGAGCTTTGCCGCCATTCAGAAGGTGGACTTTACAATCGGAAACTTCCGGAACGTGAGATGATATGCTTGCGGATCGGTAGCCCCCAAAAAATTCAGCCGCCGGCAATTTGCCGGCGGCTGTTTTCGTCAGGATGTTTTTTGATTTTTCACGTCTCTTTTCCGGAGGCGGAAGATCAGGGTCATCAGCGCCTTGCCGTTGAAAGGGATGAGGGGGTAAAGGTAGCTGTGCTTTCCGTTGAGCGTTGTGTTGGTGGCGACCAGGATGATCGACAGCAAAAAGCCGGCGACGAACCCCCAGATGCGGAATGCGGCGGTCAGGATCAGCATCATAATCCGCAGGAACTTGACGGCGTAGCCCAGCTCATAGCTTCTCTGCGTGAAGTTGGCAATGGCGACAAACGCCATATACAGGATGACCTCCGGGATCAGCCAGCCGATGCTTACCGCAAAGTCGCCGAGGATCAGACCGCCGACGACAGACAGGGAATTGTTGAGCATATCGGGGGTGTTCAGAGATGCCAGACGGAGGGCGTCAATGATAAATTCCACCAGTAATAACTGGAAGAGAATCGGAAGCTCTCCGGTGGTCTGCGGCAGGGCAAATCTCAGCCAACCCGGCACAAAATCGGGATATTGCAACATCAGATACCACAGTGGCGTGATAATCAGAGTTAGAAAAAACACCACATATCGAACGAGACGAATATACGAGCCTGTCAGGGGCGGAAAGTAAAAATCGTTGGACTCCTGCACAAAGTCGAAAATGGTGGAGGGCAGTACCATGACCTGCGGGCTGTTGTCAACCAGGATCAGCACGCTTCCCTCCATGAGCTGTGCCGAGGCGGCGTCCGGACGCTCAGTAGTCCGGATCTTCGGGAAGGGGTTGTACCACCTGGTTTTGATCAGGCACTCCGCAAGCGATTCGTGTCCCACCGTGAGGGCGCCGGTCCTGATAGAGGAAAGCTTGTTCCGCAGTTTTTCCACGTACTTCCGGTCGGCACGGTCTGCCATATAGCACAGCACCACGTCGGTCCGGGAGTCCTCGCCGATCGTCAGATATTCCATGGTCAGCGAGGGGTTGCGGATGCGGCGCCGGATCAGGGCGGTGTTGAAGATCAGGGTCTCCACAAAACCGTCCCGTGCGCCCCGCATGACCCGGTCGCCTTCCGGCTCCTGCGTTTCCCGTGCCGGGTAGGTACGGGTGTCTACGATCAGCGCAGAGGTGCCGAAGGTGCTTCCGAGAATCAGGGTGGCGCCGGACATGACCATCTGCACCATGGAATCGGTGTTTTCGGTCATGTCGGTTTCCACGTAGGGGAGGTTCTGCTCCATAAAGCTCTTGGCGTCCGGCGGGAAATCCTTTATGGACAGAAAATAGATCATCAGCTTTTGCATGACCGAGTCTTTCACAAAGCCGTCGATATAGTAAAGCGTGATCTCTCCGTCCGCAAATTTCAGCTTTTTGTTCAGCACGTCGAAGTTCCGGTCCACGTGCAGAATATCGTTCATCAGAGCTACGTTCTGATTGTAATCTGAAGTAAGACAGCGCATACTAAAGTCTCCTCCGAAAAATCATTCGAGGGTTAGTGTGCGCTGTTTTGTGTAAAATTATGTGTCAGAATATCGCACAATATGAAAAAATAAAAGCGTTGTGCAACAAGAATGCATCTATATTTTATTGTAAAATACAACACTTAAGAATTTCCAGCAGTGAAAGAAAACACAATTGTAATTATCATCACAATATAATATGTGCCGGAATGCCATTTTCAAAACGCACGTCATATTCTCCATGAATCAGAGGAAGCAAGTATTTACAACATTCATCGGTTACATTGTTGCGCAGATCATTGATAAATTCATCCGGCACGTAACGTGTTCGGTTGGCAATTTCCGACACATTCCGATGCGAGATCCGGCAACTGTACGGCGCCGTGGAGAATCTTTCATAGACCATGGTTTCACCGCTTACGCCCGCAAGCGCCGCTTCCACTGCGGCTTTGCCGATCTCCACCGATTCCCGGATATCGGTCAGGGAAAGGAGATGCCCTGCACAGCGCTGGAGGATGTTCAGCTCCACCGAGCGCACCTTGCAACCGAATTTTTCCTTTACCATATGCTCCAGTGCCTTTCCGGTCCCCGCCAGATAGCGGTGCCCGAAAATGTCGGTCACGCCGTTCTGCGTTCCTTCTCCCACGTATCTGCCGTCGGCAAAGCGCAAGCCCTCCGATACGGCGATCACCACGTTGGGGTGCTTTTGCAGGGCGGTAGCGGTGTCCTCAAAAAAGCGGTCGGCGCAAAACGGATACTCGGGCAGATACACATAGTCGGGAGCCTCACCGCCGCTCAGCCGTCCGAGAGCGGAAGCGGCGGTGAGCCATCCGGTGTCACGTCCCATGATCTCCACCACGGTCACCGCCTTTGTGGTGTACACGGCGCAGTCCCGCAGGATCTCGCTGACCGACGTGGCGATATATTTTGCCGCCGAGCCGAAGCCGGGCGTGTGGTCGGTGTGCATCAGGTCGTTGTCGATGGTCTTTGGCACCCCGACAAAGCGGCAGTCGTAGCCGGTTTTCTTTGCATATGCCGTCATCTTGGCGACCGTGTCCATGGAATCGTTGCCGCCTATGTAAAAGAAGTACCGGATGTCGTACCGGCGGAGCACGTCAAAAATCGTCCGGTACACCGCAACGTCGCCGGGAAGCTCCGAATGTACGTCCGGGAGCTTTTTTCGGCAGGAGCCGAGTGCGGCGGCGGGGGTCTGCTCGAGGAGCCTGCGGGCGTCCTCGGTTTCAAACAGGGGGGCAAGGGGAAGGAGCCGTTCGTTCTGCAAGCCCTCAATTCCGTTTCTCATGCCGTACAGCGTTCCGATCGCCTCCGACGCCATTGCCCCCCGAATCACGCCGGCAAGGGTTGCGTTGATTGCCGCAGTCGGACCGCCCGACTGTCCCACGATTGCATTGCCTCTCAAAAGCTCCATTTTTTCTCCTTCTGTTTGCCGTATCGGCATTTGATTTCGTTCCGTCCTCCGTTTGGCACGGCAGGCGGAGATCCACTCTTTATTTTACCACAGAAAGGCGTCGATGTCAACAAAAACGGACGTCCTGTGCGGGAATATTCTTTGCCGGCGCTCATAAAATGACATTAGAGCGCATGGGAGGGGAGACACCGAAAACGCCGTGCGCAGGAGGAAGCATGATTTCTGATCTTTTGGCGGCGCTGTCCGGCTTTGTTCATATGATACTCGGCTTGCAGACGCCGCAGAATTTTCCGCCGCCCCTGCCCGCCCAGAAAGAAAAGGAATATTTCCTTGCCATGGAGGCGGGGGACGCCGAGGCAAGGGAAAAGCTGATTCTGCACAATCTGCGCCTGGTGTCCCACATCGTGCGGAAATATTACGCCACGGGGAAAAACCAGGAGGATCTGGTTTCGATCGGAACGCTTGGGCTGATCAAGGCGGTGGATACCTTCCGGGTCTCCAACGGCGCCCGGTTTGCCACCTACGCCGCCAAGTGCATCCAGAATGAGATCCTGATGCAGTTCCGCTCCCAGAAAAAACATTCGGTGGAGGTGTCGCTCAACGAGACGATAGACGTGGACCGGGACGGCAATCCGCTGACCTACATCGACGTCATCAGTTGTGATGAAAGTATTTCCGCCGAGATCGAGCGGAAAATTTCGTCCGACCGGGCGCTCCGGTACGTGTCCACGTTGCTGACCGAGCGGGAGCGGCAGATCATTACCCTGCGTTACGGTCTGAATGGCGGTACCATGATGACTCAGCGGCAGATTGCGGAGCTTTTGAAAATATCCCGCTCTTATGTCAGCCGGATCGAAAAAAGCGCCCTTGAAAAGCTGTCGGAAGCTTTCCGCTGAGCGCCGCCGTATGAAAATAAGTGCGTGAAAGGTGAGATATGAAACGCTGGACCGTTCTTTTCTTACTGCTTCCGGTGCTTTTTCTTTCTGCCTGCGCCGGGAAAAAGGACGTAAAATGCGAGGTGATCCTGGAGGAGATCGCCCGGGAGATCGGCGGTGGTTCCAAGGAGGACGCTCTGTCCGGTCTGCCGGCGGGGGAGGTCTACGTGCCGGGAAAGGCGCCGGGCGAGGAGGGGTACCTTTCGCCGTTTGTGCTGGAGTCGCTGTACGGCGCCCATGCCGAAGAAGCATTTTCGCAGATCGAGGATTACGCCGTGTACCTTTCGTCGGTTGCCGAGCCGTATGAGATCGCCGTTTTCCGGTGCTGTACCGTGAGCGACGCCGACGGGGTGGTGGAGCTTTGCCGGGAGCGGCGGGATCTGTTGCAGACGCTTTTGCGGGATACCGATTTCCGGCAGATGACCGACTGCATCCGGATTATCCGCCACGGAAAATACGTGGTGATGACGCTTACCGCCGACCCGGGCAAGACCGAATCGGCGGTAAGGGGGGCGCTGAACTGAATTTTGGTACCGGTCAGTGAAACAGCCCGATCAGCCAGTAAATGACACCGTACAGGGCGCCCGAGAGAGTTCCGTAGAGCAGGACCGGACCCGCTACGGTAAAGATCTTTGCGCCGACGCCCAGCACCAGTCCCTCCGACCGGCTGTCGATGGCAGGGGACGCCACGGCGTTGGCAAAGCCGGTGATAGGCACCAGCGTGCCTGCGCCGGCATACCGGGCGATCTTGTCGAACACCCCGATTGCCGTCAGAAAAACGGCAAGAAAAATGAGGGTCACCGAGGTGAGCGTGGCGGCGTAGTCCCGCTCCATGTGGCACAGGGAGGTAAAGATTGTGCTTAACCCCTGCGCCAGTACGCAGATAGAGCCTCCGACCCAGAATGCCCGGAGACTGTTGCGAAGAACGGGGGACTTCGGCGCATGGGCGGCGGCGTATTTCCGGTATTGATTTCTGTCGATATTCATAAAAACACCTCATATTTCCGGCTGTGGCGGAGAACGGAGGAGCTTTTCCGCCTTGCCGATAGCCTTTGCGGATAGTATTTCCGCATTTTTTGTTTTTATCCCTCTTTACAACCGGTCCGGTTTGTTGTATAATAAATAAGAATGATCCGGCGTGGTCCGGGTCGGAATGATTGTAAAAAGGAGTCAGAATTATGGCAGACTGGAATACCATTCGTGAGAGCGTTACCCGGGCGGCGGACAAGGCGGCAAAGGCTACCGGCTCGCTGGCGGACACGGCGTCTCTCTACGTCCGGGTCAAGACGACCGAGGCAAAGCTGGACGGATACTATACGGCGCTTGGAAAGCTGACGTATAAACAGTTGAACACGGGCGAGGCGCAGACCGAGAAAATTGCGGAGACGATCCGTTGCATCGACGAAGAACGGGCGAAGCTGAAAGACCTTCACAACCGGATCGAGATCGAAAAGGCAAAGAGACGGGCGGGAGCCGACAGCGCCGAAAAAATAGAAGAAGCGGTGGCAGCCTGCCGGAAAACGGCGGAGGCGGAAAGCTCTGCCGACGGCACGGAAAGCGCAGAGTAAAAGCACTGACCTGCCGTGAAAGAGACAGAATAACAAAACGGTAGGGAACCTATGCCGTGGTGAGGAGACAGCAATGGAAGAAAACAAGAAGATAACGTCGAAAAAAATCGGACTGCTGGTTCTGATACTGGCGGTGGTTGTGTGCGTTGCCGGGGTTCTGATCTATATCGGATGCCACAAAAAGGGCGACGACGTGGTGACCGAGGAGACGACTCTGACCGAGGAAGATCAGAAGAATGCGGTGGTAAAAGCCTTCAATCAGGACGGCGTACTGAAGATTTCCGGGACCAACGTAAGGAGCCTGTTGGAACAGCTTCTGGGAACGGATGCGTTTGAAGTCACCGTGAAGGACAGCGGCGAGGCGGAGATCCTGGTCGTTTACAAGGACGGATATATTTGCGAAGCGGGCGTGAACGGTGAAGAACGCAACGCTATGGCTTGGATGTATATCGGGGACGGCACCGATATGGCTTGCTTCCGGCAGACCGGTGAAGCCGGGCAGTGGGAGGGAGAGATCTCCTCTGTCTTTGGCGTTCTGCTTCAGAGCGGCATGGCAGGTCAGCTCGAAATCCCGGAAAAGCTGGAGCTGCCCGAACTGAAGGTCGGCGACCTGACGGTTGAGGGGGGCAGGATCGTGCTCAACAACGATTACATCAAAGTCGCTATCAAGGATTCCTCCGCATATAAGACGCTGACGGGTGCCGAAACGTCCGGCGCCGACGTCAAGGCGGCAACCGACGGCGTGATAGATGCTATCGTGGACGCATTCGGGCTGAAGGTGTCTTTCGGACTTTCCGGTACCAAGCTTGACGATATCAACGTCCTGGTGGATCTGGATACTTCAAACCTTTCGGATACGGTGAAAAACTATCTTCCGCCGATGCTGAAAGGCTCGGTTGATTTTAATCTGAACGATAAGGCAGACGCTCTGTCGGACGTGAAAGCCGATCTGGAGGTCAGTATCAAGGAACGTGCGGCAAAGATTCAGGCAGAGCTTAAGTCGGTTATCGTCGGCGACGTTCTCCGGGGACTGGACTGCTCGGTTTCCATGAACGTCGAAACTTCTAAGATAGCGACTTCCATTGCACCGGAGGGCGCTGAGAATTCCGAAGGCAGTTATTTCATCTATGGGGATGAATCGTTCGGCTTCCGGCTTGCGATAGATTTTTCCAGAACCGGGGCGGAAAAGGGAACCAAAGTCGTCGATATGGAGATCAGCACTTCCACAACGGCAACGAAGATCACGAAAGTGGATCCGGTTACCTCTGAGGAAAAAGACGTGACCGGGGAAGAAGAGGGTCAGCGGCTTGTAGAATACAGCGACGACAACAAGATAACCTTTGTGGCGCAGGTAACCGAGCCGGGCGTGCTCTCTTATCAGGCAGAGAAGAACGGTCAGCCTACGATCAGCGGAACCGCCGATTTCAATGCGGCGCCCTCCATGCCCGACGTTCCCGCCGAAGTTGCGGACTTTGTCAAAAACGAGATGAAAAAATAAATTCAATATTATTTCCCGGGGGCTGTCGCCATGTGCGACAGCCCTTTTTTCTTCCGCCAAAACCGGTCCGGGGCGGGATTTTAATTTATAGTTGACAAATTGTGGGGAATACGGTATAATAAAATTGTAGACGTAGCGTAATATTACAATATAAGGAGTGTGAACGATGAAAAAAACAAGACTGCTGACTTTGCTACTGGCTTTGATTCTGGGCATTTCTGTGGTTTTTTCCGGATGTCGCAAGGAGGCGGATACGGAGGCGGAGACCGAAGAAGTGACGCTGACCGTGGAAGAACAGAAGGATGCGGTGGTAAAAGCGCTCAACCAGGACAAACCGTTGAATTCCTCCGGTCTTGGCATAAGAGAATGGCTGGAGCAGATTCTGGGCACCAATGTGTTTGAAGCAACGCTTCAGGCAGCCGCCGACAAAAGCACGGCAGTTCTGTCTTACAAAGACGGATATCTCTACGTAACCGACAACAACAGGTGGGGTGAAAGCGAAGCAGAGACGTGGATGTATTTCGGTAACACCGATGTGGCAACCTTTAAACGGAGCCAGGTCACCGGCAAGTGGGAGGGTCAGCTTTCGTCTGCCGTGCAACAGGGGGATACGGAGCTCCGGCTGGATATTTTAGAGGAAATTTCATTTCCCAAACTGAAAGAGGGAGATCTCAAAACGGAGGGCGGAAAGGTTGTCCTCAACAACGATTACATCAAAGCGGCGCTCAAACAGCCTGCAATTTATGATCTTTTGTTTGAAGATGAAACGCTCACCAGCGACATGAAAGCGGCAACCAACGGGATACTGGACGCTATCGTGGACGCTTTCGGGCTGAAAGTTTCGTTCCGGTTTTCCGGCACGAGGTTCAGCAAGATCCATATTTCAATGGATCTGGACGCTTCAGAACTTTCAACCGAGGTAAAAGCGGCTCTGCCCACGACGATGAAAGGTTCGGTCGAGATCGGTCTGAACGATAAGGCGAACAATCTGACCAGCTTGAAGGTCAATCTGGAAATCGTCGGAGACGACGGCACGTTCAAAATCAACGCAAAGGTCAAGAACCTTATGGACGGCGACGTTACGAAAGGCGTGGACTGCAGCATTTCGATGGATATCAAGGATACCCAGGTGGTGGATCCCGAGGATATGGGCGGGGGCCTGGACGGCGACGGGCTGAAACTGTATGATTCCGTCATTGGGGATGAGTCGTACAACATCAGATTCCGGGCAGATTTTTCCAAGGCAAAGGCGGGAAGAGGAGCCACGGTCATTGATGCGGAAATGAGCTGTTCCACAACGGCAAAGAAGATCCTTACGTATCTTGGGGAAGAAGTGAGCGAAAAAGACGCCGGGGTAAAACTGAAAGATTTTGACCAGAAATTGAAGGTGACTTTCGTTGCAAAGGCGTCCGAGCCGGGTGTGATCTCTTTTGACATGGAAGCGAACGGGAATGATGCCGCAAGCGGCACGATGAATTTCAATGCGGCGCCGACGATGCCCGCCGTTCCCACCGAGATCCAGGATTTCGTCAGGAAGAAAATGAAATAATTTCAGCTTGTGAAGAATAAGCTGTAAGAAAACGGTACCAACGTCTTGATATAATTGCAGTATAAGGAGGATGAACGATGAAAAAGACAAAAATTCTGCTGGCGGTATTGACCTTGCTTTTGTGCGTATCCATGGTTCTTGCCGGGTGCCGCAAAACGGATGACGAGCCGCCGGAGGTAACGCTGAGCGAGGACGAACAGAAGGATGCGGTCGTGGAGGCGTTCAATCAGAGCGATACGATGAACCTTTCCGGTCTCAACGCAAGAGAGACCCTGGAACAGATTCTGGGGACCAACGTGCTTCAGCTGACGTACAAAATACCGAATATTGCAGAGGGCACTCTGGCGTACAAGGACGGCTACGTTTACGTAGACGCAGGCGAAAAGATGTGGCTGTATATCAACCGCACCGATGCGGCGCTCTTTGAGCGGAGCACGAGCACCAATCAGTGGGAGGGAAAGATCGTCTCTCTTGTCGGAAACCGTGAAAATTCGGTCAGCGTGACCGGAGACAGCAGTGCGTTGAGCGGCGTGAAGTTGCCGCAGAAGCTCACCCTGCCCGAGCTGAAAACGAGCGATCTGACCTTTGAGGGCGACCGGGTCGTTCTCAGCAACGATTACATCAAGGCGGTATTCAAACAGCCTGAAATGTATGAAGCTATCACAGGCACCAAAACGCCCGCCGACGACGTCAAGGCGTCAACCGACGGCGTGATAGATGCGGTCGTGGACGCATTCCGGCTGGAAGTATCTTTCCGGTTTTCCGGCACGAGCATCGGCAAAATCAGTGTGGCGGCAGATCTGGACACGTCCGGGCTTTCCTGGAAGCTGAAAAGCTCTCTCCCCAAAGCGCTGAAAGGTTCGATCGACTTCAATCTGAACAATAAGGCGGACACGGTGACCGGCATGAAAGTCGATCTGGAGCTTGGCGTGGATGAGAGTACGGCAAAGGTGAACGCCCAGATCAAGGTCATCCGGAAAGAGGGCGTTGTCAAAGGGCTGAACTGCACGTATTCCATAGACGTGAAGAACACAGAGCTTACCGTTGTCGGTGACGCTGCCGGTATTGCCCATCATATTTACGGCGATACGTCAAATTCCGGCAAGTTTATGGTGGATCTTTCCAAGGTGAACTCGTCAAAGGGGACAAAGGTCGTGGATGTGGAAGCGACCTATTCCTCCACGGCAAAGAAGATCATGAAGGTGAATCCTTTTATCAACACCAAAAAAGAAGTGAGCGAGGAAGAGGCAGGGCTGAAGCTGAAGGATTATAACAACAGCAACAAGGTGACCATTGTTGCGGAAGTGACCGATCCCGGCACGGTTTCGTACCATGGAGAGGTAAACGACGATATTTCCTGGTTCAGCGGAACGGCAAACTTCAATACGGCGGCGGTGATGCCCAAAATTCCCGCTAAGATCACCGAATTTGTAGAGCGCAAAATGAGATAATTTTTCCCCTGGGCTGTCGCTGAGTGCGGCAGCCCTTTTGAGCAGGAAACTTAAATTTTTAAATTATTGTTGACAAATCGTGAAAAATACGCTATAATAAAAACTGCACAAATCATTTTACGTGCAATATAAGGAGGATAACAACAATGAAAAGATCAAAACTGTTGGTCATGGTACTTGCTCTGGTTTTGTGTATCTCCATGGTTCTTGTTGGATGTAGCAAGAAAGACGACGTAATTGAAGAGGTCACCCTGAGCGAAGAGGAACAGAAGAACGAGGTTGTAAAGACGTTCAATCAGAATGAGTCTATCAGTCTTTCCGAGCTTAACGCAAGAGAATCCCTGGAAAAGATTCTGGGTACCAACGTATTTGAGCTGACGCTCAATAAAGGCGGCTATAAGTCGATCGTTGCGTACAAGGACGGCTATGTTTATACCGACATAAAGGAAGATGAATGGCTGTACATCGGCGCTTCTGACGTAGCTACTTTTGAAAAGAACCCGCTCACCAATAAGTGGGTAGGCAAGATCGTTGGCGGCAATAACGATTCGATGGGCATTATCGGCGGCGGCAGTGTGCTGAGCAAAGTACAGGTTCCGGAGGAGATTAAGCTTCCCGAGCTGAAAGCCAGCGACCTGACGGTTGAGGACGGCAAGGTCGTTCTCAGCAATGATTACATCAAAGCGGCAATCAAACAGCCCGACCTTTACAAGGCACTGACCGGCACCGAAACGCCTACCGATGATGTCAAAGCGGCAATAGACGGCGTGATCGACTCTGTCGTGGACGCATTCGGACTGAAGGTATCTTTCCGGTTTGCCGGCACAAAGCTCGGCAAGGTCAGCGTTTCGGTAGACCTGGATGCTTCCGGGCTTTCGGATGAAATGAAAAAGGTTCTTCCGCAGACTATGAAAGGCTCTGTTGACCTCAGCCTGAACGATAAGGCGGATGCTCTGACCGGCGTGAAAGTCAGCCTGGAAGCCGGCATGAATGACAGCACGGTAAAGATCAACGGCGAGCTTAAGACGGTTGTGGACGGCGATACGGTGAAGGGAATTGACTGCACCGCTTCCATAGACATCAAAAATACCAATGTGGCGCCTATGATGGTGGATATAGATATAGATACAGACGAAAGTAGCGATACTCCTCAGCCTTCCTATTCCGTCTATGGCGATGAGTCGTACAGTGTCAAGATTATGGTAGACCTTTCCAAGATTAAAGCTGAAAAGGGCGCTAAAGTTGTCGATGTGGAGCTGAATTCCTCCGTAACGGCAAAGAAGATCCTTGACGATGAAGGCAAAGAAGCAACCGAAGAAACTTCGGGTCTGACGCTGAAAGATTTCAACAAGGAAACAAAAACGACCTTTGTTGCGGAAGTGACAGAGTCGGGTGTGATTTCTTTCAGTGCAAAGGCTGACGGAACTATGCTGATAAGCGGCACGGTGAACTTCAATGCGGCACCGTCGATGCCCGAAGTTCCTGCCGAGATCACGGATTTCGTAAAGGACAAAATGAAATAATTTCACTTTGATCTTACCTCTGGGCTGTCGCCGTGTGCGACAGCCCTTTTGTTATTTCGTTTTTCCGCAAGCCAAAATTTTTTGTGTGGGAGCCGGCGCATTTGCGCCGGCTCCCATTTGCTCACCTGTCGCATTTCAGAAAAAACATCAAATATTCACAAAGTCTTTAGGGAGATTTTAGGCTGATACGGTATAATGACAGCAGAACCGGAGGAAAACGTCATAAATTTCCACCGACCGCAACCGGTTTTCCCAAGCGGGAAAGGGGTTACTGCCCACCCCCGGCAAGTCCGAAGCGGCAGACCACAAGATCCCTCCGCTCCCTCGGGCAGCGGAGTTGAAATAACCCGGTTTTCCGGGGAAAACGACAGAAAGGAAACGACATGGAATACCAGAGAGTTTTGAAACGCTATGAGCTGAAATACCGGATGACCGTGGAGCAGGCGCACAAGCTCCTTGAAGCCATGCGCCCGTATATGTGCCCTGATCGCTTCGGGCATTCCACCGTCCGGAACGTGTACTACGACACCGACAGCTACCGTCTGATCCGCCATTCGCTGGAAAAGCCGGTCTATAAGGAAAAGCTGAGGCTCAGAAGCTACACGCCGATCTCACCGCAGGACAAAGTCTTTGTAGAGCTGAAGAAGAAATACCGTTCGGTGGTGTACAAGCGCAGACTGACCCTGCCGGAAGGGGCGGCGGTCGGGTGGCTTGGCGGCGGGGAATATCCGGGCACGCCCCCCCAGATTGCGGACGAGATCGGATATTTCCGGGACTACTACGAGACCCTGCACCCCGCCGTTTACCTTTCCTACGAGCGTGACGCATTTGCCGCCGTGGACGGCAGTGACCTGCGCATCACCTTTGACGGCAACATCCGGGCAAGGCAGGATCGCCTGTCGTTGTGCGAGGAGCCGGGCGGGGTCTTGTTGCTCCCGACGGACGAGGTACTGATGGAAGTCAAGAACGCCGGGGCAATTCCGCTGTGGCTTGCCCATGCGCTTGACTCCATGGAGCTTCGGAAAACCTCGTTTTCCAAATACGGCGCCGCATATATGCAATTCATACGGGCATCCGTAAAATCAGAAAAAGGAGACTTTCAATATGCTGACTGAACTGTTCAAGGGGATTTTTGACACCGATGCGACCGAGGTGATTTCGGTATCCGATTTCCTGCTTTGTATCGTGACCTCACTGCTTCTGGGGCTTGTCATCGCCCTTGCGTACACCTTCCGCACCCGTTATACCATCGGGTTTGTTGCCACCCTCGCACTCCTGCCCGCCACCGTCTGCGTGGTAATCATGATGGTCAACGGCAACGTGGGGGCGGGCGTGGCGGTTGCCGGCGCCTTCAGTCTGGTCCGCTTCCGCTCGGCTCCCGGTTCGGCAAAGGAGATCGGCGCAATCTTTCTTGCCATGGGAACCGGTCTTATCACCGGCATGGGGTATCTTGCGTATGCGGCGCTGTTCACCCTGATCTTATCGGGTGCGGGGATGCTGTATTCCGTTCTGAACCCCGGTGCGGGGAAGCGGGCAAGCGCTTACCGGACCATGCGCATCACCATTCCGGAGGAGCTGGACTACGAGCACGTCTTTGACGACATCCTTTCGGAATATACCGACCGCTACGAGGTGACGGCGGTCAAGACCACCAACATGGGGAGCCTGTTTCGGCTCACCTACGACCTGAAAATGAAAAAAGGCGCCCGGGAAAAGGAAATGATAGACCGTCTGCGGGTGCGCAACGGAAATCTTGAAATTACGGTATCCCGTCAGGGAACCGAACACACCGAATTGTGAGGTAAGAAAAATGAAACGCATGAAATTTCTTTGTGTTCTGATGTCTGTGCTTCTCCTTGTACTTCTCGTACTCTGCTCCTGCCGGAAAACCTCCGGGGATTCCGACACCGCCGCAGTGACCACGCCGGGGGATGAGGAGCTTTCCCCGACCGAAACGGTTGCCTTTGACACCGATGTAAACGTGACGGTGACGGAGGGCGTGGTATCGCTCACCGGCGAAGAGGTGAGCATTACGCTTTCGGACGACGGGATCAGTTGTGATTCGGAGGCGGTGACGATCTCGGGCAGTACGGTGACTATCACAGACGAGGGAACCTACGTGGTTACCGGAAGTCTGTCGGACGGGCAGATCATCGTGGACGCCGAAAAGACCGACAAGGTAGAGCTGATCCTCAACGGTGTGGGCATCACTTGCGCTACCTCGGCGCCGGTTTATCTGAAGTGTGCGGATAAGCTGAAGCTGATGCTGGCGGAAGGCTCGGTCAACTCGCTGGTAAACGGCGGCTCTTACGTTGCCATAGACGACAACAACATTGACGCCGTGATCTTCGCCAAGGACGATCTGACGCTCAAGGGCAGCGGAACGCTTGCGATCCGGGCGACTGCCGGACACGGCATCGTTGCCAAGGACGATCTGAAAGTCACCGGCGGCACCTATATCATCGTTGCCGAAAAGAAAGGTATCAGCGTCAACGATTCTGCGGAGCTGAACGGCGGATCGCTCGCCATTACCTCGGGCACCGACGGAATCCACGTGGAAAACGACGAGGACACCACCCTCGGCAATTTTGAGGCAAACGGTGCCAATATCAAGGTGACCTCCGGCGGCGACGGCATCAGCGCCAGCGGCACGCTGACGGTGAACGACGGTTATCTGGAGATCGTCGCCGGCGGCGGTTACAAAGCCAAGGTGACCGACACTTCTTCCAGCACCAAGGGGCTGAAAGCCGAGGGCGTGCTGACGATCGCAGGAGGCACGCTGAACATCAACAGCCAGGATGACGCCATCCATTCCAATTCCGACGTAGTGCTGTCGGGCGGTAACGTGACGGTGGCAAGCGGAGACGACGGTGTTCACGCCGACAACAACGTGACGGTCAGCGACGGCGTTCTGAACGTGACCAGCAGTTATGAAGGGCTGGAGGGGCTGACGGTGGATATCACCGGCGGCACGCTCAAGCTGGTGGCAAGCGACGACGGCATCAATGCCGCAGGCGGTAACGATTCCAGCGGCTTCGGCGGCGGTTTTGGGAACGACCGCTTCGGACCCGGGGGCGGAAGTAGCAGTTCCTCTTCTTCCTCATCCTCTTATATCCGGATATCCGGCGGCGTCATTTACGTCAATGCGGACGGCGACGGCGTGGATTCCAACGGGGAACTGACGGTATCCGGCGGGGAACTGTACGTTTCCGGACCGACCAGCAACGGCGACGGTGCCCTGGACTTTGACGGAACCGGAACGATTACCGGCGGCACGGTCGTAGCGGTCGGCTCGTCCGGCATGGCGCAGAACTTCGGTTCTTCCTCCACGCAGGGATCTGTTCTCCTTACGGTCGGCAGCCAGTCCGCCGGCACGACGGTGACACTTTCGGACAGCGACGGCAACGTGCTGGTGTCCTACCAGCCGGAGAGCGCTTATGCTTCGGTGGTCATCAGCTGTCCCGGGCTGACGGTGGGTGAAAAATATACCGTAAGCGCCGGAAGCTACTCCAAAACCATCACGCTTTCCAGCCTGATTTATGGCAGCGGCGGTGGCATGGGAGGCGGCGGAATGGGCGGCGGTCCCCGGTAACGTCCAACAGAAATTCAGCCACCTTGGGGGTCCTGAAAAGACCTCCGAGGTGGCTTTTTTCGCTCAAATGGTCAAAAAATCAAAAAGAAGTTAAAATTGGACCCTTTTCCCATTAAAAAACCCCCTTGCAATTCTGCGAAAATCAAGTATAATGATGTTAGAAAAATTTTTCCGGATTATTTTACTTTGAAAGCTTTGAAAGGAAATACGATTATGAACAAGCATTTTTACGGTTCCGATACCCGGCGCTGTACGGTAGACCGACCGGTTGCCGCTCCGGCATTCAGACGCCGCTTTACTCTGGAGGTCATTCCCGACCGTGCCGAATTTTCGGTGTGCGGACTTGGATTTTATCTTCTTTGGGTCAACGGCACCCCGGTGACCAAGGGGGCGCTTGCGCCGTACATCAGCAACCCGGACGATATCTGTTACTACGATACCTATGACCTTGTCCCCTATCTGCGGGAGGGCGAGAACGTCATTTCTCTGATTCTCGGAAACGGCTTTATGAATCCGTTCGGCGGCGAGGTCTGGGATTTCCACCTTGCGGCGTGGATCGGTGCGCCCCGTGTGGCGTTTGAATTCTGCGCCTACAAGGAGGACCGGGCGGTTCTGCAGTTTGAGGCGGATGAAAAACTTGTGTGGCATCCCTCCGCCATTCTGATGGACGAAATCCGTCTCGGCGAGCTATATGACGCAAGAGAGGAGCTTCCCGGCTGGCAGTTGATCGACTTTGACGACAGCGGCTGGAAGCCGGCAATTCCCATGGACGCCCCCCGGGGAGACATGAGAATCTGCCATGCGGATCCTATTCGGGTGCAGGCGGAGAGAAAACCGGTGGAGATCGTCCGTGAGGGAGAGGCTTACCGGTATGATTTCGGCGTCAACTCTGCCGGGATCTTCCGCCTGAAGATTCAGGCAAAGCCGGGGCAGAAGATCACCATGAAAATGGGCGAGCGCCTGCTGGACGGCAAATTTGACAACAAGAATCTTGCATTCAGAAACTACGACTATTACGACGATTGGACGCAGAGCTGTGTGTACATCGCCAAGGGAGAGGGAGAAGAGGTCTACGAGCCGCACTTCACCTACTTCGGATACCGTTACATTCTGGTAGAGGGAATTACGCAGGAGCAGGCGACCGAGGAGCTTCTGACTTACATTGTCATGAACTCCGACCTGCGCCGCACCGGCGGATTTTCCTGCTCCGATCCGGTGGCAAACACTCTGTTTGCCATGGCGCAGAACTCCGATCTTTCCAATTTCTATTATTTCCCCACCGACTGCCCGCACCGGGAGAAAAACGGTTGGACGGGAGATGCCAGCGCATCTGCCTCCCGCATGGTGATGCTGTATGATTCGGAAAAGAGCCTTTGCCAGTGGCTGGACAACATCCGGAAAGCGCAGAACGACGAGGGCGCTGTTCCCGGCATCGTGCCGACCGGCGGTTGGGGATTCAAGTGGGGCAACGGTCCCGCATGGGACAGAGTCCTGTTTGAGCTTCCGTACATGATTTACCGCTACCGGGGCAACACGCAGGTGATCCGGGACAACGCTCATGCGATGATGCGGTATCTGGACTATATTCTGAAGCGCCGCAAAGTGGACGGAACGGTTGCGATCGGTCTTGGCGACTGGGTGCCCACCGGAAAAAGCAAGGCAAACGATTATGATGCTCCTCTTGCCCTCACCGACAGCATTATGGTAATGGAAATGGCACACAAGGCGGAAGAAATGTTCCGTGCGGTAGGCTACACGCATCAGGCGGAATTCGCCCACGGCGTTTGGGAGGATATGCGCCAGACGGTGCGCCGGGTACTGCTGGACCGGGAGACCATGACCATGGCGGGGAACTGCCAGACCTCTCAGGCGTTGGCACTGTACTACGGTGTGTTTGACGAGGAGGAGCGCCGGACGGCGTTTGACCGCCTGCTGGAGCGCATTCATGCCGACGGCGACAGCTTTACCTGCGGATTCCTTGGCTTGCAGTGCATCTTTGACGTGCTGTCCGAATTCGGAGAAAGCGAGCTTGCCTATCGCATGATTACCAAGCCGGATTATCCCTCCTACGCCTGCCTGATCGGGCGGGGAGAGACTTCTGTGGTAGAGGCGATCCGCCCCGACACGATGGACTGCGGTTCGCACAACCACCACTTCCTCTGCGATTATGCACGGTGGTTTGTGAATTGCGTTGCCGGACTGCGTGTGATCGACAGCCGGACCGTGGAGGTGAAGCCTTCTTATATCTCCTCGCTGAATTATGCGGAGGCGTATTGCGACCTCCCCGCCGGACGTGTTACCGTCCGCTGGGAGCGCCTGCCGGATGGAACGACTTCTCTCAAGGTCGATTCCCCGAAGGACATTCGTATTTGCTGAGTGGGGAGTTAAAACCGGGGAAAACTTTTCTGGAGAAAAGTTTTCCCCGGACCCCTTTCAAAAGACTTTTGGGCAAGGGATAAGGATACAGTTGCCGGATTGTTTTACCGTTGCGGAAGTGCAGTGCAAGGGTTGGTGCGCTCGACGATTGGAGATCCCGACCTACGGTCGC